>ENA-OQHL01001189-OQHL01001189.1-human-gut-metagenome-genome-assembly--contig:-NODE-1189-length-14149-cov-3.646769_pt1 | contig 14149 bp, 13 predicted proteins | sample MGYA00242565_ERZ504723 | MGnify/ENA primary metagenome ERZ504723 (study PRJEB26092, sample SAMD00036211) | human gut metagenome | host: Homo sapiens | study: EMG produced TPA metagenomics assembly of... | reverse complement strand
ATCTGCTTGCAAACCGACAGCCCGGACCACAGTTGATCGGGCTCCCCACTTCTCCTTCGAGCGGGAGCACCACTTTGTTTTTCTCCTTCTCCGGATTCGGGATCGGGATGGCGCTTAAGAGTGCCTTTGTATAGGGGTGCTGCGGGTTTGCATAAAGTTCCTTGCTGGATGCAAGCTCCACAATATGTCCCATATACATGACACCGACACGGTCAGAGATATGTTTGACCATGGACAGGTCATGGGCAATGAAGAGATATGTAAGGCCAAGCTCTCTTTGAAGTTTTACGAGAAGATTGACAACCTGTGCCTGAATGGATACGTCAAGAGCGGAAATCGGCTCGTCGCAGACGATAAATTCCGGATCTACCGCAAGTGCTCTTGCGATTCCAATACGTTGTCTCTGCCCACCGGAAAACTCATGCGGAAAACGGGTTGCATGTTCCTTATTCAGTCCGACAAGACGAAGCAGCTCATAGACTCTTTCTTCCCTTTCCTCTTTCTTCGGATAGAGACCGAAATTCTCCATTCCTTCTTTGATGATATCCCCTACCGTCATACGTGGATCCAGAGATGCGTATGGATCCTGAAAAATCATCTGCGCACGCTTCTTAAACCAGTTAAGATCGTTTTTCTTTAGATTTGTCACATTTTTCCCCGCATACTCTACAGTCCCTTCCGTAACCGGGTAAAGTCCGAGAACCGTACGTCCGCAGGTCGTTTTCCCACAGCCGGATTCACCCACAAGTCCTAAGGTCTCCCCTTTATAGATATTAAAGGAGACATCGTCCACAGCCTTGAGGACTCCTTTTTTTCGCACCGGAAAATACTTTTTCATATGATCCACATGGACCAGAACTTCTCTGTTTTCCTTACTCATCCTGGAACACCTCCTTGATTTCCTCTACTCCAAGTACTTTCTTTGCCATCGGATGATGAAGCCAGCATGCTGCCTTATGGCTTTCCGATACCTGGGTAAAGTCTGGAGCTTTCTCCTTACAAATTCCCATACAGTATTTACACCGGCTCGCAAATCCGCAGCCTTTTGGCGGCATCACCAGATCCGGAGGAGTTCCCGGGATAATCTGAAGTTCAGATTTATTTTCATTTTCCATATTCGGAACTGCCTTTAAAAGGGCATGGGTGTAAGGATGACAAGGGCTGGCAAAGATTTCTTCCACCGTGCCCTGTTCCACAATACATCCGGCATACATGACAGTAATATATTCCGCCATTCCTGCCACGACTCCCAGATCGTGTGTGATAAGGACGACAGCCGTATTATTTTTCTGCTGAATTTCTTTCAAAAGCTTCATAATCTGTGCCTGGATCGTCACATCCAGCGCCGTTGTGGGCTCGTCCGCAATCATCAGCTTCGGGTTGCAGGCAAGGGCGATCGCAATCTACGACACGCTGTCTCATTCCACCGGAAAATTCATATGGATACTGATTCAGGCGGTCTTCCGGATTCGGAATATTTACCTTTCTAAGCAGCTCGATTGCCTGCTCTCTTGCTTCCGATTTTTGAGACCTTGTTGTGGAGGATGATGCTCTCCATGATCTGTTTTCCGACTTTCATCGTCGGGTTTAAGGAGGTCATCGGATCCTGAAAATCATAGCGGCTTCCTTACCCCGGAACGCTCTCCATTCTTTCTCCGTAAATTTTAAAATATCTTTTCCTTCAAACAGGATCTCGCTCTCCTTTTTAATTTCTCCCGGAGGGGTCGCAATCATGCCCTAGAACAGCCTTGGACGTCACGGTCTTCCCGGAACCAGACTCTCCTACGATCGCCATACACTCTCCCGGATTTACCTTAAAGGAAACTCCTCTGACAGCCTGAACTTCCCCCGCGTATGTGTGAAAGGAGACTTTCAGATTTTTTTACTTCTAATAAATGTTCACTCATCTTCCATATCCTCCTCTATTACTGCCGCAGTTTCGGGTCGAACGCGTCACGAAGCCCATCGCCAAGCAGGTTGAACGCCAACATGGTCAGGGAAATCGCTACCGCCGGAAAAATCAACTCGTGAGGATAATATGTCATCTGCTGCTGTCCGAGTGATGCCATTGCTCCCCAGCTCGTCATCGGAGGCTGTACTCCCATTCCGATAAAGCTTAAGAATGCCTCGGAAAAGATAAAACTTGGTACCATAAATGTAGTATTGATAATAATAACACTCATCGTATTTGGAATCAGATGCCTCGTAATGATCTTAAAAGACGGCGTGCCAAGTACTCTGGCCGCCATGACATATTCGCTTTCTTTCAACTCCAAGGATCTCTACCCCGTACAAGCCTTGCAAGACCAGTCCAGCTCGTCATACAAAGTGCCAGCATCAGAGAAGTCATTCCTTTTCCAAGGTACAATGATACAACGATAACAACTACCATATACGGAATACCGCAGAGTATTTCCAGAATACGCATCAGGATATCATCTACGATACCTCCGCAAAATCCGCTGATGCCTCCGTAAATCACGCCGACAACAAGGGAGATCAGCGCACCCACGCCGCCGATAGCAAGAGATACACGTCCGCCGACCCAGATTCGTGCGAAGATATCACGTCCGAGATCATCCAGGCCGAAAATATGCTCTTTTGTCGGTCCCTGATTTACCAGCTCAATATTCTGCTCATTATATGCGTGCGGATAAATATACGGTGCAAAAATACACATGAAAATCATAAAAATCAGGAAAAACAGGCTGATCATCGCCACCTTGTTTTTCTTCAGTCTCCGGACGGCGTCCTGCCAGTAAGAAATACTCGGTCTGACAAGTGTCTCGGAGGATTGTTCATCAATGCCTACGCACTGAAACATTTCATCTGTCATAAGGTTCTTTTCTTCTGTCACTTGTGTGCTCCCTCCTCTACTTGCCTTCTATGATGCTCTTACGGACACGCGGATCCACAATCGCATAGAGAATATCCATACCTACCATGCAGACGATAAAAATCATGGAGAAAAATAATGTCGTCGCAAGAATCATTGGATAATCCCGTCCGTTGACGCTGTCTACATAGTACCGTCCAAGTCCCGGTACCGAGAAAATTCGCTCGATAACAAAAGAACCTGTCACAATACCAGCTACCTGAGGAGCCACAATAGAAATAATCGGTGTGATAGCATTTCTCATAATATGCCGCCGGATAATCTGAAATCTGGAAAGCCCTTTGGACTTCGCCAAAAGGATATAGTCTGAACCGAGCACGTCCAGTACCGAAGATCTCATATATCGAGAATATGTCGCAATACCGCTGATCGCCGCGGATAGTGTAGGAAGCGCTGTATACTGGAAGATACCTGCAATTCCCATTCCTGAAGTCGACCACCCGACAATCGGAAAATATCCTCCAGCCACGTACTTTTGCAGCAGCGCCGCAAATACGAAGCTTGGAATGGAGACTCCCAGAATGGCAATAAATATGGTAACAAAGTCGATCCATTTTCCACGGTTAAAGGCTGCCAGAACTCCCAGAATAATACCAAGAACCAGACCCACGACGACTGCCTGGATTCCCAGTCTTAAAGACGCCGGAAACCTCTCACCGATTACTGTATTTGCTGTAAGTCCAGGGGTTGTATAAGATTCTCCCATGTTTCCCTGGAACAGATTCTTCAGATAGATGACATACTGTTCTGTGACCGGCTTATCCAGCCCCCATTTTGCTTTCAGGTTTTCCTGCACCGCTTCCGGGAGCACTTTTGAAGACGCCTGCGTCGGGTCACCCGGCATGGTATACATCAAAAAGAACGTGGCTGTCAGAATAATCCAGAGTGTCACAATCATGTACACGATTTTCTTCAGAATGTACTTTACCATTTTCTTTCTCCTCTCTCTTTTTTAGAACAGCGGGAAGCATTTCTTACTTCCCGCTGTCAGAGTTTTCTTCATCTCAGTCTATTCTTCTACATATGCGTCACGGAATTCGATAGATGGTCCACCCGCGCCGTTGATATAGACATTTTTCAGAGTCTTACTTACCAGCGTATTGCTGTATGTGTAAGTTACCGGAGAAATACCGCATTTATCAACGGTCAGAATTTTCTCTGCTTTTGCAAAGTTTTCACCGCGCACGGTCATATCCTGTTCTGTCTTACATGCATTGACAAGCTCATCATACTCGGCATCTGAGAAGAAGGCCGGGTTATTTCCATCGCCTGTTGTGTAGCACTGCATAAATGTCATCGGGTCATTATAGTCAGCTCCCCAACCAGTCTCACATACCTGGTACAGTCCCTTGGATACCTGGTTGTTGAAAGAAGAGTTGTCAGATGCCGTCTCGATGTTGACCTTTACGCCAAGGTTCTTTTCCCACTGATTCTGATAGAATTCAGCTACTACCTTTGTCTCATTGTCCGCATTTCTCTGCAGGAACGTTACTTCCAGTGTCTCTCCTTCTTTACCAATCTCTTTCAGTCCTTCTTCCAGAAGCTGTTTTGCGTCCTGTTCAAGAAGTTCTTTCATCGGTTCCGGGTACAGATCACGGAATTCATCCGTTCCGATTGCCGTTCCTGGCGGAATCTCACCGTATGCCGCTTTGTTGCTGTCAAGTACCTGTGTCGCGTATGCTTCACGGTCAAATGCGATAGCAAATGCTTTTCTGATCTTTTCATTTGTAAATACGCCGTTCGGGTCTTCGTTGTTGAAACAGATGTAAGAGTTTCTCGGCTGCGGTCCGGAGATAAGCTGAACCTTACCAGCATCAACCTCTTTTTGTTTCTGATCCAGGTATTCGGAATCAATGTTTCTGAGTACATCGATCTGACCCTGATCGAAGAGCTGCTGTCTTGTGTTTTCATCCTGAGCAAGTGTCATTTCAATCTCATCAATTTTGACGTTCTTCGCATCCCAGTAATTCTCATTTTTCTTTAGAACAACTTTGGAACCTCTTGTCCATTCGCTTACATAGAACGGACCACTCTGAGCAAGTTCTTCTGCCGTCGCTCCGTAAGAGGAGTTCTTCTCGCCCTCCGTCTTGGATTCCGGTACCGGTGTTACGTTGGAGAATGTCATAAGCTGTGCAAAATACGGAATCGGCTCAACCAATGTGATTTCCAGTGTCTTGTCGTCCACCGCGACTGCTCCTACGTCTTCTTTTGAACCAGCACCGGTGTTGAATGCCTCACCACCTGCGATGCAGTAGAAAATACCGGCGTTATGGCAGTTTACTTCCGGGTCAAAGATACGACGGATAGAGTTTACATAATCCTGTGCCTTTACTTCTTCACCATCAGAATACTTATTGTCTCTTAAGTGAAACGTCCATGTAAGCCCATCTTCGGATGTTTCATAGCTTTCGCATCCTGCCTCTGTCAGTTCTCCGTCAATATAGCGGAATAATGTCTCCTGTGCTTCCAGCACGATGGAGTTCTTTTGATCGTCGTCTGCACGCCCCGGATCCAGTGTGTCAGGATCGGACAGCATTACAGTCGCAACCTTCATTACATCGTCTGAGCCTCCTGCTGACGAGTTTCCTGAGGAGTTTTTACCCCCCCCCACATGCTGCCAGGGAGAAGGTCATAACCGCTGTTAAAAGCGCTGCTAAAATCTTCTTTTTCATAATAGCCTTCCTTTCTGATTCGTTTTTCTTTGGTTTTAAAGCGTCCTTTGGAAGATCATTTTCACATATGGACGCATATCACAAATGAGCCGGACCGGCCATCTGTCCCCTTCCTTTTTCGATCGTTCCGCCTTATTTTATCCGAACACCTTTGCCCGCACTCCAAGGCTTTATACACTTTTTTTCTCTCCTTTCTGGATCGTATTCTATCAAGTCCACGGACCGGATGCCCTTTTCCGGCTTGCTACATTTTCGTTTCCCGAAAATCCTGATCATGCCGGCGCCCTTCTCTTTGTTTTCTATAGATGTTCTATCTGAATACCTTTTGGAATGCCTGTTCCAAATCATCCATTAAAGCCTTTGTCCCCTCCAGTCCACAATGGATTCGGATCACATTTTGTCCGGCTCCCATCTTCCGGGCGTTTTCTTCTGTCTCCCGTGCATAAGGCATTGTCACCAGGCTTTCGTATCCGCCCCATGATACGCCGATCTTGAATATTTTCAACGCCTGACAAAATGTTTTGGCTTGTTCCGTCGTACTTTCCAGTTCAAAGCTTAACAATCCGGTGTGCCCTGACTGCTGTTTGATGATCAGTTCACGTTGTGGATGAGAGGCAAGTCCGGTGTAGTATACCTTTCTTACTTTCGTATGTCCTTCTAGGTACTGTGCTATTGCCAACGCCGTTTTTGCATGTTCCTTCACCCGGACTTCCAGTGTCCGGAGCCCCCGCATCATCAGCCACCCTTCCATCGGTCCGATAATACTGCCAAGCTGTTCCCGCATGATTCGTACTTTCTTCCCAAGTGCCGGATCTTTCACCGTCAGGGAACCGCCAATGAGATCGCTGTGTCCCCCCAGATACTTAGAAGCTGTATGCATCACAAAATCTGCTCCCATCTCGATTGGATTCTGGTAAATCGGCGTACAGAATGTATTATCAATATAGACAAGAGCTCCTTTTTTATGAGCCGCCTCGGCTGCCCGCTCAATGTCCTGCACATGGAAAACCACAGATGATGGACTTTCCAGCACCAGAAGCTGGGTTTCCTCTGTGAGCGCCTCTTCCATTTCCATCGGATCATCCCCATCAATCAAGGTCGTCCGGATATTCATATGCTCTCTGCAATAATTCTGCAAAAATCTTTCACGGCCCGTAAGCCGTCGGACGCAGACTACATGTCCGCCGCCTTTTACAGGCAGAAAGGACTGCTGCGGTAGCTGCCGCCATCCCGGATGAGAACACATATGTCTCTGCTCCCTTTTCTAATTCATTGATCTTCTCCTCGAGAATCCGTACGGTTGGATTCTGAACCCTGACCATAACAGTACGTGTGCCGGTCCCGTTTGTCAGAATCATAATAAGCGTCTACCGTCGGAAAAATATTCAGGGAATTCATAAAAATCGGCGGTACAATAGCATTGTAGTATTGATCGTACTCTTCCCCGGCATGTGCCAGAATCATTCCTATGCTTTTTTCCATCTCGTCTCTCCTTGTTTTTTTCAATCACCAATCAGGTATCATCTATATGCTATAATATAGTTATTTCTTTTATAAAATTGCACATCAGTCTGATCTGCTCTTCCTACCGATGTGCAATGGCGATATCCTCGTATACACAATCCAGAAGCTTATGATTGATCTTCTGTGCTTTCTTAATATCCCGCTCTTTCAACGCCTCATAGAGCGTCTCATGGTACGGCATGCTTGCCTTGAACGGATCTTCGATATCAAGTGGAAACTGCCAGAGTTTATCCGTGTACTCATCCAGCACTTTCAATACCGCATAATAAACGCTGTTGTGACACATCTGGTAAATTTTCTCGTGGAACTGCTTGTCCTCCTCGGTATCCGGCTCTCCCACCCGTACTTTCTTCATCAGGACTTCTGTGATCTCTCCGAGCTCTGCCATTTCCTGGTCGGTGGCATTCCTTACTACCATAGCTATCAACTCTGTCTCCATCGCCCTTCTGGCCTCGAGCGCCTCGATCAGCGCCTCCCGCTCCCTCGTAAATCCGATGAGCGACTCGATTGCATTGGATCCCCGGCTCCGATTTCCGACATAGATGCCTTTGCCGTTTAATACTTCCACGATACCCTCCGCCTCCAGTGTCTTAACTGCCTCGCGAAGAGCCGTCCTGCTTACCTGCATCATTTCTATAAACTGACCCTGGGAAGGGAGTCTGTCTCCCTCCTTCAGGTCATGTTCTTCAATATAACTCTGTATATATCTGATAATTTCTGATTGCAAAGAAACTCTTTTAATTGGTTTTGCCATTATCTTTCCACCTACTCTGTTCCTTTCAATCATTATATACTTGTTCCATTTTCCAGTCAACTGCTTTCTTTTCATTATACATATTGCACAATTATTTTTTAGCAAGTTCCGCCATCGCAGCCGCTGTCAACTCAATACATTTCATCAGCTTTTCTATGGACATCTGCTCATCCGGCTGGTGTGCCACGTCCTTATCTCCCGGAAACATCGGTCCGAAAGCAACCATATTTTGGAACATCTTAGCGTAAGTGCCGCCTCCGATTGCTTTAGGTTCTGTATCTTCCCCGGTTCCCTCCCGGTACACTTCCATCAGCTTTTGTACCAGCTCGGAATCTTTCGGCACATACAGCATCTCTGTGGTCCGATGCTCCAAAATGTCCATATCATAAGCTGTAAGCGCGGACTTCATCTGCCGGTATACGAGATCCGCATCCCCGTTTTTCGGATAACGAATATCCAGATTGAATTTCATCTCCTCCTCCGTATAGTCGATGACACCCAAATTGACTGTAGTCTCCCCAGTCTCTTCATCACGAAAACAGATCCCTAGCGTCTCCCCGTTTGTCTCAGTGCCGATCTTCTGAGTGACAAAATCAGCAAGCTTCTGGAAATCTCCTCCGATTTCCATGCCACGGACAGCTAAAAGGAGTTTCACAATCGCATTTTCTCCCAGTTCCGGACGGCTTCCGTGGGCGCTGACCCCCTCTGCCTCCAGAACCGTCGTTCCATCACAGACCGTTACCTGAATTCCTTGGGTATCCGGTATCTCGTGTTCTCCTTCCAATACCAACTGACAATGCAATGGTACGATATTTCCTGCTGTCCCTCCGTGAAACGAACGGACACGGATTTTTCCTTGTTTCGGATGCTTCTTTCCTCCAATCACTGTAGTCATCCCTTTCTCAAAAAAGATGAGCGGATACTCCGCGTCCGGGGTGATACCAAGTACCGGGTGTTCCTCTCCTGCTTCCACATAGTGCTTGATACAGTCACATCCACGCTCCTCGTTTGTTCCAAAGATCACACGGATCCTGCGGTCTGTAGGAAGTCCCAGATCCCGGATCGCTTTCATAGCATAGATGGCTCCGATCGTTGGTCCCTTATCATCCGCCACTCCTCTGCCATAGAGAATTCCATCATGGATCTCCGCTCCAAACGGCGGATAAGTCCAGTCGTCCCCCACCGGTACTACATCCAAATGTCCAAGGACGGCGATCATCTCGTCTCCCTCTCCCATCTCTATATAGCCCGCTTTATTATCCACATTTGCCGTGCGAAATCCAAGAGTTTTCCCCAGATGCAACGCATACTCCAGTGCCTTTTTCGGACCTGGTCCGTACGGGGCTCCCTCCTCCGGCTCTCCTCCTACGCTGTCGATACGGATACAGTCCTGAATCCCACCGATGATCTCATCCTGCATCCCACGGATTGTATTTCTCAAATTTGTATAATCCACTGCTTTATTACCTCCTTTTTCCTGAAATCTACTTTTTTGCCTTTGGATATTCATTACAAAGCAACCGGTATGGTGCTTCGTCCTCCTCGATCTCCGGAAATCTTCCTACTTTTTCATAGAAACGATTGTCCACATTGTCGTCATTACACATGGAGACTTCCCCGATCAGCACGTCACCGGTCCCAGGTTCCACATCAAAATCATGGTACTGGTGCGGCCACAGCGTAATGCTCTCACCCGGGTGCAGCCGTACTCCGGTTCCGGCCGGGGCCTGGTAAGAACGCCCGTCCGAATTGACTGTCACATCCGTGTCCGCAAGTCCGCCCTTTCCGTCGTCGTTATACAGATGGATAATCAGCGTCCCGCCTCCACGGTTGATGATATCCTCTGATTTCTTCCAATGAAAATGCATTGGAGAATGTTGTCCTTCCTTGAGCATTAAAAGCTTTTCCGCATAGACCTTTTTATATTTCGGGTCATTCTGATTGCCGTTACGGATTGTAATCAGAGAAAATCCACATTTATCGAAATCACCCTGTCCATAATCTGTGATATCCCACCCCAGCATGTTATCACGAATTTCGTCGTATTCCTCTCCTTTTTCTTTCCATTCTTCCGGCGTCCAGTGACAAAACGGCGGAAGTGCAAATCCATGCTCCCGGATCAGTGCCTCCATCTCCCGGATACATTGATTGATTTTTGATCGCTTCATCTGTCCCATCTCCTTATTTGATTTTTTCTTGTGTCACAATCGGGATTTCCCCGGTCAGATAACATTCCAGCAGACGAATACATGCCTCCACATCTTCTAAATTCACGATGCTGTTCGGCGTGTGGCCGTATCGGGTCGGAATGGAAATACCAAGCACTTTTACTCCTTCTCCGGATTTATTAATAGCTCCGGCGTCCGTACCGCCTGCGGCCAGTGCGTCCCTCTGATACGGGATCTCATACTTCTTTGCACAGGCAATCAAATCTTCCGTCAGCTCATGGTCACAGATCACACTGCTGTCATTGATTTTGATGGCGGCTCCTTTTCCAAGAACCGGATTACCATGTTCGTCCCCCGGCACATCAAAGGATCCGGTAATATCAACGGCAATACCAAGATCCGGCTTCACCGTTTCGGCCGATGTGGTAGATCCGAAAAGCCCGACCTCCTCCTGCACCGTGTACACAAAGTAAAGATCATGGTAACTGCTCTGGATTCGTTTGAGAGCCTCGGTCTGAATGTAGCACGCAATCCGGTCGTCGAACGCCTTGGACATCACATTACGTCCTGCCAGTTCCACATAGTCTCCGCAGAAGACCGCACAGTCCCCTGGCTGAACATACTGCTCGGCTTCCTCTTTAGACATTGCCCCAATGTCGATATAAAGCTTGTTCATATCTTTGGTCTTTACGTTCTCCACCGGTTCTGTCACTCCCACAGTCCCTATGGTTCCATTCTCAAACCGCACCCGGTTCATAAAAGAGCACAGTGCGGATACACCACCTACCTGCTTGACCTTTAAAAGTCCGTTGTCCAAAATCCTGACTACGCAAAGTCCGATCTCGTCCATGTGGGCCGCACACATCACTCGCTTTTTCCCGGATCCGTTTCCACGTTTCAAAACAATCAGATTTCCCATGGCGTCTCTTGTAACTTCATCCGCATAGTCCATCACTTCTTTGATAATCAAGTCAGATACTTTCTTCTCCAGTCCACTGACTCCCCATGTCTGTGTATATTCTTTTATCATCGTTTCCCCTTTCCCCGGTCCTGTTCTACGCAAATATCAGCCGGAATGTTTTGATCTCATATGGTTTGAATACAGTTTCAAAGGTCGTTCCACAAACGGTAAGTTCTGCTTCCTTCTCCTCCAGAAGGTTACATTCATACACATGAACAAGGGCGCGACCGCTCGTAATATGTGCCCGGACACGGTTATTCTTATTCTCGTACATCCGCACAATGACGCCGTCTCCGTCCTCGGCCTTTTTGATGACCTCGATAAAGCAGCTCTCCTTGTCGCAGTGAAGGAAACTGTCATACTCTTCACCGCATCCTTTCTGTTTTCCGATACGTTTCACCGGCATCGGTACATTCAGATTGTAGGCCATCTCCACCGTCTTTGCCTCCTGCCAGCGTCCGGCATGTGGGTAGATAGAGTAAGTAAACCTGTGTTCCCCAATATCCGCGTCCTCATTTGGATAAGTACCGGATTTAATCAACGTCAGGCTCATATCTCCCTTCTTAATACTGTAGCCGTACTTGCAGTCGTTTAACAGACTGACACCGGAACTGTTCTCTGAAAGATCCGCCCATTTATGGCCGCAAGCCTCGAATTTGGCCGTATCCCAGCTATAGTTGTTCGTCGTCTCCCGCTCCACATTGCCAAACTGAATTTCATATGTTGCCCTTGTGGCGTTCACATCCACAGGAAAATGCGCTTTCAGAAGGACGTGGTGCGTCTTCCAGTCCGCCTTTGTCCGGAAATCAATCCGTGGAAGGTGGTGATAAAGGCAAACTCTCTGTGTGACAACGGAATCTACAAATCCGCAGGAAAACTCCAGCACAATACAGACGTCCCCACTTTCCACAATACGGACAGGTGAATGCCAATCTGCTTCATATGGTTTCCTCTGATAGAAAACGTCAATGTCCCAGTTGTCCCACTGCATCGGACGATCCTCGTAAGTCCGCAGTACATTTCCACACTTGCCGTCCTGGATCAGCTCTTTGTCTGCCTCCTTTTCATAGAGAGATGTGATTTCCATCCGATCATTAAAACGGACACGGAAAAAAGGATTCTCAAAGGTGCCGTCCCAGGTTTTTTCTCTTTTTTCCGATTTCTGTTGTCCGGCGGCATAGAGTTTCCGATATCCAAGCGGCGGAACATGTTCTGCATAGAGAAGATACGATCCGTCTGCCATCCGCTGCAGCGGCACGTTTCGCCCCTGCTCATCTTCCAATGCCGGAAGCGCCTCTTCGCCATAGACCGTCACCACGTCATCTCTTTCATATCCTTGCGTATTCATCACCACGATGCCGTCCCGATCCATCGAAAGTTTCCCGACAGCCGCAGAAACGATCCGGTCCAGTTCTTTTTTCCCTGTCTCTTCAATCTCCCGGTACTCCCGGTCAGTCTGCTCGTACACCGGTTTGATACAGGAGCCTGGTACAATATCATGGAACTGATTCAGCAGGAGAATGTCCCATCCCCGCTTTAGTACCTCCAAAAGGTGCTTATCCTGTTCCATGCCTGCCATGCAGGAGGCCGTCTCAAGCTGTGTATAAAGGATCTCATTTTTTCGGTTATTTCTTTTATTTTTTGCCATGGACGTCAGTGTCCCACGGTGATATTCAAAGTACAGTTCTCCATCCCAGGTAGGCATCTCCGGAAGATCATGGATTTTCTCGTACGTCCGGTCAAAATAATCCTGCTCAAATTCCTGGCGGATCTTCGGGATACCCGGAATACCATACTTCAAACGCTCGGCGCTCTCCAGCATCTCTTTTGTCGGGCCGCCGCCGCCATCTCCAAATCCAAAGAGCATCAGCGTATCTTCCGTCAGATCCCGGTTCTGGAACCTCTTGAACGTTCCCAAGGTCATATTCGGATTGACAATACCAGTGTATGTGGTCGTATTCCTCGTGTCCGAGAAAGAAATATTCAGTCCCTGATCCTTATCGTAATCCGTTGTTGTAGGCATGAAAGCAAAGACCTCGGAGCCGTCAATTCCCTTCCAGAGAAACGTGTCATTTGGAAGCTGATTGTACTGATTCCAGGCAATCTTCGTCGTCATAAAGTACGGAATCCTGGATTTCTTCAAAATCTGCGGAAGCGCCGCCGAATATCCGAAGACGTCCGGAAGCCATAAAGATTTGCTTTCTTTTCCAAATTCCTCCAGAAAGAAGCGATGCCCTTTTAAGATCTGACGGATAAGAGACTCTCCTCCAGTCAGGTTGCAGTCCGACTCCAGCCACATTGCTCCGTCCACTTCCCATCTGCCTTCCCGGATCCGCTCCCTGATCTTTTCGTACATCTGTGGATCCTGCTCTTTTACAAACTGATATAGAATCGGCTGACTGGACATGAATTTATAATCCGGATACTGCTCCATCAACCGCAGCACGGTAGAAAAACTGCGAAGCACTTTTTCTCTCGTCTGCTCCACCGTCCAGAGCCACGCAATATCGATATGTGTATGACCGATAGCGCTGACCACCGGACATTCCTTTTCCTCACTGTAAAACGCCTTTTTCAGTATCTCCTCCGCTTTCTCAACGGACTGATAAAACCGCTCCGAGTATGCCTCCCGCAAATCCAAGGCATCCAATGCCGGAGCCATCATCTGAAGAACTCTTCTGTAATTCTCTTCATCTGCCTTTTTCAGTACATAGGCGCTCTGCAATGGGATCAACAGATCATAATATAGATGCCGGACCCGATCGTCCACGACCTGTAAATAGGTATGAATGACCAGATCACCCTTTACCATCCCACTGTATGCAAGTACCGCGATCTCGTGACATTCCCCTGCTCTGGCATTTTTTGTAATCGTCACCTCCCGGTGATTCACATCCACTCCTTGCATGAGCTCTCCGTCCAGATAAAACAGCATCTGCGGATTCGTCGCGTCCCACTCTCCCTCTCTTCCGGTCGTAATCAAAAACTACCACATGATGTCCGCCCATGGATTCCGGAATCGTGACTGTCGTCCGGAACCATCTGTGTGCGTCCACCTGGCTCCATGCCGTCCCCATCCTATAGTCTTCCCATGTCTCATCCATCAAACAGAATTGTCCGTCCTGCTGCTTCCCTTCCTTGCTTTTATAAGACGAAATCTCCTTCTTATGTACC
>ENA-OQHL01001188-OQHL01001188.1-human-gut-metagenome-genome-assembly--contig:-NODE-1188-length-14152-cov-5.111301_pt1 | contig 14152 bp, 8 predicted proteins | sample MGYA00242565_ERZ504723 | MGnify/ENA primary metagenome ERZ504723 (study PRJEB26092, sample SAMD00036211) | human gut metagenome | host: Homo sapiens | study: EMG produced TPA metagenomics assembly of... | reverse complement strand
GAGAAAAAAGAATCGTTGGAAGAACCAATTGGAAAAACAGTCTTTAATCGATTTCTCCTACCGTCAATTTCCGCTATAAGTTCTCCAAGCGTACCCGTTTGCAGATTGTATATCGGGGGAAAAGTCGCCAGCCCAATATACGCGATCTTCAACCGATAACAGACCGCACCAATCCGTTAAATATCAGGGTTGGTAATCCTTCATTGAAACCTTCCTATACGAATACGTTTACGCTGAACTTTAATTCATATAATGCCAAGCATCAACGGAATATGGTTGCTTCTGTTTTGGCGGAGAACACTATTAATAGTGTTACCAATCAGGTGACTTATGACAGTGAATCTGGTGTGCGGACCACTACTCCCCTTAATATGAACGGAAACTGGCGTATTATGGGGTCTTTTTCTCTTAATACTCCTTTTAAGAACCGGAATTGGAGGTTTCGTACTTATTCATATTTGCAATGCAGAAATCAGAACGGATATAGCACAATAAACAAAGAAGCTCCTGTGAAAAGCACAGTGAAACATTTGACAGCCCGCCAACGCCTGCAATTAACTTACCGGACAAAAAAATGGAAATCAGTGCCCGTGCGGAGTTACTTTATAATAATTCCCATAATAATGTAAAAGAGACACGTACGGAGACTTATGATTATCGTTTTGGAACAGAAATGCAGTATTATTTTCCGTGGAACATAGAACTGTTCAGTGATCTTACATGTTTTCAACGTTCCGGTTATGGTTATAGTGGTTATGCCCGCGAAAACCTGATGTGGAACTGTCAGTTGTCGAAAGCTTTTCTGAAGCGGAAACAAATCCTTCTCCGCTTCAAAATATACGATATTCTCCGTCAGGACGTTTCAATGATACGCACAATTACTGCTACTGCCATTCGCGACACAGACTATAATGCACTGGGTTCATACTTTATGGTACACGCTATACTTCGTCTGAATATGATGGGGCACTGATTTCATCTTCCATAAATGAACTCGGAGTACAACCATAGTATTTCTTGAATGCTGTACTGAAATATTTAGCATTCGGATAACCTGTCAGATAAGCAATCTCTCCAATACTATATTTGTGTTCACGCAAAAGCGTGGCAGCACGTTTCATCTTAATATCACGGATAAACTCCTGTGGATTTTGTCCTGTCAGAGACTTTATTTTTTTGAAAAATACAGACCGGCTCATAGCCATCTCTATGGCTAGTGTATCAATAGAAAAGTCTTCATTCATCATCTTTTCTTCAATGTATTCCACTACCTGTTCCATAAATTGCTTATCCAGTTCGTTTACAAGCAACGACTCATCATTGAAAGCAGACTTGTCGATATATTTCTTTCTGTACAAGCTACGGTTATTGATTATAGAAGCAATTTTACTTTTCAATACCGCAGGATCGAACGGTTTTGTGATATAATCGTCGGCTCCTGCATTCAGCCCCTTGATGATGTCTTCGCGTTCGGCGAGTGACGTCAATAGAATCAATGGGATATGGCAGGTTTCAATATTCGATTTAAGTTGTTTGCAGAGTTCAGTTCCCGAAAGAAGTGGCATCATTACGTCCGAGATGATAAAATCGGGATTTTCCTTGCGTACAATTTCCAAAGCCGCTTGTCCGTCTGCACTTTCTACAATAGAATAATCCTGTTTCAGATAACGGGCGAGGTATTCCCGTAATTCTTCGTTGTCTTCTACCAGCAAGATCTTGATTTTCCCCGCTTCATCTGGTTGTTTCTCTTGTTGTACTTCTTTTTTCGGGTGAAAGTCTTTCTGTATAAGTTCCGTTTTGTTGTAGTCACTCTGTGATACAGGAAGCTGGATGCGGAAAGTCGTTCCGACTCCTTCCGTACTGGAAAAGTCGATGCTGCCTTTATGCAATAACGTCATTTTCTTGGTAAGCAAGAGCCCGATGCCGCTACCGGTTTCTTTGGAGTTGGCAGCGTTTTCAGCACGGTAGAAACGGTTGAACAATTTCTTTTGTGCCTGGGTAGATATACCTATTCCGTCATCTACTACTTCGAGCACTAATTTTCCATCAGTGAGTGAACATTTCACCCATACATTCCCGTGCTGGCACGTATATTTGATTGAGTTAGAAATCAGGTTATCCAAAATAAGAGATACTTTCCGGCGATCGATAAAAATAGGATGTTCTCCTTCGGGGGAGATTTGTGTGTGCAGGCTGATTCCTTTTTCACGTGCAAGCGGTTCGAAGTTGCCTACCGCGCTGCCGATGAAAGCGGACATTTCTGTTTCTTCCACTTGCAGCGTCATCGCTTCGCGCTCTATCTTTTGGAAATCCAACAGTTGAGACACCATATTCAATAACTTCTCCGTGTTGCGTTGTGCCAAGGTAAGAGCGGAATGTCCGTTATCTGTCAAAGGCTCATTTTCGATTTCATTCAGAGGAGCCTTTATGAGTGTCAACGGTGTGCGTATATCATGAGCTATATTGATAAAGAAACGGATCTTTTGATCTGAATCCCGTGCATCCATGCGATCTTTATACGCTTTAATCAGGAAATAGACTAATAGTGCGGTAAGTAAAAGATATAACACCCATGCAAACGGGGTATTCCACCACGGATGAGCAATAGTGATGTGAATACTTCTCTCTTGATAATTCTTTTCATCACCTCCGCTAAACACTTTGACACGGAACGTATAATTGCCCGGAGGGATATTCGTATATACAGCATGATGATGGTCGGTTGGTAAACTCCATGCATGGTCGAAGCCTTCCAAATACCAACTATATAGATTCTTGGATACATTCAAGTATCCTAAATTCAGGAAGCGGAAAGAAAAGGAATGTTGTCCGTGAGTCAGGGCAATCTGTTCGGTGCGGTCAATCACAGTATGCAGGGGAGAACCTTTTGTGTCGGGGCGAACCGGCACATTGAACAGAGCGAATTCTTCAAAACGGAGATTGAAAGAAGTCTCATCCTTTTGGGCAAATTCATCGGGGTTCAGTTCAAAAGCCCCTTCGGGAGTTCCCCATACGATATGGTTATTGCGGAACTGTGAAAAGGAACGGAAGTTGAGGATATTGTCGGGCAGTCCGTCCGCTTCATAAAACACATCGATCCGTCCATGTTTGGGATGCAGGCAGTTCAAACCGTTTTCGGTGCTGACCCAGATACGTCCTTGTCCATCATATTGTATTCCACAAATATTGTTGGAAGAAAGACCGTCCGCTTGTGTGTATTGTTTGGTTGTTCCGTCAGTCAACTGATAACAGAGTACTCCTTTTCCTTCTGTTCCAATCCAAAGTTGCTGTGGGGTGGAAGGGGGAATACAGAGGCTTTGAGTAATAAATTGCATACTCTTCTCTTTTTCTCCGACGGGCAGGTAATCACCTTTCTCTGTTTGGATATTGAAGATAATCACTCCTTTGGTAGAAGCAACGAATAGTGTATCTTTTCCGTAAGTAAGAAGTTGGTTAATACCTTTGATGGGATAATAATCCACCTTGTGAGTGGTAGGATTATATCTCATCAGTTCGTTGATGATTCCACCTAACCAAATGTTGCCTTCCTGATCCTGCGTAATGGCATAAATATAATTCTTGGTTGATTTGCTTCCTTCCTTTTTGGGAAGATCGATGATGTGAATCCGGTCGTTACGGTCGATATTGATTACGTCACTGGCATAGCCTCCTGCCCATACGTTCCCTTCTTTATCCTGACAAAGTGAAAGAATGACGGCATTATCTTTCTGGTCATTCTGAAAAAAATGACGCCATTGACCATCTGTTTGATCATATCGGCTGATACCTTGGTTGGTTCCTATCCATAAGCGGTTGCGGTCGTCCTCCAGTAAACAGTTTACATGATTGTTGGCTAGTGATTGGGAGTTGTTTTCTATGTGGTGATAAGTGGTGCTTACCAGTCGGTTTTTATTGTACACAAATACTCCGGCTGTATGTGTGCATACCCAGATAGAGTTTTTATTATCTAAGATATGATAGATCGTATTTGCCTTCAGGTACTTGTATCCGGTGGCATTGTGAGAATATTCTGTTTCACGTTCCCCGGTAAATCTGTTGTATTCATAAATTCCAGCCCCGTCTACTCCTGCCCAGATACGGTCTGTTCCTACGGAGGTGATGCTTCGTACCGGAACAGCTTGGTGAACAGCCTTGTCTGCAATCAGTTCTTTCTGTGGTTTGTTATAGATATAAATGCCGTGGGAAAAAGTACCAATCCATAGATGATGAGTCAATGAGTCGTGATACAATGATTGTATCCGTTTATCGTTGAGTGCGGAAAGATATTTCTCCCTTCTGGGTAGATAACTTTCATCCTCCTGTTCGACAAGGTGGAAAACCCCTTTGGATGTTCCTGCCCAACCATGTTTTTCTTTTTCGAAAAGCAGGCAGTGAACAGCCACTTTCTGTTTGATGGATTGCAAGGTGGAATCGTTTGTATTGAATCTGTATAAATGTTCAGTAGTACCAATCCATAAATGTCCTGTCGGGTCGAAGGTAATTGCATTAATAGCTTCACGTTGCGTGAGATTGACATTGTTCACTTGGTGAAAAGAGTCCGTTTCATAGGAGAACTTATAGATATTTGCTTCACTAAAAGCATAAATTTCTTTTTGATCGTTGATTAGGATGCCTCTGGGATGCTCTGTTACCTCATTTTCAGCAGATATTGATAAAGTATAATGCACAAAAAACTCTCCGTTGTATCTGTCAATCCCAGACCGGGTAGCAAACCATATATACCCGTTATCATCCAAAATAGATTCTTGCACACGACGGTTGCTCAAACCGTTGTCTGTCGATATTTCTTTAAACGGCAGTGCATTGATTGTATCCGGCATTAGTATGAGTGCCAAAAACAGTAGTAGTAGCGTCTGTCTCATGGTTTCAAAATTGGTTTTTGTAGTTATCACTTTCAGACAAAGATAGCGAATTTAAGCATAGTAGGAATACCTCCTGTATAGATAAACCGGAAATGAAACCTATTTTATCGGATATGAAACCTTCCGGTTTGTCCAAATGCCTATCTTTGCCTTACACTTTTCATTTAATACTATTTAATAACAGTAGCACATGGATACTAATTATAAGATGATTTCCAGTTTGTTATTAGCAGGAGTATCTACCTGTGGAATTGCCCGGCAACCTATGCAAAACCCGATGGAGCCGGTGAAGGAAAGGCCCAATATTCTTGTCATTGTTTGTGAGGATATCAGTCCGTACCTGGGATGTTATGGAGATAAAGTTGCAGTAACCCCTAATCTCGATTCTTTTGCGGCTCAAGCTATCTTGCATACTGATATGTATACATGCGTGGGAGTATCTTCTCCCAGCCGTTATTCATTAATAACCGGACGGTATGCTTCAGCTCGATGGGGCTAATTATATGCGTTCCAATTATTTTAATAAAGAGTTTGGAGTTGTTCCGCCTGCAGGAGTAAAATGTTATACCGAATTTTTGCGGCAACAAGGATATTATTGTACGAACAATGCAAAAACCGATTATCAGTTCACTTCACCTGTTTCTGCCTGGGATGAGCAAGGAGGAAAGGCACATTGGAAGAAGGCGCCTGCCGACCGACCATTCTTTTCTATCTTTAATTTGAATGTCACACATGAGTCTTTTATATGGAAAAATACAGATTTGCCTTTGGTGGTTTCACCGGAGGATATTGTTTTGCCTCCCTATTACCCTGACACTAAAATAGTGCGTCATGATCATGCCGTTCTTTACTCTAATATAAAAAAGATGGATGAACAATTCCGAAGACTCTTGGAGGAACTGGAGGCAAGCGAGCGTGCAAAAAACACCATTGTCTTATTCTATTCGGACAATGGAGGTCCTCTGCCGCGTGCTAAACGTGAGATTATGGATTCGGGGACTCATGTTCCTTTTATGATTCGTTTCCCGGACAGAAGAGGGGCAGGTACACAGAATACATCTCTGAATATGTTCGTAGATATTCCTCCGACAATATTATCACTTGCAGGAATAGTTCCTCCGTCCTATATGCATGGACAAGCGATGTATGGCCCCTATAAAGCGACTGAAAAAAGAAAATATGTGTTTGGTGCAACCGATCGCTTTGATGAACAGATAGAAAAACGTGCGTCCATTCGTTCGGAACGTTATCTTTATATACGGAATTATATGTCTCAACAGTCGGTTTACCGTCCTGTGAAGTTCCGTTTGGATATGCCGATGATGCAGGAGATGTTACGGCTCCATGAGGAGGGAAAATTAGATACTGTTCAAGAACGTTGGTTCATGTCACCGGCTTTTGAAGAAGAATTATATGATTGTACCGCAGATCCGCATCAGATTCATAATCTGTGTAATGACGCTGGTTATCAAAAGGTATTGAAACAGATGCGCGCTGCCTATCAGAAAGAATGGATAAAGCCGTTCAATATTGATTGGGAGCAGAGAACGGAAGAATATTTCGTAAATAAAATGTGGCCGGAAGGAACGAAACCTTGTTGTGAACGCCCTCATTTGAGAACAGAAAATGGGAAAGTATATGTAGAGAATGATTTGAGTATTTATTCAGCTATTTACCGGATAAAGAATAAAGAAGGTAACTGGCATCTGTATACAAGTCCGGTTTCTCTGAAAGCAGGAGAATGCATTGTCTTGAAGCTGGAACGGATTGGTTATAAGGACTCCGAACCGGTAGAATTCCAATTTATGTAAAGTGAAATAATGATGTGTTAATTTTAAAATAAGTATATGATGAAGAATCTAATACCCTATTCAGTTGCAGTTTCCGCTTTGGCAAGTACTTGTCTGCCTCTTGTAATGAATGCACAAACTGTTATTGATGAAACGCAACTGTCCCGGAAAAATGTATTGTTCATAGCTGTAGATGATCTTAAGCCTTTGCTTGGTTGTTATGGTGATCCCGTGGCACAGACTCCTCATATAGACCGTTTGTCCACAAGAGGAACCGTTTTTATGTCAGCTTATTGTCAGCAGGCCGTGTCGGCAGCAACACGTGCCAGTCTGTTGACAGGAATGTGTCCGGATCGTACCCGTGTGTGGGATCTTAAAACATTGATTCGCTCGCAGAATCCGGATGTTGTCACTCTGCCGCAGTACTTTAAGGAGAACGGGTATAGAGTAGCAGGTATCGGAAAAATCTACGATCCCCGTTCGGTCGATAAACAACAGGATGCCCGTTCCTGGTCGGAAGAATATATGGAACATGCCCAGTTTATAAATGCCGGATTCGAACAACCTGTAATGGCGCAATACCAAAGTCCGGAAATACATGAACTTTATAATAAATACTATAAAGAAGCGGAGGCGCAAGGTATGGATAAGAAAAATCAGATAGAGAAATATATTCAGAAATATGTGAAACCTACTACTGAATGTGCGGATATTCCCGACAATGCCTATCCTGACGGAGCTATTGCCGACGGAGCCGTCCGTTTTTTGACCGATTATCATTCGGATAAACCCTTCTTCCTGGCAGTTGGATTCAAAAAGCCTCACTTGCCTTTCTGTGCTCCCAAAAAGTATTGGGATTTATATCATCGTGAAACGATGCCTTTGGCTACCTACCGGAAGAAAGCGGTGGGGAGTCCGGAGTTTGCCTATCATAAATGTGGTGAACTGCAATTGTACACCGATATTCCCTCTCTTATTTCTTTTTCGGATATTGAAAATGTGAAGATTCCCGACGAGAAAGCTCATGAACTGGTGCATGGTTATTATGCCTGCATTTCTTATATTGATGCTCAAATAGGTAAGATAGTGGAAGCTCTTGAAAAGAGCGGTTGCCTGAATAATACGATTATTGTATTGTGGGGAGATCATGGCTGGCATTTGGGAGATCATGGATTGTGGAATAAACATACCAATTTCGAACAGGCTACTCATGTTCCATTTTTATTGATAGATCCTTCATCTCCTGCACAAAAAGTAACGACTCCGGTAGAGTTTCTTTCCATTTATCCTACCTTGTGCGACTTGGTAGGACTGAAAAAGCCCTTGAATTTGGACGGAGAAAGTTTAGTAGAGGTCGTGAAAGGCAAGAAAGATGTCGTAAACATTAAACCTTATGCAGTGAGCCAATATCCAAGAGTAGGTAAGATGGGATATTCACTGCGAGACGGCCGTTACCGTTATACAGTCTGGCTAAACTGGAAAGATAAGAAAACAGATACGACAAAGATACTTGCGGAAGAACTTTATGATTATGCTAAAGACCCGGATGAAACTGTTAATGTTGCAGCAAATAGTGATTATGCAGACGCATTGCAGCAAATGAAGAGGTATTGGGAAGAATATAAAAAGACTCGAATTGTTAGAAATGAAAAATAATCGGAAACCATTAATTGACTACAAATAACTTATGAAACTAACTCTGAAACTCGTAGCGGCAAGCACTGTGATACCTTTTGCGTGCGTGCAGGCTCAAAATACAATGCAGCATCCTAATGTCTTAATGCTTGTGGTGGATGATTGGGGGGCTCACGACCTTTCTCTTACCGGTTCTAAACTATATGAAACAAAGAATATAGATCACCTGGCACAGGAATCCACCAACTTCTCGCAGGCATACGTGGCCTATCCACGAAGTGTACCGTCACGCTATTCGCTCATAACCGGTCGGCATTGTGCCCGTCCGCAGACAGGAGCCAAAACCGATGACCGTAAAGTAGATGCTGACAGCTATTGTATAGCTATGCCTTTTAAGGAAGCCGGATATAACACTTGTATTATAGGCAAATGGCATCTAAGTGACGGTAAAACGATGCCCGAAGACAAAGGTTTTGATTTAAATATCGGTGCAGGAAAAGCCGGTTCTACAGGAACATATTTTGCTCCTTTCAACAAACCGGGAACTTCCAATCCGGATAAATTGATTTATGGTATGGAAGATGCTCAACCGGGTGAATACCTAACGGATTATATGACCCGTAAAATGGTGGATTATCTCAAAACACCACGTTCGCAGCCATTCTTCGCAATATGTAGTTTTTATGCCGTTCATACCCCTTTGGAGGCAAAGCAGGAGATGATAAACCGCTATGAAACGAAGATTGAGAAATTGGGATTGGGAGAAGATCCTATGAAAAAGGAAGAAGCGGGTGACTGCAAGACCCAGCAGGATCATCCTGTCTATGCAGCAATGATTGAATCTGTAGACGAGGGAATAGGAAAGATGATCGAAGCGTTGAAAACCACCGGACAGTATGACCATACAATCATCGTACTCATCTCCGACCACGGCGGACTATCAAACCGGGGAAACAAACGTGAATTGGCTACTACCAATGCGCCCCTGAAGGCTGGTAAAGGGCATCTTTACGAAGGAGGCTTACGTGTCCCAATGCTTGTTCATCTTCCGGGACAGAAGGAAAACAAAACATGTGACTTGCCCGTAATGAGCTTCGACTTACTTCCCACGCTGGCCGATCTTTGCAATGCACCCGTAGACGGGAAAGCCGAACTTGACGGAATGAGTTTAAAACCAGCCTTGACTGGAAAGAATCCACCCGCATTGGCTGCCCGTGACCTTTTTTGGCATAAAGCTTCGCAGCGTCCCACTTCAACAGGTGATTATGTTTCGACTGCTATCCGTAGCGGCCGATATAAACTACTCGACTTCTATCAGCAGAACCGCATTGAGCTTTATGACTTGCAATCTGATCCCGGAGAAAACCATAACCTGGCCATCGAGCAACCGGAAATTACCCGTCAGTTGATGCAAAAGCTGAATGACTGGCGGAAAGAAATGAATGTGAAAATGGCCGACCCTAAGACAATGAACCATAATGATAATAAACTGAATCCTGGAGATAATGCGAATGGAGATAAGAAATACGGAAAGAAAAAACAAACTCTGAAATAATAAATGCCTTATGAAACTATTAACAAAAATAACTCTCGGAGCTTTTGCGCTCCCGGCAATGCAGGTTGTAGCACAAACAACCAAGCCCAATATCATTCTGATAATGACCGATCAGCAATCTTATAATGCCATTAGTGCACACGCTGACATGTATGGCGGTTCCTATTTTTCCACTCCTAATATAGACCGCCTGGCCAAAGAAGGGCTTTCGTTTACTCGTACTTATTGTGCTAATCCTGTATCCGTCCCCTCACGTTTTGCTCTTTTCACCGGAATGTTCGGCGGACAATATGGTATTCGTGAGAATCAGTGTGCGGAGGCCGACGAAACCGAAGTCCGTGCGATGCTTGCTCAAAATGGAATGGGGGCAGTATTCAATCGTGGCGGATATGAAACCTATTACGGTGGAAAAGTACATTTGCCTTTCTCCGCCAAAGAGGGCAAGTCTAAATTTGCTGCTCCGGCAGGGTATGGTTTTGAAACTTACTTTACCGATGACGAACGTGACGGCTTGGGAGTGGCTGCCGGCAAACTGATTGAAGAAAAGGCGACACAACCACAAACAGCCGGAAGTAAACCGTTCCTGCTGGTTGCCTCTTTTCTTAATCCTCATGATATCTGTCTGGAATCATCGACCAATCTTTCTTCCGAAGTAATCGGTAAAAAAGAAGGTAAGAAAAGCCTGATAACCCAATGTGTCCGTCAGATGCGTGCCCGTGCTGCCGCAATCGATTCGGTAGAGTTTTACCGTGAACATGCTCCCGCACTTCCTTTTAATTTTGCAAAGACTGACGGTTTTCCTGATATGAAGAAAAGTCCTTATAAAGACTTCCCTGATTGGTATTGGCGCAAATATCGCTGGACTTATGGGCAATTGGTTGCTTTAGTGGATAGCCATATCGGTCATATTTTGGACGCTCTCGATCGGCATCCGGAATTGAAACGCAATACGATCATTGTTTTCACCTCCGATCATGGAGAAATGCAAGGTGCCCACCACACTGTAACCAAGAATCTACCTTATGACGAATGTCAACGGGTACCATTAATCTTCTGTGGGCGTGGTATAGCGCATGGTGAACGTGACAATTCACTGGTATGCAACGGAACCGATTTACTTCCTACCATCTGCCAGTTGGCTGGCATACCTCTTCCCGCTAAAACCGACGGACTTTCATTGGCCGATCGTGTGTTGGGACGTGGTAAAGCTCCCCAGCGCAAAGCTTTATATACAGAAGGAGACGGATTCCTGAATGTCATTAGCGGCACAAACAAATATACCTTGTTTGATGGCAAAAACAGCGGGGAAATGTACATTGATTTAAAGTCGGATAATGGCGAACTAAAAAATATCATTTCCGGCAATGAAGCAAAAGCGCAAACGCTGAAAAGTTTTATCCCGCTCGAAAAACTAAAACCACTTCCGGCAAAAGTAAAGAAGGAGAAAGTGGAAAAAACAGAGAAGAGGGCTGAAAAGAAAACCGGCAAAGGACAACGGAAGGGGTATTGATACGGATGTGTCATGGAGATACGGTTAGATCAGTTCTGTTTCATTAATAACAAACTTCCTTTCCATTACTAGTAAACTTCTATTTGATTAATAGATAACTTTCTTTTGCTTACTGATGAACTATAAACGCAACTTTTGTTTTTATAAATGAAGCTTGCATTTATAAAAACAAAGCTTGCATTTTTATAAACGTAAATTTCGTTTATAGATTACAATTAGAGAAAAGGAACTTTGCAACACGTAGGCTACAAGTTTATACTAAGGAGCGAACAACTTATCTATTAACAGATTAGATGAAGAATAAGGTAGAATGACCGGATATCAAACCTTATAAAACGGAAAAATAACCTCTTGATACGCTGATAGGCTTACTTTTGCCCTATCATTTTTAATGTAATGCTTATGAAAAAACTAATTCCTGTAATTTATTTGTTATGTATCCATTGGATCTCTTGTGCACAGGAGATTCCTCAAAAAGTCCCTATTCCGGAAAGTGAATTGATGAGGCTTCCCATCAAAGAAATCGTTACCAATTATTATAATGGTAATTTCTATATCGGAACCGCCAATCATGGAAAACTGATAGATGAACTTTCCGGTCGGATAGCCGCCCGTGAGTTTGATTATATGACTCCGGCGAATGACTTTAAGCAGAGTTATATTCATCCTACTTATGATTCCTGGCGGTGGGAATTGCCGGATAACTGGATTACCTATGCCAAAGATAAAAAAATACGGCTTCGTCTACATAGCCCTATCAGTCCGCAATGCTCGAAGTGGGTGAAGGAAGACAATCGTACTCCGGAAGAACTGACCCGTATGTTGGAAGAATACATGACACAACTATGTATCCGATATGCTAACCAACCGAATGTACAATGGATAGATGTAGTGAATGAAACGATTGCGAAAGAAAACGTGAAAGATCCGGTATTCGGCGATCAAAAACGGGGAGAATGGTTGCGCCCGCCAAGGAACATCCCTTTGGGAGAATCCCTGGACAATTATCGGTTTCGATGAAGAAAGTGAAATTCATACCCCTCTTTATATTAATAAGGCATTCGAGATAGCCACTCAATATGCGCCTTCAGGGGTGAAACTAATCATTAACCAACACGGAAATTTTGAAGAAGTAGTGTGGGAGCGTATGAAAAAGCTAGTTAGTTATCTTCGCGAGAAAGGTTACCGGGTGGACGGACTGGGTTGGCAGGCACATATTGATACCGGCTGGGAGAAAATACCCGGCAATGTGGAACGACTGGACAAATTTATTTCCTGGTGTCATCAACATTCGCTGGAGTTTCATATTACAGAAATGAACGTATGGATGAAAGACGGTGATACAACACGCGAACCCGAACAGGCAGAAACGTATGGAAAAGTGACATCTACCTTGCTGAAACACGTACATGAAGGAGTAGTCGGTATCAGCTTTTGGAATGTACGTGATGAAGATACACCCAATGAAAAATGGATGGGCTGCCTATGGGATAATGCAGGACGAGCCCGTCCCGGATACGAGCGTATCAAACAAGAACTTATAAATCATATCACACAATAAATCTGAAAACTTATGAAAACAAAATTTTTGCTCTTGATTGTCTTACTTCTGCAAACAGCTCTGGCTTTGGCTATCAAAGTGGAGGGTACAGTGCTGGACGAAATGAAGCAACCCGTCATTGGTGCAACAGTTCAAGTGAAAGGTGCTGCCAGTGGGACTATTACAGACTTGAACGGGAAATTCACCTTGAAAGTTGACCGTGTGAAAGAAGATATACTTGTCGTTTCTTATGTAGGCTATAAAACCAAGCATGTAGCTTTAAAGGGACGTTTTATATTAACTATTGAACTGGAACCGGAAGTTACGGAACTGAATGAAGTAATCGTAGTGGGCTACGGTTCGATGCGTAAAAGTGACCTGACAGGTTCGGTCACTTCCGTAAAGGCCAGCGCTGAAGAAGCTGCCCGTGCCACTTCATTCGACAAAATGCTTCAGGGAAAAGCTGCTGGTGTAATGGTTTCTACCGGCAGTGCCGCTCCAGGCGGTTCGGTAAGTGTACGCATTCGTGGAACCAGTTCTTTGCGTGGTAACAATTCTCCACTGTATGTAGTAGATGGAAATATAATCTCCGATTTGGGAGATACGGCTGATCCGATGTCTGCCGGTACCGGAGGAGGTAATTCGCGTGCGGATGCACAAAATCCGTTAGCAGCTATCAGTCCGCAGGATATTGAAAATATCGAGATTCTTAAAGATGCTTCTGCTACGGCTATCTACGGTTCGCAGGGAGCCAACGGTGTGGTGCTTATCACTACCAAACAGGGAAAAACAGGGAAACCGAGCGTAACTGTAAGTGCCAATGTTACTTTCTCTACATTAGCGCGTGAAATTCCAATGTTGGGCACTAAAGACTATATTGATTTCCGTAATGCCAAAGAATTCATAGGCGAAGACGGCACTCCGATGACGATGGACGGTATACTCCCGGTCAATTGGCAGAAAGAGGCTACCCGCACGGCTGTCTCGCAGAATTATCGTGCCAGCGTCAGTGGGAAGAGTCAGAAAACGACTTATTATCTCGCTCTCGGTTATTCTGACCAGCAAGGAGTCATTCGTAAAACCGGAGTTGACAAGTACGACATCCGCCTCAATCTCGACCAGGAGATTAATGACCGTATCAGCCTGAAGACTACTTCTGCATTTAGTTCTATCAACACATCAATGACTTCGGGTACGGACAAGCTCGCAAACACACGTACAAGTATTGTTCGCCACATG
>ENA-OQHL01001187-OQHL01001187.1-human-gut-metagenome-genome-assembly--contig:-NODE-1187-length-14157-cov-3.452459_pt1 | contig 14157 bp, 13 predicted proteins | sample MGYA00242565_ERZ504723 | MGnify/ENA primary metagenome ERZ504723 (study PRJEB26092, sample SAMD00036211) | human gut metagenome | host: Homo sapiens | study: EMG produced TPA metagenomics assembly of... | reverse complement strand
GCTCGCTTCCCTGCTTGGTCTGTACCTTGAAGTCGACCGCCAGGTCATCATTTACCTGAATTCCCTTGTTGCCCCAGATGTACTCACCCTCGATGTTCTCACGGAAGAAAGTCCAGTCAATGTTCTTGTCCGGAATCTTGATCGGGCGGACTGCTGCGAACAGTTCAAGTCCACGGCGCAGCAAGCTGTTTGCGGATACCAGGTTCGGCCACGGCTCGCCGGCACGCGGGGTAACCATCGGCCCCTTGATGAGGACATTGCATTTCTTGATCTCTTCAAATACCTCGTCCGGAAGGCTCTGCAGCTTTGCGGCACGATTCTCAATGGTCATGCCCTCAATCTCACGGATCTCGATGCGTCCTCCTGCGATTTCCGGTGCCAGCAGATCATTCAGAACACGCAGTGCCTGTTTCATGATGATCGGGCCAATGCCGTCGCCTGGAAGCACGCCGATGACGATCTTCTCCAGCTTGTCAAAATCGGTTACTTCGTTGTCTGCCTTCATGCGCTCGATGCGCTCAAACTCGGACTGGATCAGCTCGCCGAACTTTTCCTGTGCAGCCTTTACATTCTCTACATTCTTCTCCATGATTTTCCCTCCATGTTGATTTCGTTCTTTGTTATGGCCTTATCTTAACACAGAGATTTTCATAGGTAAAATACATAATTCTGCATATCTCATATAGGATTTTTTGCATGATGTGTGGTAAACTGAAGTACAGAAAATCACATATTCAGAACTACCAGCTAATGCCAGACACCGCATTCAGATCTGGCACAGAAAGGAATCCGTATGACACAAAATGAACTTCTTTATATTCTGACCATTGCGGAACACGGTAACATCACCAGGGCGGCCCAGGAACTCTTTATCTCCCAGCCATCCTTAAGTGAATCCTTAAATAAAGTGGAGCAGGAATTTGGAAGAACCATTTTTGACCGCACCCAGGAAGGCCTGATACCTACTGCATTCGGTCTGCGCTATCTGGAGACTGCCAGAAACATCCTGAACCGCTATAAACGCCTGGAGACTGACCTGGATGAATACCGTCAGATGCGCCGCGGAAAGCTTACCTTCGGCATTCCCATGAACCTCGGAACTTACCTGCTTCCCAGGGTGCTTCCGGCCTTTCAAGAGCTCTACCCGGACATCTCCGTGCAGTTTAAGGAAAACAACTCCACAGAGCTGGATAAGCTTATGCTGTCCGGCAAACTGGACTTCTCCGTCATGCACTACGAGACACCCAATAAAGCAATCCACTATGAGCTGCTGGCAGAAGATGTTTTCTATCTGGTTATGCCGCTGGCCCTGTCACGAAAATATAACTTTCCGGAATACCGCCCACTAAGCATCTATGACTTAAAAGCCCTGGAAATAGAACCATTTCTCATGGTAGCAAACCGGCAGAAGCTGCGGCAGGTTGCAGATTCCATTCTGGAACAGCTTTCCATCAAGCCTGACATCCGCTGCACTACCAAAAGCATGGAAACAGCCAAGCGCCTGGCTGCCGCTGGCATGGGTGTGACCTTTCTCCCGCACAGTTATTTAAATCTCTTTTCCGGTGTGGACAATCTGGCCTGTTACCCCCTTGATCCAGCATTGCAGGCCTCGTGGAAACTGGTTATCGGCTATCCGGACGGCCGTCTGCTCTCCCGGTGCTCCAAAGAATTTATCCGGTTTCTCAAACAAAAAATGCAGCCAGACGAAGCTTAAGCTTCTCCGGCTGCATTTTTTATTTTGCCGCGTCTTGTTTCAGTTCATCATACATTGCAAGGATCTCACCTGCTGCCTGCAGATAAACCTCTCCCTCCGGTGTGGGGCGCAGCCCCTCCGGAGTCCGCTTAAAGAGAATAATATCCATATCCTCCTCCACCCGGTGCACGGCGCGGCTTAAGGAAGACGGATTCTTCTCTAAAAGTACTGCCGCTTTCTGGATACTCCCGGCCTCTGCAATGTATTTCATATAACGGAGTTCTTTCTCGTTCATACTGCTCTCCCACATCCGTTAGTTATCCGATCTGGAAAAGGCATTCTTCATCTGGCTGCTCAGCTCAAACAGAACCTTATCCAGAGTATCTGCCGTCTTTTTCTTTAACATCTCCGCAATTTCCCGGTTCGCATCCTCTCTCAGGATCTCGCGCTCTGCCCCGTCACCTGCCTGTTCCATCAGTGCGTCGTACTTATGCAGGATCGCGTAAGCGTCCGACTGGACTGCCACCTGGTAACGCTCCACATGGACAATAGAGGTTCCGTAGGAGGCATCGGTCATAGCAGCAATGAGACGGCTGTTCCAGTAAAAATTATCGGTAGAAACCTCTTTTGTGGTATTGGAAAGATACTCCGGAGTTTCGGAAACACGCGCATAAAACGGCACCAGCACATTGAATGCGTTGGAGGCAAAAGCCAGCCACTGGATTACAGCCGCATCCTCCGGCTGATCCGGACGCATCTGGATCACAGCCACAAAGTCATTGCGGTTAATACCAACCACACGGTATTTGCCGCGCTCTGACAGATCTCCCCTATGGGTATACGGATCATATGGTGTGCCCTGATAATGGGTGGAAAGCACGTATTTGACATCCTCCACGGTCAGCTTTTTCTCCGGCACCAGACTCCAGGGAATATCATCGGACTCCGGTCCGTACTCCGCGTCTGCGCCATCCCAGGAGAAGGTATGCGGATTTAAACAGCGCTCGATATACCAGGCACGGGGCGTATTGTATACATGATCTGAATCGGTGTGGCTTCCGAATGCATCCCGCGGGCAGAACACACTTTCCTCATCCAGGCGCAGATCCAGATGATTCTTCTCGATAAACTCTCTTAAATCTGCAGAGCAGAGATGTTCACGCTTTGCTCCAAACGCATCCTCCAGATCAAATTCATCCATGCCAAACTGGTTCGGCATCACCACGTACCGGTCATCCGGAACCTTCTTCGCGATCCAGTGATGACCGCCAATGGTTTCCAGCCACCAGATCTCATCCTGATCCTGGAACGCGATGCCGTTCTTCTCATAGGTTCCGTAGGTCTCCAGCAGGCTTCCCAGGCGCAGAACGCCCTCTCTTGCGCTGTTTATGTACGGGAGCACCAGATAAACGATATCCTCCTCTCCAATGCCGCCCGGCACCTCCTCTTTCCCGTCCTCCGCAGCCTGGTATTCCACCAGAGGATCTGCGCCAAGCACCCGGGGATTGGAGGTGATGGTCTCTGTGGCAGTCATCGCCACGTTCTTTTCATTCACACCGCTAGCTGCCCAGATTCCTTTTCCGGCTACCGCATTCGGCACTGCCGTAAACTGATACGGATGCTCCGGAAGCTCTACCTCCACATGAGATAATACAGACCGGTATATCCGCTTCTGGTCCTCCGGGTGGATCACCACAAATTTCTTCGGTGTAAAATGACCGGAACCGGAATCATCGTTCCGGGCGATCATGGTAGAACCGTCATAAGATGCATGTTTTCCTACAAGAATCGTTGTACAAGCCATGTTTGTATCCTCCTGATGTCACATTTTCTATGTAATATATTACCTCAGGATAAGCGAAAAAACAACGCAGAAATCCAGGAAAATCGATTGGGACTCTCCTGTCATGCATTTTTCTCCATCTCCCTCTAATTTTTTTTTATAAATCATTTCCACACGCTGTTTTTCTACGCAACGCAAAACGGAGCTGCCTTTTCAGACAGCCCCGTTTTGCTCTTACACTTACATAAGGAGTTTTATATAGTCACAGACAAGCCGTAAAACGGTGGGAATCTTATCTGTTTCTATTGAAGTTGATCAGGCAGCCAGCCTGTACGATCCTGCGCTCGTTCTCGGTCATCGGCTGGATGTAGAGATGAATCTCTTCTGCCTTGCCGTTCTTGATGACATATGCCGGAATATCGGTTAAGTCGCCCTCTAATGCGGTGCGTATATTCGGGATGTAGATGTAATCATCTACATCGAACATAGTCGGCTCGCCCTTTAAATGGAACGGAAGCATACCCCAGTTCATGCAGTTGGAACGATAACGCTTGGTTGCGTATTCCTGGGTGATGTTTGCAAGAGCGCCCAGGACTCTCTGGCAGGAAGCAGCCTGCTCACGGGCAGAACCATCGCCCGGCTTATTTGCGTAGATGGTGGAACCAATCTCAACATCCGCTGCCTTTACATTCTCCTGACCCGGAATGGTGTTAACCACCTTCATAACCTCTGCGATCTCAGTGTTTACAGTACCTGCAAGACGCTCCTTCTCCATAGCCTGAACAGCCTTTGCACGGCCTACATACTCCGGATCACGTCTGGAGAGGGTGAACTCAGCCAGTCCTAACGGGTTAGAACGGTAGGATGAAGTCTCACCGGACGGGATCAGCTCGTCAGTGGTGGTTACTTCGTCCAGGATCTTGGAAGAAACCTTTAAAAGGATATTCTCAGAAAGTGCCTCCATCTCCGGCCAGTCTTTGATATTCGGACCAAAGCGCAGCTCAGAATCCAGTTCTGCTTTGTTATAGCCATTGTAAACTCTTGCCTTGTAAGCGCGATCCTCGTAGTTGTACTCCGGGATATCGCCCCAGCAGTCCATAGTCTCTGCAGAAGTCAGCTTACCGCCGTTTGCTGCGGTTGCAGCGATGGAACGTGCATCCATAAGGGCAACTGCGGACATCTGTCCATTACCCGGCTTGGAGCCTTCGCGGTTCGGGAAGTTTCTGGTAGTATGACGGATGGAAAGCGCGTTGTTGGCCGGGGTATCGCCTGCACCGAAGCACGGTCCGCAGAAAGCGGAACGGATGATCGCACCTGCATCCATCAGGTCTGCTAACAGACCCTTGCGGTCCAGATCGGTGTAAACCGGCTGGGAGGAAGGATATACGGACAGGTAGAACTCGCCATCGCCGATGTTCTTGCCCTTTAATGCGTGTGCAGCTTCTACCACGTTGGTATAGTTACCGCCTGCACAGCCTGCAATGATACCCTGCTGTACCTGAAGCTTACCATCTTTGGTAATTTTGTCAAGTAAGGTAAAGTGTGCTCTGCCCTCTGCAACCTGGTCAGCTGCCTTCTCGGTCTCACGCAGAATGTCTTCGAGGTTCTCGTACAGGTAATCGATCTCGTAAGCATTAGACGGATGGAACGGCAGTGCGATCATCGGCTTGATGGTGCTTAAGTCGATCTCTACGCAGCCATCGTAGTAAGCCACATCTGCCGGATTCAGCTCCTTGAACTCATCTCCGCGGTGATGTTTCTCCAGGAATGCCCTGGTGTCATCATCGGTTCTCCAGATGGAGGACAGGCAGGTGGTCTCGGTGGTCATAACATCCACGCCATTGCGGTAGTCAGTAGTCATGGAAGAAACGCCCGGTCCGACGAACTCCATTACTTTATTCTTTACATAGCCATTCTTGTAAACAGCTCCGCAGATAGCCAGTGCGATATCGTGCGGTCCAACGAACGGCTGCGGTTTTCCGGTTAAGTAAATTGCGATAACGCCCGGATAAGCAACATCATAGGTCTGCTTTAACAGCTGCTTGGACAGCTCACCGCCGCCCTCACCAATGGCCATGGTACCCAGTGCACCGTAACGGGTATGGGAGTCAGAGCCCAGGATCATCTTGCCGCCGCCTGCAAAGCACTCACGCATGTACTGATGGCATACTGCTACGTGCGGCGGAACGAAAAGACCGCCATACTTCTTTGCCGCAGAAAGGCCAAAATAGTGATCATCGTCATTGATGGTTCCGCCAACTGCACATAAAGAGTTATGGCAGCAGGTTAAAACGTAAGGAAGCGGGAACTTCTCCATTCCTGATGCCCGGGCAGTCTGGATAATACCAACAAAGGTGATATCATGAGACACCATCGCGTCAAATTTGATCTGCAGCTTATCCATGTTATCGGACTGGTTGTGGGCTTTCATGATACCGTAAGCAATGGTACCTTTCTTAGCCTCCTCTTTTGCAACAGCTATTCCGGTCATCTGCTCAACCTTTGCAGCCTCTGTCTCCGGAATCAGGGTCTCACCGTTAACGAGATAAACACCGCCATCATGTAACTTTACCATACGAACTCTCCTCCTGTAATTGAGTGGTTTATTGCGTTAAAGCCTTTTGATTCTGAATCCATTCTGATTCGTTTCCGGCTTTATTTCCTTTGATGGCTTTATTATGCATCTTTTCTCAGTATTTGTAAAATACTATATATAATATAAAAGTCATAGGTATTTCCTATAGCTTTGTTTGGCCTGATTGCAGACTTTCTGTGATCTGAATGTCTGGCCTGTGCTTCTGGTCTGTCAATCCAGTTTCGATCTGCCTAATGATTCTCCAGCCAGCACTTCAGGTCACGCATCTTCATAAGCGCATCCCGCCTTCCAATGTCATACACCTGCTGCAGTTTCTCCGGGCTGCGCTCTAGCCGTCCGATCTTAAGCGGCTCATCCGGACGCAGCACAAAAATCTCACCCATTTTCTCCAACTCTTCAATCTGCCGCAAACTCTCATTATAGCGCTCATGCCTGTGAGACAGCGCCTCCACAAAGGCCGGATACTTCCGATAGCGGATTTTCGCCATAGCCAGCTGCTCCGGTTCCTTCTGGTATCCCTTCGGCCGGGTCAGGATCACCACATTCTTTGTGAATCCCATCTCCCTGAACTTCATGAGAGGAATGCTGTCCGTGCAGCCGCCATCCAACAGCTTCATCCCTTCTGTCTTCACCAGTCTGGAAACGTATGGAAGGGAGGCCGATGCCCGGATCACATCAATCTGATTTTTCATATCTGTAATGCGGATATACTCCGGCTTTCCAGTCTCCACATTGCTGCAGACTGCATAAAACTCCGTTTTAGAACGGTTGAAGGCATCGTAATCGTAAAGATCAAGCTTCTCCGGCAGATCATGATAGCAGAACTGCACCTCCGCAATATCTCCGGTCCGGACCAGATTCCGCATACTGATAAACCGGTTATCTCGGATATATTTCTTATAATAACGAATGTTCCGGCCTCTTTGCCCAGACACAAAACTGGAACCATGGATAGCTCCGGCCGAAACTCCGATCACTCCGTCAAAGGAAAGTCCCTGATCCAGAAAAACATCCAGAATACCGTCGGTATACATCCCACGCATCCCGCCGCCCTCTAATACCAGGCCGGTTTTTACGGTGTTTTCAGTATTGTCTGCACCATGGATGTTGTTTGTGCCGTTGATACTGTTTGTGCCGTTGATGATGTTTGTTCCGTTGATGCTGCCTGTGCCATTGATGTTGCTCATAGATTCTCACTCCATTCTTTTGCCGCGGCCATGCGGGCCTCATACTGGCTGTAAAAGTCCCGGCTGGTGTCATAGGAAAGCAGATAAAACCGCTGCAAAATATACATGCTGACGGACTTTGCGAGATCAGGAGCTGGCGTCTCGTTTGCGCCATCCGCACTTGCTTTTGCCGCAGTTTCTCCATCCAGCTCTGCTCCGATACGAATCCGCAGCTGTTTCAGGAATGCATGCCAGTCCGCAATATAGGCATCATACCGCTCCATATCCGGCGTGTCCATCCACTTTCGGATCTTCACCTTGCTGCGATTTGGTTTCTCACATTCATGAAGCTGCAGAATGTAGTGAAATCCATCTTCCTCATAATACCGCCCCAAAGGAAACAGCCTGCAGATGCCCGGCCGGTACGGATGAATGCTGCACCGCCCCGATTCATTTAAAAAGGTACATTGTTCGGATTCTCCCGCCAGTTTCAGATTTGGCAGGATAATCCCGTCCACCACATTCAATTCCAGATGCCCCGCTAAAAGCTGCTGCAGCGAAACGCCAAGACCACCCGTCAACCGCCAGACATCATAGGGATCCAGCACAATCGTGTTTCCCATTCCTCGGCAACAGGACGAACAGCCCACACAGTCATTGCAGCCCAGCTTCGCCATATCATTCAACCCATATAATCTGCCGTCTGAAATCTCCTCCAGACTCACATTTCTAAGCACTCCAAGTTTCCTCCCGATTTTGATTTTCTGCTGCCAATGCTTTCCATCGACTCACTTCACAATATCCGATCTGCTGCGCCACAGTTTCACACAGCAGATCCCACTCCGCTATATTCTGTACCGCTAATTGTTCTCATCCAGTAATTCCCAATAACGCTCAATCAGAATACCTTTGTATTCATCCAAATGACTCTGATTTTCACGTATCAGCGTAGTCAGGACACGTACAGCTTCCCGCACCGCCGCCTCCAGACTCTCTCCGTTTAATAGTTTTCCAGTCATAACTGTAGAAAAAATATCTCCGCTTCCGGCAACCCGGACAGGGAGAAAGGTAAACGGCACACGGAAATACTGTCCGCTTTTGTGGTCATACCCGCAAACCAGATGTTCATCCGTTTCAGAATCCTGCGCGCTGGTAATGACCACCGATTTCCCGGATAACTTGTGCAGCCCGTCAACCAGTTCCCGCAGTTCTGACGCCGAGGCCCGTTCCCTGCCCGGGCAGATTCCCGTCAGAAAGCCAGCCTCGGTCATGTTCGGAACCATCACATCCGAGTAGCTGACCAGTTTTCTCATGGCCGCAACCCGCTCCATGCCAATTCCATTGTAAAGCTTTCCGCCATCCGCCATGATCGGATCTACCATGACAAGACGGCCATTGTTCACATTCTGTATCTTATCGATTCTCGGCTTCCTGCTTCGAATATAATCTCCGATCAGTTCCACCTGCTCCTCCGAAAGTACAAATCCAGTACAGATACAGTCCGGATCAAAGCCCAGCTCATCCCACACTTTTATGGTATCCCGCATGTAGTCCGTCATGTCCTGAATCCGAAACTTTCCGAAATCCAGCGTATTGGAAACCACCGCAGTGGGTACCTGATAAGGGAAATGTCCCATACGCGAAAACAGTGGCACCATGGCGGCCAGAGCTACCTTACCATAACCCGGAAGGTCGTTAAAAAGAACAATCCGTTTTCCCATTTAAATATTTTCCTCTCTGCGGATCTTTTCAAGAAGCCCGCTGCATCCAGCCATAACATCGGCAAACGTCGCATCAAAAATCCCCCGTATACCAAGGATCTGCCACATCACGCCCACTGCCTGCAAAATGTCAACAGTTTAAAAATCTTCTGTTCTTTATCCGCCCCGCCTGCAATCCTGGTCATGTTCCGGATATTTGCCGTATCCATACCGATGAGATAATCATAATACCGGTAATCCTCCGCCATCATCTGGCGCGCATGATGCGGGATCAGTGGAATATGCTCCCGACGCAGCTTATCCACGGTACCGTAATGCGGCGGATTACCGATTTCCTCACGGCTGGTGGCCAGCGGAATTGATTTCAAAATGGGATGCCAGGCCAGCCTGAGTGACCAGGTAGGTGAACACACTCTCGGCCATTGTGGAACGGCAGATATTGCCGTGGCAAATAAAAAGTATTTTTATCATCTTTTTATATCTCCATTTAAGTCTTGTATTTCTTCTCAAACACTTGATATTTCAGGGTTTTCCGACTTTTGAGTTTTCCTTTCTTTTCAAGGTATCTTCTCAAATCTTCTCGTATTTTCTTATGTTTTTCCCTGCAATCTTGGTAAATCCGTTGGTAAAGCAAGCGTCCTTACCAACGGGCTTTTTTAACTATTCGCTATCCGATATACTTCTTCCTTTGCATCATCAAAATTCACATGGGTGTAAGTGTTCAAGGTTACACTGATGTCTGCGTGACCCATGATATACTGCAAGGTTTTCGGATTCATCCCGGATTTTGCCATATTAGAGCAAAAGGTGTGCCTGCATACATGAGGGGTAACTTTCGGCATCTGGATACGGTAAATCCTGTTGTATTTCTGAATGATATGCTCCAGATACTTTTCCCAGTGAATTGTCTAAAATAGTAAAGCCGTACCGCTTACGATTTTTTCTTTTACTGCTGAAACAGTATCTTTGATTGAGTGCGCAGTTGTATCTATAACATTTAATTCATAGATTCCTAAATTAGAAAATTGTTTCCACATTGTTTCAACTAATTCAACATTTGTTTCTCTATCTAAACTTTGAGCGTTCGATAGCTCGCTTCATAGTTTCTTCTTTACTTGCCCTTAAAACGATATAGTGTACTTCATAATGCTCTTGAACAATGTTGAGCCACGGCTCTAAAAACCATGGTCCTACAATGCCATCTACAATTACATCATATCCGCCACGAGCATATCGCTTTGCAGCTTCTAAAAACGCTTCAATGACAATCAAATTTTGCTCATTTGATTCTGGCAAATGCGGTGGTATTGCCCCTTTACTCAAATAATGATAAAAGTCATCTGTGTGCATATGCACAGACTTTTCCAAATCTGATTCTTTTGCAACAGCAGATGCCGTTGTAGTTTTTCCTGTCCCCGGCGCACCTGTGATTACAATAATTCTACCTTGATTCATCTATATTTTACCTCCACAACTTCAAATTTTCATTTCTTTACTTGTATGATGTTATTAGAAGCAAAAACAACATACTTCCTTTCTTTTTTTTGTTTCGTGGTTTAATACATTCAGATACTGTGACTTTTGATTTTTTTCTGTAGCTTTGACTACTCAACAGGAGTGTATTGCCATCTCTTTTATCTGAATTGTTTATTAGCTGGATGTTGCCAGAGCGTTTGCTCAGAGTACTTATTTCAATCAAGTCTACGATGATAATTGTTGGTGGATACCACGGTATCAGACTTTATGAAAGGGAGGTACAACCTCATGATTTACGTCGGCATTGATATTGCCAAACTTAACCATTTCGCCGCTGCGATTTCTTCCGACGGCGAGATACTCATTGAGCCGTTCAAATTCACAAATGACTATGATGGCTTCTATCTGCTGCTTTCTAAACTGGCACCACTTGACCAGAACAGCATCATCATAGGTCTTGAGTCAACGGCACACTATGGTGACAACCTTGTTCGTTTTCTTATCAGCAAGGACTTTAAAGTGTGTGTTCTAAACCCGATTCAGACTTCTTCTATGCGTAAAAATAATGTACGCAAGACTAAGACTGATAAAGTCGACACGTTTGTTATTGCTAAAACCCTTATGATGCAGGACTCCTTACGGTTCTTGACCCTGGATGATCTGGATTATATTGAACTCAAAGAGCTCGGCAGATTCCGTCAGAAACTGGTGAAGCAGCGTACCCGTTTAAAAATACAGCTGACTTCTTATGTGGATCAGGTTTTCCCTGAACTACAGTATTTCTTCAAATCTGGACTGCATCAGAATTCTGTCTATGCCCTCCTTAAAGAGGCTCCGACACCAACTGCCATTGCTTCTGTGCATATGACCCATCTTGCTCACCTTCTCGAAGTTGCTTCCCACGGCCATTTCGGTAAGGAGAAAGCCAGAGAATTAAGAGTTCTCGCACAGAAGTCTGTCGGGGTCAACGACAGTTCTTTATCTATTCAGATAACTCACACCATTGAACAGATTGAGTTACTGGATAGCCAATTGTTTCACACAGAGCTTGAAATGGCAAATCTTGTCACCTGCCTGCACTCTGTGATTATGACCATTCCCGGAATTGGTTTCATCAATGGCGGGATAATCCTTGGTGAGATTGGTGATATACACCGTTTCTCAGAACCAAAGAAACTGCTTGCGTTCGCCGGACTGGATCCATCGGTTCATCAGTCTGGTAATTTCCAGGCACAGAGAACCAGAATGTCCAAGCGAGGTTCAAGGGTATTACGCTATGCCCTTATAAATGCAGCTCACAATGTTGTTAAAAACAACGCTACTTTCAAGGCTTATTATGACACCAAGAAAGCTGAAGGCCGAACCCACTACAATGCCCTTGGACATTGTGCCGGCAAGCTTGTCAGAGTCATCTGGAAGATGCTCACTGACGAAGTAGAATTTAACCTCGAATAAGAGGTCTGCATACCATAATCGATAGATTTTGAAAAAGGGCTTTTAGGGAGCTTTGTTAAAGTTACCCTTTTTTTACACGAAACAAAAAAACTGAATTTCTGGCTAATTTATACTTGACTTTTCATAGCTGGTCTCCTTTTAGTAAAAGATTTAATTCTATTTACTCATCTTTGGGATAATTATATTACTGCATTTGTGCTAGTGTCAATAATAACTTACTCATTTTTGGGATAAGGCAGGAGAGCATAAACATGAAGCTATATAAAAGCGACGATGGAAAATGTAATATTTCCGGTTGCCAAATAAGACATCTACGAGAGCAAGCTGGAATGTCTCAAGAACAGCTTGCTGCAAGAATACAATTAGAGGGACTCAATTTGAACCAAAAGGCTATCAGTCGAATTGAAACAGGTATCCGCGTTGTTCCTGATTTTGAATTAATTTATTTTTCAAAAATTTTTCAAGTACCTGTTTGTTTTTTATTGAATGATACCCATGTTTGTCAAAACAATCTGTAGATAAAAGGATAAAAGGGATGGTCACACGAATAAGATTGACCATCCCTTCCTTTTTCTCGTATTAGAAACCTGTCCTTTCTTATGGAAATCTGCAAGTCTTTCTCGCCATCAACTGTATTCTGTTCTTCTCTGCTGACACGTGCGGTAGCTTTTACGGAACAGGAAAAAGTAATGACCGCCTTCTGCAGAGCAGATGGCGTTATAAGAAAAAGCCCCGGCAGGCACAAAGCCTGTCGGGGGATAAATCTGTCCATATATCTTATATGTTCAGAGATTCATCAAGCCTTTCCGTCACTGCCAAGTACATTAACGATCTTGTGAGCTACCATTTCCTTAACAGCCTGACGAGCCGGCTTCAGGTACTGGCGCGGATCGAAGTGATCCGGATGCTCAGCAAAGTACTTGCGGATTGTTCCGGTCATAGCCAGACGGATATCAGAGTCGATGTTGATCTTGCAAACGGCAAGCTTAGCAGCCTGTCTCAGCTGATCCTCCGGAATACCTACTGCATCCGGCATATTTCCGCCGTACTGGTTGATCATCTTAACGAAATCCTGCGGTACAGAAGAAGAACCATGAAGAACGATCGGGAAGCCCGGCAGTCTCTTAATGCACTCTTCCAGAACGTCGAAACGAAGTGGTGGCGGAACAAGGATGCCATCTGCATTTACTTGTGCACTGATCAGCTGTGAACTTGTAAGCGCCATGGCTCGTTCCGATTGCGATAGCCAGGGAGTCACAGCCGGTGCGGGTTACGAACTCCTCAACCTCTTCCGGACGTGTATAGCTCTCATGGCCAGACTCAACGACTACCTCGTCCTCGATACCAGCCAGAGTTCCCAGCTCAGCCTCAACAACTACGCCATGTGCATGTGCGTACTCAACAACCTGCTTGGTCAGAGCGATATTGTCCTCGAAGCTCTTAGAAGAAGCGTCGATCATGACAGATGTGAATCCGCCATCGATGCAGCTCTTGCAGAGCTCAAAGCTGTCGCCGTGATCCAGATGCAGAGCGATCGGGATCTCCGGATTCTCAGCTACAGCAGCCTCAACCAGCTTTACCAGATAGGTGTGGTTGGCATAAGCTCTTGCTCCCTTGGAAACCTGCAGAATAACCGGAGACTTCAGCTCGCCGGCTGCTTCTGTAATACCCTGAACGATTTCCATGTTGTTTACGTTGAAAGCACCGATCGCATAGCCGCCATCGTAGGCTTTCTTAAACATTTCAGTGGTTGTTACTAATGCCATAATTCATTTCCTCCTTTAGTGCTTATGACCTAGTCTCGGTATGGCTTGCGTCGCCAAACCGATCATCGTTATTCTACCACAGATTTTTCCTGTTGACGAGACAAATTTTTCAGATTGATAAAGTTTTATTTTGTGAATTGTTCTGATAATCAAAAAATTAAAAAAACTTCAAAAAGTATTGACAGTCTCCGAAATCCATAGTATAGTATTACTTGCTTGCGAGTCAGGCAGTCAAATGCGATAGTAGTACAGTTGGTAGTACGCCACCTTGCCAAGGTGGAGGTCGCGGGTTCGAGTCCCGTCTGTCGCTCTTTCAATTTATATGCGATAGTAGTACAGTTGGTAGTACGCCACCTTGCCAAGGTGGAGGTCGCGGGTTCGAGTCCCGTCTGTCGCTCTTCTAATTTTATATGCGATAGTAGTACAGTTGGTAGTACGCCACCTTGCCAAGGTGGAGGTCGCGGGTTCGAGTCCCGTCTGTCGCTTTTCCAATTTTATATG
>ENA-OQHL01001184-OQHL01001184.1-human-gut-metagenome-genome-assembly--contig:-NODE-1184-length-14189-cov-3.131418_pt1 | contig 14189 bp, 10 predicted proteins | sample MGYA00242565_ERZ504723 | MGnify/ENA primary metagenome ERZ504723 (study PRJEB26092, sample SAMD00036211) | human gut metagenome | host: Homo sapiens | study: EMG produced TPA metagenomics assembly of... | reverse complement strand
ACCATTCCATCTGGTGAATGCGCTGGGCCACGGGTTTAAACCGCGCACCAGACGTTCAATGGAAACCGCGTCCATGGTCCAGTCAATGTCACCCATGGATTTGGAAATTTTCTTTACATAGGTTGCCTGGGCGTGATCCTGCGGCTGCGGGTGATTTCTCCCTTTCCAGCTTGCTTAAGGTCGAAAGGATCAGATCTCCACCCAGAAGGCTTAACCGGTCAAACAGGCTTCCGCCGGTCTCATCCGGATTCAGTTTTTATCACAGTTTTCTCCAGCATATCGCCTGTATCCATCTCCACATCCATCATCATGGTGGTAATGCCGGTCTCTTCATCACCGTTGATGACAGCCCACTGGATCGGGGCTGCGCCGCGGTACTTTGGAAGCAGGGACGCGTGGATGTTCACACATCCGTATTTTGGCAGGTCTAACAGACTCTTTGGAAGGATCTGGCCAAAGGCAATGACCACCATAGCGTCTGGTTTTAACGTGCGCATCTCCTCCACAAAGGCTTCATCCCTTGCGCGCACCGGCTGATAAACCGGAATATTGTGCTTTAAGGCACACTCTTTGACCGGAGACATATGGATCTCCTTGCCCCGTCCCTTAGGCTTATCCGGCTGAGTGACTACTGCAGCGACCTCATGCTCCGAAGCCACCAGGGCTTCTAATGTCGGCACCGAAAAATCCGGTGTTCCCATAAATATGATTCTCATAGGCTTATTCTTCCTCCGGTTCTGCTGTGGTATCCATCAGTTCGCCCTCTACTAAGTCTACATAGAGCTGGCCGTGAAGATGCGCGCACTCATGACAGATGCAGCGGGCTAACAGCTCCTCGCCCTCTAACTCAAACTGCTCCATATTTTCATCGTAAGCCCGGACAACCACGTGATTCGGGCGGGTTACCATGCCGGCCTTTCCCGGTACACTAAGGCAGCCCTCCTGTCCGGTCTGGCTTCCGCTCTGCTCAATAATTTCCGGATTGATGAGCACATACTGGTTGCCGTCATCTACATCCATGACCACGATCTGCTTTAATACGCCCACCTGCGGTGCTGCCAGGCCCACGCCGTTTGCCTCATACATGGTCTCAAACATGTCTTCGATCAGCTCCGCGATACGCGGGGTGATCTCCTTGACCGGTTTGCATTCCTTTCTTAAAATATCATCTCCGATGGTTCTTACCTGTCTGATTGCCATTATTCTTCGTCCTTTCTGTATCGCATTTATATGAAATCACACTGGAGCGTCAGCTTTTTGCAGCTTTCTGTCTCGTCCCAGCGCATTTTGACATACTTCTGGATTTTTATTAGTATATCATAGTTTTCATGTTTCATATATAAAATTTTTCTGTAGATATCGTGAACTTTATATACCGGTGCCGGAACCGGTCCAATGATCTCGGCTGCTTCCCCGAAATGTTTCTGCACGGATCCCGCGATGGCATCCATGATCCGGCTCATAAGCTCCTCATTTTCTCCTGCCACCTGCATGCACAGCATATGGCAGGCCGGAGGATAATGCATCAGCCTCCGGTACCCCATCTCCTGACGGTAAAAGGCCCCATAATCCTGGGCCGCCGCTGTCTGGATGCTATAATGCTCCGGCATATAGGTCTGGATCAGCGCTGTCCCTGCCTGTCTCCCGCGGCCCGCACGGCCTGCTGCCTGAACCAGAAGCTCAAACGTCCGCTCCGCTGCCGCAAAATCCGGCGCATACAGCGACACATCTGCCGCCAGCACGCCCACCAGGGTCACTCCCGGAAAATCATGACCTTTTACAATCATCTGGGTGCCAATGAGAATATCTGCCTTGCCCTTTGCAAATGCCGACAGAATCTTCTCATGGCCGCCCTTTCTCGAGGTAGTATCCAAATCCATCCGCAGAATTTTCGCCTGGGGAAACATCTGAACTGCCATCTCCTCAATCTTCTGGGTGCCGATACCAAATCCCGCCAGATACGGAGACCCGCAGTGCGGGCACAGCTTCGGCATGGGAATCTGATAACCGCAGTAATGACACACTAGTCTCTGGTGGTTATGCAGCGTCAGAGACACATCGCAGTGCGGGCATTTTACCGCCTCACCGCAGCTTCTGCAGGAAACAAAGCTGGAATAGCCCCTCCGGTTGATAAACAGCATGATCTGCTCCTTTTTCTCCAACCGGTCCCTGATCAGCTCCTGCAGACGCACACTGAATATGGATTTGTTGCCGGTCTCCATCTCCTTTCGCAGATCCACAACCTCCACCGCCGCCATCTCACTTCCCGCCTTTGCCCGCTTTGTCAGCGTAAACAGGCGGTAAATTCCGGCTTCCGCTTTTGCGTAGGCCTCCACCGATGGCGTGGCGGAGCCCATCACCAGAGCCGCGCCGCTTAGCGCGGCCAGTTTTTCAGCCACATCTCTTGCATGGTAGCGCGGCGACGTCTCACTCTTATAAGCACCCTCATGCTCCTCATCGATGATGATGAGTCCAAGATTGGGAAACGGCGTAAAAAGCGCCGATCTGGCACCGATCATAATATCCGTCTCTCCATTTCTGGCCCGCTCAAACTGGTCACACTTTTCTCCGGCAGAAAGCCTGGAATGCATAACACAGATACGGCGGCCGAAACGGCTGTAAAAACGGCTCACCGTCTGGTAGGTCAGGGCAATCTCCGGAATCAGCACGATGACCTGTTTTCCCTGCTGCAGCACATGGTCGATCAGGGCCATGTAAACTTCGGTTTTGCCGCTGCCTGTGACACCATGGATGAGACAGGGAGCGCGGTCGCCGGAGTCATAGGAAGTGATGAAGGCATCCGTAATGGACTGCTGCTCGGAATTTAAGAAGATGGCTGAACCGTCTCCCGCTGGCTCTGCCGCTTCTTTCCATGCCGCTTCCAGACTTCCTGCCGGTTTTGCCTTGGCCTGTTCCAGACCTTCGCCCGGCAGCTCCGTCATCCCCGCCACAGTCTCCACAATCTTCTTATTCCGTGCCTTCACCCTCTTCTTCACCGGGAGCACCGTCTTCAGCGCCTGATTCATGGTAGAGCCATACTGCTCCTTCATCCACCAGGCCAGCTCAATCAGCCGGGCATCCGCCGTAATACTCTTCTCAGTAACACCGATGATCTCTTTTATTTTGTCTTTATCATAATCCGGCCTGCCTGTGATTTCCACCACATAGCCGGTTCGTGTTCTGTTTCCTGAACCAAAAGGGACGCAGACCTGCACCCCCACACGGATCTGCGGCAAAAGCGCCGGCGGGATCCGGTACTGGAATACCCGGTCTACGTCTTCATGGGAAATATCTATAATGATGCTGGCATACTGATCTGCCATATATACTCCTGTCTGTTGCCTGTTTTAATCTTTCAGCAGCCTTGCTGCCACCTCCCCCAGCTTCATGCTGTTGGAGCCCTTTAAGAGCACACAGTCGCCCGGCTGCAGCTTTGCCTTTACGCTCTCAGCCAGCGCATCCCGCTGGTTCTCATCAAAATGAAGATACTCTGCTTTCATGCCGGCACGCTTTGCTCCGCGCGCAATCTGTTCTGCCAGTTCTCCATAAGTAAACAGAATATCCACCGGATGGGATTTCATCCAGCTTCCGACCTCATAATGGAACTTCGGGGAATCCGGTCCCAGCTCCTTCATATCAGCAAGCACCGCAATACGGCGTCCCTTTGCTTTCGCCTCCAGGACCTCCAGACCAGCCTTCATGGAAACCGGACTCGCGTTGTAGGTGTCATCAATAATGGTAACTCCATTTTTCTCCGCGATCTGCTGGCGGTTTTTGAATCCGGTAAAGGCAGCCAGGCTCTTCACTGCGCCGGAAAGCGGAACTCCGCTTAAATCTGCTACAGCCAAAGCCACCATGGCATTCAGCACATTGTGGCGCCCCATGATGCTTAAGCGCACCATATACTTTTCTCCACGGCAGTTTGCGGTAAACACCGGGTAGCCATCCTCGCTGCGGATATCCTCGGCCCGGTACTCGGAATTCTCTCTAGTTCCGTAATATACGGTACGGCAGCCCGCTTTGGCTTTTGTATCTTTTAGCAGCGGGTCATCCCCATTTAAGAACAGAATGCCGCCATCCTTTAAACCATCCTGAATAGTCAGCTTCTCATGATAAATGTTTTCCTGACTTCCCAGCTGTTCAATATGGGTGATGCCAACATTGGTGATCACAGCCATATCTACCTGGGCAATCTTTGCGATGACGGTCAGTTCCCCCGGCATGCTCATGCCAAGTTCCAGCACACCAATCTCATCGGCGGAAGTAATCTCAGACAGCGTGATTGGCACCCCCACCTGGCTGTTGGAATTTCCCGGAGTCTTGTATACCTGGTACTTCGCGGAAAGTGCTGCTGCCACCATTTCACGGGTCGTGGTCTTTCCCACACTTCCGGTGATGCCCACAAGCGGCAGGCTTAACCGGCTGCGGTAATAGCGGCCGATGTCCTGCAGCGCCTTTTTGGTATCAGCCACACGGATCCAGGCATGCTCCACATCCTCTGCCGTATCATGCTCGGAAGTCAGCACAGCCACCGCGCCCGCGCCAAAGGCCTGCTCTATAAAACGATGCGCATCCACCTTTTCCCCAATGAGCGGCACAAACAGGTCATTTCCCTTCATGGTTCTCGAATCAATGCTCAAATGTGCAATCTTCTGTGTTTCGTTTCCACACAGAAGCCGGCCGCCCGTGGCAGCCACAATCTCTTTTACCGTTATATTTTCCATTTCCGGATCTCTTTTCCTGTTTCTTTTCTTCCAAGTGCCTGCAGGCTCTGTTTTCGCATTCCTGCTTTTCAAAGCCTGCCGCACACATGTTCCCTTACAAATTCTTCACAACCTCTTCCACCACCGCACGGTCCAGGAATGGGTAACGCACACCGTTGATCTCCTGATAGTCCTCATGGCCCTTGCCAATGATGGCAATCATATCGCCCGGCTCCGCGTGAGTGATGCTGTAGGTAATGGCCTCTTTCCGGTCCGGAATCTCAATGAATTTACCGCCGGTCTTCTCAATGCTGCCGCGGATATCCGCAATGATATCCTCCACCTTTTCAAACCGGGAGTTGTCTGCGGTGATGATGGACAGATCCGCCATGCGGCCGCCAATCTCCCCCATAGAGTAACGACGGTCCTTCGAGCGGTTTCCACCGCAGCCAAAGACTACTACCAGACGCTTCGGATGGTACTCCCTAAGCGTTGCCAGAAGGCTCTCCATGCTGACTGCGTTGTGGGCGTAGTCTACGATGACGCAGCACTTCTCAGAGGTGTATACAATCTCCATACGGCCGTTGATTTTCAGGTGCTCCAGGGCATGCTGCAGCTTTTCTGCCGGAACACCAACCCACAGAGTAACCGCTGCTGCCGCCAGCGCATTGTATACATTAAATTTGCCAGGGATGCTGACACGCACCGGAATCTGGTGCTCGCCCCTGATATCAAACTCCACGCCCACAAAATCCGGCTCAGAGACATAATGAATGTTCTCTGCCTGGAAACCGGCGCCCTCTTTCAGGCCAAATCCGGTCCATGCGCACGGAATGTCTTTTACAATATCGTCAATATGTTCATCATCCACGTTGATCAGGGCACGGTCACACTGGTGGAACAGCTGTTTCTTGTAATATAAATACTCCGCAAAGTCCGCGTGCTCATCTTTTCCGATGTGATCCGGAGAAATGTTGGTGAAGAGCCCATAGTTGAAGTGAATACCTGCCACCCGGTGCATCTTCATGGCCTGGGAGGAAACCTCCATCACGCAGCACTCACAGCCAGCTTCCACCATCTTCGCGAAATAGCGGTGCAGATCATAGGATTCCGGTGTGGTATTCACGGTTGGAAAATGTTCTTCTCCGATGTAAACGCCATTGGTACCAATCATACCGGTCTTTTTACCGGCAGTCTCCAGAATGGTCTTGATCATATGGGTGGTGGTGGTCTTTCCCTTGGTACCGGTTACCCCGATCATGGTAAGCTTCCGGGATGGATAGCCAAAGCGTGCTGCCGATAACAGAGCCAGCGCCTCTCTTCCGTTTTCGGTCTCCACCACAGTGACATCCTCCGGTGTCTCCACCGGATGCTCGGTCACAAGTACCTTTACTCCTGCCTCTGTCACCTGAGGAATAAAATCATGGGAATCGATTTTCGTACCCTTCATGCAGACAAACACCGCGCCAGGAGCAGCCTTTCTGGAGTCGTACACAACCTCGTTTACCTCCACGTCCAGGCTTCCCTGAACCAGCTTGTAAGAAAGTCCCTCTAACCAGTCTTTTATCGTCATACTCTTGTCTGTCCTTTCTTAATTTCTATCCGTCTGCTTTCGTTTGCACTGCGCAAAATTCTGGCATAGCGGACTTCCACGCAAAAAGCGCAGCTGCCAGAGCAGCCCACGCCTTCGCGACAATTTCAAATTAGAATAATCCGGTGATCACACCATTTTCATCCACATCAATGCCATCTGCCGCCGGTTTCTTCGGAAGTCCCGGCATGGTCATGATGGCCCCGGTCAGCACTACCACGAAGCCGGCTCCAGCGGATACATAAGCATCACGCACATTGATGGTAAATCCGGTCGGACGTCCCAGCTTGGTCTGGTCATCGGACAGGGAGTACTGAGTCTTCGCCATGCAGACCGGAAGATTGCCAAAGCCCATCTCCTCAATGCGGGCCAGCGCTTTGGATGCAGCCGGTGCATAGGAAACACCATCCGCGCCGTAAATCTCGGTGGCAATGGTCTTTACCTTATCCTTTAAGCTCATCTCATCCGGGTACAGGGCATGGTAATGGCTCTCCTTATTTGCAAGGGTGTCAAGAACCTTCTGTGCCAGGGCTTCTCCGCCCTCTCCGCCTTTTGCCCATACCTCAGAAAGAGCGAACTCACAGCCACGCTCCTCACAGAAATCGCGGATGAACGCATACTCTGCTTCCGTATCGGTCACAAAGGAGTTTAAGGTTACCACAACCGGAACACCAAATTTCTGCAGATTTTCAATGTGCTTCTCCAGGTTCACAATACCCTTCTTTAAAGCATCCAGGTTCTCTGCGGAAAGCTCGGTCTTCGGCACACCGCCGTTGTACTTTAACGCGCGGACGGTTGCCACCAGAACCACTGCATTCGGCTTTAAGTCTGCCTTGCGGCACTTGATATCCAGGAATTTCTCAGCGCCCAGATCTGCGCCGAATCCAGCCTCGGTTACCACGATATCAGCCAGCTTTAAGGCTGTCTTGGTCGCGCGCACACTGTTGCAGCCATGGGCAATATTCGCGAACGGTCCGCCGTGTACCAGGGCTCCGGTATGCTCCAGAGTCTGGATCAGGTTCGGCTTGATGGCATCCTTTAACAGGGCCGCCATGGCACCTACTGCGTTTAACTGCGCTGCGGTAACCGGCTCTCCGGCATAATTATATGCGACAATGACCTTGCCGAGACGCTCTTTTAAATCATTCATGTCATTGGCCAGGCACAGAATTGCCATGATCTCGGAAGCTACGGTGATGACAAAATGATCCTCACGAACCACGCCGTCGGCCTTTGCGCCAAGGCCAACCACCACATTACGCAGTACACGGTCGTTCATGTCCAGGCAGCGTTTCCAGAGGATCTGTCTGGTATCAATCTGAAGAGCGTTGCCCTGCTGGATGTGGTTATCCAGGAGTGCTGCCAGAAGGTTATTGGCAGAAGTGATGGCATGGAAATCACCGGTAAAATGAAGGTTTAAATCCTCCATCGGAACAACCTGGGCAAATCCGCCGCCTGCTGCTCCGCCCTTAATGCCGAAGCACGGTCCCAGAGATGGCTCACGCAGCGCGATCATGGTCTTTTTTCCAAGTCTTGTAAGAGCATCTGCCAGGCCAATGCTTGTGGTAGTCTTTCCTTCTCCTGCCGGAGTCGGATTGATGGCAGTTACCAGAACCAGTTTTCCGTCCGGACGGTCTTTAACCTGCTGCCACAGTTCATCCGTGATCTTTGCCTTATACTTACCGTACAGTTCCAGATCATCCTCAACAATTCCATAGCTCTCTGCAACCTCTTTGATTGGAAGCTTTACCGCCTCCTGCGCGATTTCGATATCTGTTTTCATAGCCAGATTCCTCCCTTTTCATGTGTAGTGTGGATTAAATGATCTGATCAAACTCTTCCATGGTCATAAGAACCTTGCGGGGCTTTGTTCCCTCTTCCTCTCCGACCACACCGGCCTCTGCCAGCTGGTCCATGATTCTTGCGGCACGGTTGAATCCAATCTTGAACATGCGCTGCAGCATTCCAATGGATGCCTTTTCTTTTTCTATTATGAAACGGCCTGCCTGCTCAAAGTACTCGTCCCGGCTGTTAGACGGGCCGGAGGCTTGGGCAGAAGGAGCCGAATTCATACTGTTTTCCACCTCCGGACTGTACTGGGCGCTAAGCCCCTGCTCGGTTAAGAAGTCCACTACCTGCTGGACTTCCGTATCTGAGACAAAGGCGCCCTGCACTCGCTGCGGCTTCGGGAAGCCTGCCGGATAAAAGAGCATATCACCCTTTCCTAAAAGCTTTTCCGCGCCATTCATGTCAATAATGGTACGGGAATCCACTCCGGAAGAAACGGAGAACGCGATTCGTGACGGCACGTTGGCCTTGATGAGACCGGTGATGACATTGACAGACGGTCTCTGGGTCGCGATGACCAGATGAATGCCTGCCGCGCGGGCCAGCTGGGCCAGACGGCAGATGGCATCCTCTACTTCGCCCGGAGCCACCATCATCAGATCCGCAAGCTCATCAACGATGATGACGATCTGCGGCAGCTTCTTCGGTTTGTTCTCATCTTCGATATCCTGAATAGTTTCAATCTTCGCGTTGTATCCCTTTACGTCACGCACTCCGTATTTGGCAAACTTCTTGTAACGATCCGTCATCTCTGCCACTGCCCAGTTTAACGCGCCGGATGCCTTCTTCGGATCCGTCACGACCGGGATCAGAAGATGCGGGATACCATTATATACACTGAGCTCTACGACCTTCGGGTCTACCATGATAAGCTTGACATCCTCCGGATCTGCCTTGTAGATGATGCTCATGATGATGGTATTGATGCAGACAGACTTACCGGATCCGGTAGCGCCCGCGATCAGCAGATGCGGCATCTTGGCAATATCCGTCACCACAACCTGACCTCCGATGTCTTTACCAACCGCAAAAGCCAGCTTTGACGGGTGCTTTTGGAAGGTATCAGACTCCAGCAGGTCACGCAGGAATACGGATGTTTTCTCCTTGTTCGGAACCTCAATACCCACGGCAGACTTGCCCGGGATCGGCGCCTCAATACGGATATCCTCCGCAGCCAGGCTTAATTTGATGTCATCGGCCAGACCCACGATCTTGCTGACCTTGACCCCCTGCTCCGGATGAAGCTCATAACGGGTAACAGAAGGGCCGCAGCTGATATTCGTCACGGTAACGCCAACGCCAAAATTCCGGAGCGTCTGCTGCAGCTTCACAGCTGTCTCCCGGTACTCCTGCTCAGAATAGCCGCCGGAATTTCTGCCGCCGCGCTTTAAGAGGCTGAGGGGCGGATAGACATATTCCTTCTTCGGTTCCTCTTCCGTTTCCTGAATCTGCTGTTCCACAGTCGCTTCACTGTCTGCAGTTTCTGCTTCTTTCTTCGCTGCTGCCGCTTTCTTTGCAGACTCCAGCTTCTTCTGAAGAGCCTCGGTATCGGTATCGATCACCTTGCCGCCGGCTGTTACCACATGCTTGTTCCCTTCCGGGATTGCGAAATCGGTGTTCTGCTCCGTCTTAACGGTGTAAGCCACATCCGGCTCTGGAAGATACTCCTCCGGGGCTGCCTCCTGCCATGCAGGCTCCTGCGGCCGGGGTTATATGTACACTCCTCATGTTCTGCTTTTGCAGGGCTCATCCCACGGAGCCTCATCCTGAATCTGCTCCGGTTCCTGCTGATGCCCTGACAGCACTGTCTGATCATGCGCCGGATTCACCGCGGATTCTTCATCCAGTCTTCTGGCACCGCCGGTAAAAACCTCCCCCGCCTGCTCAAACTGTCCAAAACCGGACTCTGTCAGGCGCTTTGCCGCTGCCTCCAGATCATAGTCATCTTCCGGCATGGTAATACTGCCTGTAAAAATATCCGACAGATCCGGTTCCATGGCTTCCTCCGGAGACAGGCGCCGCCCGCGCGATGTTCCGGGAGCCGGAGCCTCCTCTGACGCCTCATCCGCAGCCTGACTGCCGGCCTGCAGGTCTGCGCTGCCGCCATCTTCACTGCTTTTCCCGTAATCTTCTTCATTGCTGCCATCCCTGCCAGCTTCGAAGCCTTCTTGCGGCATATCCTCTGCATCTTCATTGTCAGAAGCTGACAGCTTCGTGGAACCCAAATTCACGCCCCGCACCCGCTGCTCCTCCCGAAGACGCCTTCGTTCTTCCTGACGCTCGGCATAAAGCTCACGGCGCCGCTCCATATCTTCTCTTGCGTGCTGATAGGCCACATCGCTGTGACGTTTTACCGCTTTCACAAAAGAGCGCTGGGTAATGCACACCATGCAGATGATCATTCCAACCGCCATGACCAGAAATGCTCCGATACTTCCGATAAAGGCACGGATTCCGCCAAACAGCAGGCCTCCAAACAGGCCTCCGCCCATACCGGATGCTGCTGAAAGGCGGTAATATTCAAAAATGCCTTTCCCTGCTTCCGGCTGCTGCCCGAACATCATCTGTGAAAAACCACATAACAGGAAAAACGCTGCGGCCGTAGCAACGGTCTTTTGCAGTACAATCCGGTTTTCGCGGTTGGCCTGATAAAAGCAGGTTCCGATAAAGAGAACCAGCGGAGCCACATAGCCCGGAAGGCCAAACAGGCCAATCTGGATTCCTCTTAAGAAATCACCTGCAAATCCGCACAAATGAAAATTGCTCAAAAATAAAAGCACAGCCAGAGCAAATGACCCTAACACAATGACCTCTGCACGGACCAGTCCCTCCTGCTCCGGTTCCGGCTCCTGGACCCGCCTCGGTCTGCCCGGTTTGCGTCCTTCTGACGCTCCCTGAGCACCGGAACGCACAGACTTTCTACTGCCTGCCGCTTTTCCCGTTCTGTCTGAATTTACTCGATTTTGCTGTTTCTTCGCTGCCACAAACTTCGGCCTCCTCTTTCCCAATGTAGTTAGTATACAAAAAAATATCAGGAAATGCAAGCCACGGAAAACCGGACACAGGATTCCCAAACGGTCCCGACAGAGCTTACGCTCCTGCTTCAATCTGCTGATACAAATACCTAAGTGCCTCCCGGATCCCTCCAACCTCATCGATCAGTCCGGCCTTTACCGTATCCTGGCCTACCAGCACAGTACCGAGATCTTTCGTCAGCATTTCCGTGTTCAGCATCAGCTTCTTCACCTGATCGTAGGCGATCTTTGCGTGCTCACTCACAAAAGTCAGGATCCGGTCCTGGATCATCTCAAAATACTCATAAGTCTGGGAAGCCCCGATCACGGTCCCGCTCATCCGCACAGGATGCACCATCATGGTCCCAGTCGGCACAATAAAGGAATGATCTGTTGACACTGCAAGCGGCACTCCGATGGAATGGCTGCCGCCCAGGACCAGGGATACCGTCGGCATGGAAAGAGAGGCGATCATCTCCGCAATGGCCAGGCCGGCATCTACATCACCTCCAGAAGTATTTAGCAATACCAGAAGGCCTTCCACGCTGTCGTCATCTTCCAGCTGCGCCAGCTTTGGCAGGATTTGGTCATATTTGGTGGTTTTCGTATTGCCGGAAAGATTTTCATGGCCTTCCACTTCTCCGATAATGGAAAGCAGACAGATTTTGTGTTTGCCGTTGCTGCCATCCAGGATAGCCCGGGCATCGTTCTGATTCACATTTTCTTCGTTATTCATATAAGGATCTCCTTCTCTTCCATACTATAGATATTTACAAATATCCCCCATAACTCAGGATATATTCGCATTTTCTCCGCGAATGCGTTATACTAGGGGCAATACGAAATCCGGAGGAATTATGAGTGATGTCAGACTATACCGTAAGCAGAATTTTACCCACCGATAAGCGCGCTGTGCGCCAGATGGACGCATTATTAGAAAAAGAAGGAATCGAGCGGGACAAAAACCTCGATTACAGCATCGGACTGTTCGATGATAATTACGATCTTGTGGCAACCGGATCCTGTTTTGCCAACACACTGCGCTGTATGGCTGTTTCTTCCGAGCATCAGGGAGAAGGCCTGATGAACCAGATCATCTCCCATCTGATCGAGTTTCAGTACAGCCGCGGCAACACCAGTCTCTTTCTGTATACAAAATGTAATACTGCGCGTTTCTTTGGTGATCTGGGCTTTTACGAAATTGCCCGGGTAGAAGGCAAAGTTGTTTTCATGGAAAACCGCAGGACCGGCTTTGCCGATTATCTGAAGCGGCTGCAGAAAGAAACCGCAGATTTCACGGCAACAGAAGGAAATCCGGCTCCGCCTGTGAAAACCGGTGCTGTCATCATGAATGCCAACCCCTTCACCCTGGGTCACCGCTACCTCTTAGAGCAGGCAGCCTCAGCCGTAGATCTGCTCCATGTGTTTGTGGTATCCGAAGATGTCTCCCTCGTTCCTTTCTCCGTCCGCAAACGGCTGGTGGCAGAGGGCTGCGCAGATCTTCCAAATGTGATCTGCCACGAAACCGGTCCCTACATGATTTCCAACGCCACCTTCCCATCCTACTTTTTAAAAGACTCCGACACTGTCATCCGGTCCCACGCCAAGCTGGATATTCAGGTCTTTCTGCGCATTGCCAAGGCCCTGTCCGTGACCGACCGCTTCGTGGGCGAAGAACCCTTTAGCCAGGTAACCGGCATCTACAATCAGGTGATGGCAGAGGAACTGACAGCCGCAGGCCTTGGCTGCAACATCATCCCGCGAAAGGCCGATGAGGACGGTGCCATCAGCGCCTCCGAGGTACGCTGCCTGATCAGAGGCGGCAACTTTGAAGCACTAAAAAAGAAGGTGCCAGCATGCACCTTCCAGTATTTCACCTCCGAGGCCGCCGAACCTGTCATTCAGAAGATCCGGTCAGCCGCAGAGGTACGGCATTACTAAATTTTACATCAGCGGCGCAAACAGCCGCAGCACCTTACCCGCGATCTTCTTCGGCATCGGATAGGTTCTGCAGTCTTCCAGTGTGATCTCCTGACAGTGTTTCAGGGTTTCCTGGAAGTCGGCTTCGGCCTGCTGTACAGCCGGATTCCTGAACAAGTACACGGCGCACTCAAAATGCAGATGCAGGCTCCGGTAGTCCATGTTGATGGAGCCTACCACTGCCTTGGTGTTGTCGCTGGTAAATACTTTCGCGTGCACAAAGCCCGGTATATATTCGTAAATCTTTACGCCGGCCTGCAGAAGCTCCGCGTAATAAGACCTGGCCAGCAGGTACGCGTAGATCTTGTCTGGAATATGCGGCATGATGATGATCGTCTCAATACCGCGCTTTGCCGCAAACGTCAGTGAAGTGATCATATCACTGTCCAGGATCAGATACGGTGTCATGATATGCACATAATAGCGGGATTCGTTTAAAATATCCATATAAACATGCTGTCCTACTGTCTCGTTATCCAGCGGACTGTCCCCGTATGGCATCACAAAGCCGGTACCGTCCGGCTCTTTCGGGTTTGAAGCAGCCGGCCGGTACAGATACTGGGCATAATCATCCGTTCTGTGTTCTGTAATATTCCACATCTGCAGAAACATCATCAGAAATCCGGTGGCCGCATCACCCTTCAGCATAATGGCGGTATCCTTCCAGTGTCCAAACCGCACCTTGCGGTTAATGTACTCGTCTGCCAGATTCACTCCGCCGGTAAAGGCAGTGTGGCCATCAATGACTGTGATCTTACGGTGGTCGCGGTTATTCTGATAGGAAGAAAGGACCGGACGCACCGGAGAAAACATCTTGCAGTGGATTCCGTATTTTTCCAGCTGCTTTGGATATCCGTAAGGCATCAGGGTAAGACAGCACATACCATCGTACATAAAACGCACTTCCACACCGGCGGCCGCCTTCTCTTTCAGGATTTCCAGAATACTGTCCCACATTTCGCCTTTTTCCACGATAAAATATTCCATGAAAATATAACGTTCTGCTTTCCTCAGTTCCTCCAGAAGCACCGGATACATGTCATCTCCCAGCGG
>ENA-OQHL01001182-OQHL01001182.1-human-gut-metagenome-genome-assembly--contig:-NODE-1182-length-14206-cov-2.239151_pt1 | contig 14206 bp, 12 predicted proteins | sample MGYA00242565_ERZ504723 | MGnify/ENA primary metagenome ERZ504723 (study PRJEB26092, sample SAMD00036211) | human gut metagenome | host: Homo sapiens | study: EMG produced TPA metagenomics assembly of... | reverse complement strand
AAAAGGAAAAAATTATTTTTTTATTACAATACCTATTTTTGCGTTGATTAAATGATGTTATGTGGTATAATAAAATGTAATTTGTGTGACCGAAAGGAGGAAGAATATGGACTTATTTGAGTATCAATCCCAACAAAAAAATGAAAAAAGAAAGTCCCTTGGCAGCAAGATTAAGACCTACTACTCTTGATGAATTTGTTGGACAAGAACATATTGTTGGTAAGGATACTTTACTTTATAGAGCAATAAAAGCTGACAAACTTTCCTCTATTATACTTTATGGACCACCGGGTACTGGCAAAACACTTTAGCAAAGGTTATTGCCAATAGTACAAAAAGTGATTTTCAGCAAATTAATGCTACAACAGCAGGAAAAAAGGATATTACAGATACTGTTGAAAAGGCGAAAATGATTTTAGGTGGCTATGGTAGAAAGACAATATTGTTTATTGACGAGATTCATAGATTTAATAAATCTCAACAAGATGCTCTTTTGCCATATGTTGAAGATGGTACTATAATTTTAATAGGAGCAACAACTGAAAATCCATATTTTGAGGTTAATAAGGCCCTTGTTTCAAGAAGTATAATATTTGAATTAAAGGCACTTTCTATAGAAAATATTAAGACCATTATAAAAAGGGCATTAACCGATGTAGAAAAGGGATTGGGTGTGTATAATGCTGTTATTGATGATGATGCACTGGAATTTTTAGCTAATACAGCTAATGGAGATGCACGAATTTCATTAAATGCTATTGAATTGGCAGTTCTTACTACAGAACCAAGTTCAGATGGTAAAATACATATTGATATAAGAACAGCAGAACAATGTATACAAAAACGAGCTTTGAATTATGACAAAGACGGGGATAACCATTATGATACCATATCTGCTTTTATAAAAAGTATGAGAGGTTCTGACCCTAATGCTACAGCATATTATTTGGCAAAAATGATTTATGCCGGAGAAGACCCTAAGTTTATTGCCAGAAGAATTATAGTTTGTGCATCAGAGGATGTAGGTAATGCAAATCCTATGGCATTAGTAGTAGCCAATGCAGCTATGGACGCAGTTAATTTTATAGGACTTCCAGAGGCGAGAATAAATCTTTCTCAAGCAGCTATGTATGTAGCCTGTTCGCCTAAGTCTAATGCCAGTATAAACGCTATTGATATGGCTATGGCAGATGTAAGAAATGTAAAAACTTCCGGAGTGCCTAACCATTTAAGAGATGCACACTACCCAGGGGCTGAAAAAATGGGTCACGGTCTCGGTTATAAATATGCTCATAACTATAATAACCATTATGTGAAACAGCAGTATCTTCCTGATGAATTGGTTGATAGAGTATATTATGAAATGTCAGATAATGGCGAAGAAGTAAAAATGAAAAAGTGGATGCAGTACATAAAGGAGAATAGTAATGAATAAAAGAGGAATTGTAACAATAATATTATCTGTTATACTCTCACTTCAAATTTGTGGACTTGTTACAAAGGCTGATTCTAATAATTCCACTAATACTGCCAATACAAGCATCGTCACAAGTGGCAATATGCGAGGAGTGTGGGTTGCAACAACTGCAAATTTAGATTATCCCACAAAGGCAACAACAGATGCAGTTGCTTTAAAAAAAGAAGCTGACACAATACTTGATAACATTAAAGCTATGAACTGTAATGCTGTATTTTTTCAAGTAAGACAGGCATCAGACAGCCTTTATAAATCAAATATTTTCCCTTGGAGTAATGTTTTAACTGGTTCACAGGGAACAGCACCATCTGATAATTTTGACCCTCTTGAATATTGGATTGAGGGTGCTCATAAAAGGGGAATGGAATTACATGCTTGGGTAAACCCACTTAGAGCAACTAAATCAAATAATGCCAGTTTAACCGGACTTGCTAATACAAATCCAGCAAAACAGCACCCAGAGTATTGCGTAAAGTATAGTGACGGAAATTATTATTATAACCCAGCACTTCCAGAAGTAAGACAACTCATTGTAAATGGTGTAGACGAAATAATAAGAAATTATGACGTTGACGGTATACATTTTGATGATTATTTCTATCCGGGTCAGAAATTTGATGATGATGATTCTTATGCTAAGTATGGAAATGGTATGAATAGAGCAGACTGGCGACGTGAAAATGTAAACAAGATGGTTCAGGCTGTTCGTGATGATATTAAGAATTATGATTCAAGCATTGCCTTTGGTATTAGTCCTACATCTGTTTGGGCAAATAAAACTTCCAATGCTTTAGGTAGTGATACAAAGGCCTATGAATCATATAATGCAATATATGCCGACTCAAGAAAATGGGCTTTAGAGAATTGGGTTGATTACATAGCACCACAGGTGTATACTGAAATAGGTAATAGTGCTGCTGACTATAAAACTGTAGTAGATTGGTGGTCTGATACCTTAAAAGATTCTAAAACAAAACTTTACATAGGACTTGCAGATTATAAATGTTCTGGTGTTAGTTCAACAAGTCCTTGGTACAATGGAAAGGCTATAAAGGACTCTATGGAATATAATAGGTCTGTATCTAAAGTTGAGGGCGAAATTCACTTTAGATATAAGTTCTTGTTAGCAAACAATGTAAACAGTGTTATAAAAACTGCCTATGCAAATTCGTATTCTGCACCTGCAATAGATACAGTTACAAAGGTTCAGCTTACCACACAAGCACCTACTACTGTTGCTACTACAACAGAGGCAACAACTGAAGCAACAACTGAAGCAACTACAAAAGCTGTTACAACACAGACAACTACACAAACTACAACAAAAGTAGTTGAAACTCAGACAGAAAGCACTACATTTAATATAAATTCTATAGTAAATAAGTCCAGAGTTAAAATTCTTGTCTATGTAGACGGCAAAAAGGTTGAGTTTGACCAAGAGCCTATAGTCATAAATGGTAGAACAATGGTTCCAATGAGAGCAATATTTGAGGCTTTTGGAGCAACTGTAAGCTGGAACAATTCAACTCAGCAAGTAATAGCAATAAAAGATGCAACAGAGCTTTCATTTATTATTGGCGAAAAAACAATGTTGGTAAATAGAACTAACCTTTTAAATATAGATGTTGCACCTGTTATACGAAACGGAAGAACTTTAGTGCCACTTAGGGTAATAAGTGATGCTTTAGGATACAATGTTGTATGGAACGACCCTAACAGAGTAGTTTCAATTACAACAATATAAGGAGGAATAAAAATGGCGTATTTTTTTGATATTTTAAAAACGATTTTATTTGGTATAGTGGAAGGTATTACAGAATGGTTACCTATAAGTAGTACAGGTCACTTACTTATTTTACAGAGTATGGTTGGGGAAATTATTTCTCACGACTTTATGGAAATGTTTGACGTTGTAATTCAGCTTGGTGCAATTTTAGCCGTTGTTGTAATTTATTTTAATAAGCTTAATCCATTTTCACCAAAGAAAACAGCTATAGAAAAACAGAACACAATCAACCTTTGGATAAAGGTTATAGTTGCTTGTCTTCCTGCTGCTGTTATTGGTTTGCTTTTAGACGATTGGCTTGATGACCATTTATTTAAAACAAGCGTTGTTGCTGTAACTCTTATATTATATGGTATTGCATTTATTGTGGTAGAGGAAAGACACAGAGGAAAGAAGTTTACATATAAGGATTTAAATACACTTCCTCTTTCTGTTGCTATCGGTATTGGTATGTTTCAGGTATTAGCTCTTGTACCGGGTACATCTCGTTCAGGTGCTACAATTCTTGGTGGTATGATTTTAGGTGCATCAAGATATGTTTCTGCCGAATTTACATTCTTCCTTGCTATTCCTGTAATGTTTGGTGCTTCACTTTTAAAACTTGTTAAGTTCGGTTTAGCTTTTAGCTTTGGAGAATTTTTTGCACTTATACTTGGTATGGTAGTTTCATTTGTAGTTTCAATACTTGCAATCAAGTTCCTTATGAATTACATAAAGAAACATAATTTCAAGGTGTTCGGTATCTACAGAATTATTCTTGGTATTGTAATTTTAGTTTTCTTTGCTATTTTTGGAAAATAAAATATAATTGTATATTTTCACCCTTATCAGTAAAAAATTGATAAGGGTGATTTTTTATGGAAATTTTTAATAATATAAATAAAAATATTGAATATTTGGAAAATTATTTTTGAAGATTGTGGGGATGTTGTAAAAGAAAAATTCCCATAGGTCAAAATAAAGAGAGTAGTATTTATGTAATATATATTGATGATATGGTTAATAGAGAAACTATAGAGAGTACAGTTCTCGAAAATCTTATGATTAATATAAGAATTGCACCTCCGGATAGAGATATTACAAATGATAATGGAATGGAAATTCTGACAGATGGTGGAATTACTACAGCCGATTTAAAAGAATGTGACAATATGGAAGATGCAGTTGACGAAGTGTTAGTAGGTAATACAGCTGTATTTTTAGATAATTCCAGTAGGGCAATTATTATTTCCTCAAAAGGATTTCCAAAGCGTTCTGTAGATAAGCCAGATACAGAGGCTGTTGTACAAGGACCACAGGAAGCCTTTACAGAGTCTGTAAGAACAAATACAGTTTTGGTAAGAAGAAGAATAAAAACACCTCTTTTAAAATGTAAGTCTTTAAAATTTGGAAAGAAAACAAAAACAGACATAGCATTAATGTATATAGAGGGAACAGTAAAAAATTCTTTGCTTAATTCTATAACAAAAAAATTAAATAAAATAAAAAGTTTAGATGTTTTAGATAGTGGATATGTAGAACAAATGATAGAGGAAAATAAATATTCGCCATTTCCACAAGTTCAAATGACAGAAAGACCTGATAAAACAGCATCGGCACTGTTGGAAGGCAGAGTAGCTGTTATAGTGGATACATCACCTTTTGTTTTACTTTTGCCAACGGTTTTAGCTTGTTTTTATCAGTCCTCAGAGGATTATTATGAACGTTGGGAAATAATGAGCTTCATAAGGATTATAAGATATGTTTGTGGCTTTTTTGCTTTTTCTTTACCAGCACTTTATATAGCTATAACATTGTTTCACCCTTCTATGATACCAACGGATTTGGCACTTAAAATAAGTGGAAGTAGAGCACCTGTTCCTATAAATACTGTATTTGAAGTGGTATTACTTGAGGTTGTATTTGAGGCTTTGAGAGAAGCAGGTATACGTTTACCACAGGCAATAGGTAGTACACTTGGCATAGTAGGTGGTATTATTATTGGTCAAGCAGCTGTAGAAGCCGGTTTGGTTAGTCCAATGGTAGTTATTATTGTTTCCCTTACAGGAATATGTAGCTTTGCAATTCCAAATATTTCCCTAGTTTCAGCTTTCAGACTTTTAAAATATTTTATGATTTTGCTTAGTAGTATTTTTGGTATGTTAGGTTTTGCAGTTGGAGTGTTTATGGTATTAACTCATTTATGTTCTTTAAAATCTTTTGGAAAAGCTTATGTATCACCTTTTAATTCCCAGAGTTTTAAATCAGCTTTTCAAGATACAGTATTTAGATTTCCTCTTGATAAAATGAAAGAAAGTTCTTATAAGGAGGAATAAATATGAAAAATAATAAAATATCTAATACACAATTACAGGCAATAGTTTTTTTGGAAATGATAGGTATGGAAGCTATGATTTTACCTAAAATAGCTGGTAACATATATACCATACTTATAATGTCAATATTCACAGCATTTTATAGTTTAATTGCAGGGTGGCTGTTTAATAAGTTTTCTTACGTAGATTTACATGGAATAGCAGGGAAAATACTTCAGTTTTTGTTTTCGATTAAAATTGCTATAGTTTTAGGTCTGGCATTGTATATTTTTTCTTTTTTTATAAAGGAAACAATATTAGATAATTCAAAGTTATGGATAATAGGTATTATACTTTTGTTCGGAGCAATGTACTGTGCTGTTTCTGGGATTGAAACAGTGGGAAGAATAGCTGAAATACTATTACCATTTGTAGCGATACCACTAATATTCGCCGTCTGTGTTGGAATAAAGAAAATAGATTTAGAAAATTATAATATACTTTTTGAGAATAAGGATTTGTGGAGAGGATTAATGCTTTCCTTAAATGTAACAGCTATAGAAAGCATAGTTTTAGGTAAGGATTACGTTAATAAAAGCCACTTAAAAATAAAAATTCCTAAATCTATTGTTCTTGGACTTTTGTTCATAATAGGTGTTACATCAGTAGCCTATGGAGTATATGGAGATATTGATTATAATTTGCAAAACTTTCCTACGTTAGAAATAATATATACTTCGGAGGTATTTTCGTTTTTCCAAAGACAAGAGGAAATTTTTGTCTGTTTATGGATATTTGCTACGGTGTTGTATTTAAGTTCACATTTATTTTTTTCACAGGACTTATTTTCAAAATCTATGGGACTAAAAAAAGAAATAGCAACCATTTTAATAGCCGTTTTTGTATATATAATATCTTTTGTTCCTGATAATTTCAATCAGGCATTAACAGAATTTTGCTATGTAAATGTCTATGGAAGTATATTGTTTGTATTAGCAGTACCACTTTTTGTAGGGAGGTATCTGAAATGAGAAAATTTTTGAGCTTACTTGTATGTATGTTTATACTAACAGGGTGTAATGGCAGTAGAGAACCAGAGGAAAGAGATTATGTAATGGTTGTTGCTGTTGATAAAAATTATGATACTTATGTATCTGTAGCACGTCCCAATAGAGATAGTTCAGCAGAGCCTAAGGAAGATATTATTAGTAGCAAAGGCGAAAGTATAACAGATAGTATAAGGAAAATAAACAAAAAATCAAGAGGACAGCTTTATTTTGGACATACTGTAGCTTGTATTGTTGATAAAAGTTTATTAAAAAATTCAAAAATAGTCGATGAGATAATTACAACTTGCAGAAACAGTAGTCAATTTTCGAGAAATATACTTCTGTTCTCCAGTGAAAATGTAAAATCAGTTATGGAAGCAGAACCTGACAATACAACTGTTTCAGGATATATAGAAGACTATACACAGGTAAACAAAAGTTATAGTTACGATATTAATGATATGATTAAGGCAGTCACCCACAATAGAGAAATTGTTCCACCTGAAATAAAGGCTGATAAAAATGCTATAAACATTACAAAATAGTTAAGACACTTGTTAAATCCTTGCTTTTGTGATAAAATTTATTATTATGTTCAGGAGGGATTTAAAGTGAAAAATTCGATTAAAAAATTATTTTCATCGATACTTGCTGTCACAATGGTATGTGGTTTATTGCCAACTGGTACTATTGTTATGGCACAGGCAACAACAATAACTGTCGGTAAGGGTAGTGGATATGATTTTAATACATTACAATCAGCTATTGATTCTATTAAAGCTATACCTACAGAAAAAGAACCCGTAACAATAGAAATAGCTTCTGGTACTTACGAAGAAAGTGTATCAATAAATAAGCCTAACGTGCATATTACTCACGATGGTAAGCCGGAAGATGTTGTTATAACTTATGATAAAGCAAACGGACACTCAAATCCTGCTAAAAATTTTGGTACTGATAATACAAGTACATTTTCAGTAGGAACTGGTGCAACAGGCTTTAAGGCTAATAATATTACAGTTCAAAATTCATACAATATTGGCACAAATAATAGTCAGGTTCAGGCTGTTGCTTTTTCATCACAGGCTGATAAAGTTGTCTTAGATAACTGTAGATTTATTGGCAGACAAGATACTTTGTACCTTAGAGGTGCATCAAAGGGTCAAACTAATTACGGTAGTTCAAATAATGCCAGAACATATTTGAAGAACTGTTACATTGAAGGTACAGTTGATTATATTTTTGGTGATGGCACAGCATTTTTTGATAAATGTAATCTTAAAATGATGTCTTATCAAAATGGTGGTCATTTTACAGCACCAAATACAACACTTTTTAACATTGGTTACGTCTTTAATGAATGTAACTTATCTGTTGATAGTAGTGCTACTTCAGATATATTAGGAAAAATTGACTTAGGTAGACCATGGCAGTGTGACAGTGCTTATCCTAACTATGGTTCAAATTCAGTATTTATAAATTGTACTTTGCCAGACAATATGAATAAAGCCGGTTTTTCTAAATGGGATGAAAATACCGTCTTAAATAAAGTCAGATTTTATGAATATAATTCAAAGGATTCAAAGGGCAGAACTCTTGATACAAGAAACAGAGCTGAATTTGTAAAACAGCTTACAGAAAACAGGCAAAGCAGTATAATTGCTATAATGTATTAAAGGGTGAAGATGGTTGGAATCCAGCTTTAGCAAGTGGTACAACTGATGTTTGTGATATTACACTTAATAGTTATAATATTTCAATTCCAGTTGATGAAACTTATACATTAAAAGCTTTTACATTACCTACAAAGGCTAAAACAAATGTTACTTACACTTCTTCTGATGATAATATTGCATCAGTTGATAGTAAAGGTGTTATAAAAGCTAAAGTTGTTGGCGAATGTGAAATTACTGCTACAACTGAAACAGGTATGTCTGCGACTGTAAATGTAACTGTTACAGCAGAAAGAACAGCACTCCCAACTTTAAAATCTGTTTCAATAGAAAAAGATGATGCTATTGAAGTTGGACAGAAGTTAAAGGCTGTTTATTCTTATAACTTAGATACAGATAATGATGCTGATGCTGCTAATATTCGTTGGTATGCAGTAGATGGTAATAAAAAAATCCTCATTAAAGAGGGCGTTGGAGAGTATTTCCAGTCATATGAAGTAGAAGCAAAAGACGTAGGATATAACATTATGGTTGAAGTTATGCCTGCTACAAAAACAACATATGGAGAATACGGTGCAACTGGCACATACACTACTAAGGCTAAAGTAACAGGTAATTCTTCTACACCAAATACACTCTATAGAGGTAAATTTTGATTCAACTAACGGTTGGACAACAAAAAATAATTGGAATATTATTTCAAATGGCTACAATAACTTTGTTACAGCAGGTTGTGAAAATGGAAACACTTGCTTAATGACACTTGACAAGGGTACTAATTGGAATAACGTAAATATTGAAGGTAGATTTAGATTTAATCCAGACGGAAAGGGTCTTACTTCTGAAGGATTTTTCAATATTTATATGAACTATAATGCCAATAGCTATTATAAATTAACAATTGGTAGAGGTAGCAACACAAAGAGTGCTAAATTATATATTTATAAAAATGATGGTACAGGAGATGTCCTTTTAGACAAAGACGAAACAAGTCTTAAAAATAATATTTATCAGAACAGTGGAGAAGGAAATCCATACTTCTATGTTACTTTTGCAAAGACAGGAGATGACCTCACTGCTAAGGTAAGATTTGAAGGACAGACTAAGCCAACAGCAATTCTCACAGCAAAGGAAAGTGGAAATGCTTTATCAGCAGGCACAGTAGCTATGGAAGCCGGTGGAGATGCAAATATTGTTCTTGTAGATTCTCTTTCTGTTGAAAGTGCAGAGGAAGAAGATGACAGTAATAAAACAAGAATTTTTATACTTGGTGACTCAACAGTTAAGTATTATGGTGATGATAACACTATAGGTGGCTGGGGCGAATACCTTGTAAATTATTTCAATGCTGATTCAGTTAAGTTTATAAATAAAGCAGAAGGTGGCAGAAGTACTCGTTCATTTATCAATCAGGGTAGATTGGCTGAAGCTATGAGCGAAGTAAGAAAAGGAGATTATGTATTTATTCAGTTTGGTACAAATGACCAGAGAACAGATACAAATGCCTTTATGGAACATTCTGTAGCCCTTGGTACTCCAGATGCTAATGGAATTTACCCAACAGTTCCAGGTGTAAAGTCAAAAACTCCAGATTCAATTTACAATTTCTACAAGGATACAGATTATCCATATGCTGAAACTTTTTATTCTTATAATACAGGTACTTTCAAATGGTATCTTGACCAGTATATTACAGCTGTAAGACAGGCTGGTGGTATTCCGGTTCTTTTAACTCCAGCTTGCAGAATATTCTTTGACAGCAATGGAAAGATTACTTCACATTTTGGAGAAAATGATGGTTATGTAACAGCTGTAAGACAGGTAGCAGAAGAACAAAAAGTTGAACTTATAGATATGTTTAACATTACTAAAGATTTGTATGAAAGCTATGGTGTATTTACTACACAGGGTCTTCACAATATAAAGGAAGACGGTACAGTTGACCTTACACATTATAACAAGTTTGGCGCTAACCTTATTGCTGGTAAAATGGCAGATGCAATAAAGAGCTTAAATCTTTCTGGTGTTTCAGAAAATGTTATTGTATCAAATAAGGAAGTTGCAAAGACTGATTCTCTTAAATCTGCAAACCTTGTAATAGTTGGTGGCAAAGGTGCTGCAGGAGATAATGAAGGCGATTACAGAGTAGATGCAGCTGGTTTTGGCAATTATATTAGTAATTATTTATCAGATAAAATAACAGTTAAAAACTTAGCTCAAACAGATGCAACAGCAAAAAGTTTTAGCAGAAGTGATAAGTATAATGAATTTTTAAACTCATTTAAAGAGGGTGATTATGTTATGATTGCCTTTACAAATGAAGATAAATACACTTCTGATGATATTAAGTACTATTCTTCTCCATATGGAAATGTGGACACAACTGGTTCATATGAACAGTTATTATATTATAGTTATGTTAAACCAGTTTTAGATAAAAAAGCAATTCCAATTTTGGTTACACCGTATTATGAAAGAACAGAAGAAAATGGAGAGGTTATAGCAAATGAAAATCCATATGTAAATGCTGTTAAGGAATTAGTAGTTTCTAAACAGTTGTTCTTCGTTAATATGTATGATTTATCAAAAAATCTTTATGATGTAATGGGTGCTGAGGGAAGTAAGGTTCTTAACGCATATGATGCAAAGGGTGAGATATGTGGTGATACATTCAGTACATTTGGTGCTGAAACAATGGCAAAAAAGATTCTTACAGCTTTAAAGCAGTCATCAGCATCACTTAAGGATTATATCAATGATACAAAGCTTACAGCAGTTTCTTATATGACAAGAGCTGACTTTACATATATGGTTGTTGATGCTCTTGGTTGTGAAATAAATAATGGAAATAGTTTTGCTGATGTATCAAAGGGTAAGTACTATCAGGGAGCTATTGCTACAGCAAAAAATCTTGGACTTGTTACAGCTGTTGAAGGTAACAATTTCCACCCAGAAGAACCTGTTACAGCAGATTTTCTTAAATCTGTTATCGATAAGGCATTAAAATATAAGAAGTCTAATGCAGATTTTAAGGATATTTATGCTTTAGCAAAGGGCAAGGTATCAAATGAAATTGGTATTTATGCCATAGATAAGTTAAATGAGGAGATAAATAAATGATGAAAATGGTTTCGTGGAACGTAAATGGTCTTAGAGCTTGTGTTGGCAAAAATTTTATGGATTTTTTCAATGAAGTAGATGCAGACATTTTTTCACTTCAAGAAACAAAGTTGCAGGCAGGACAGATAGACTTAGATTTACCGGGCTATCATCAGTATTGGAATTATGCTGAGAAAAAAGGTTATTCAGGTGTAGCTGTATTTACAAAAAAGAACCTATTTCTGTAACTTACGGTATAGAAGGAGAACAGCATAACAAAGAGGGTAGGGTTATTACTCTTGAGTTTGAAGATTTCTATTATGTAACTTGCTATACTCCAAATTCACAGCAGGGACTTGCCAGACTTGAGTACCGAATGGAATGGGAAGATGCCTTTAGAGCTCATTTATTAAAGTTAAAGGAAAAGAAATCTGTTATTCTTTGTGGTGACTTAAATGTAGCACATACAGAAATAGATTTAAAAAATCCTAAAACAAATAGAAAAAATGCTGGCTTTACTGATGAAGAAAGAGGCAAAATGACTGAACTTTTAAATTCTGGTTTTATAGATACCTATAGATACTTCGAACCAAATACAGAAGGGGTATATAGTTGGTGGAGTTATAGATTCAAAGCTAGAGAAAAGAACGCAGGTTGGCGTATAGACTACTATATTGTAAGTGATGATATGAAAGACAGATTGGAAGGAGCAAAAATTCATACAGAAATATTTGGTTCTGACCACTGTCCAGTTGAACTTGATATAAGGGGATAAAATGTATAATAAAATTACAGCTGTAGAGGCAAAGAAAATTATGGATGACCATAAAAAGGTAACAGTTTTGGATGTTAGAGAACCTGATGAGTTAGTAGAGGGTTATATTGAAAATTCAAAGCTTATTCCTTTAGATGAAGTTCCGGAAAGAGCAGAAAAAGAATTAGATAAAAGTATTCCTGTTCTTGTTTATTGCCGAAGTGGTAGAAGAAGTGAGATGGCAGGAAAAGTTCTGTCAGAAAAAGGTTATAAGGTCTATGATTTTGGTGGAATTATAGATTGGCCTTTTGATAAGATTATGTAATAAAAAGCCGTCAAGGAGCTTTTTATTTTGACGAAAGAGGGAATAAAATGTCAAAACAACAGACGGATTTGGGCAAAGATAAAATAGGCTCTTTATTGTTTAAATTGGCTTTACCATCTATTTGTGCTCAAATTATAAATCTCCTTTATAATATGATTGATAGAATGTACATAGGTCATATAAAAAAGTATAGGACCATCGGCCTTAACAGGTGTGGGAAGTTGCCATGCCTGTTATTGTGTGTATTTCAGCTTTTGCAGCCCTTGTTAGTATGGGTGGAGCACCTTTAGCATCAATTAATATGGGCAGAGGAGATAAAGAAAAGGCAGAAAACATATTAGGTAATTGTACTACTATGCTTATTTTAACTGCTTTAATATTAACTTCTATTTTTCTAGTGTTCGGCAGAAAAAGTTATGATGCTTTTTGGAGCAAGTGAAAATACCATAGAATATGCTTGGTCATATATGAAGATATATTCTCTAGGTACAATTTTTGTACAACTTGCTTTAGGGCTTAACGCATTTATAAATGCTCAGGGATTTTCAAAAATAGCTATGACTACAGTTGCTATAGGTGCATTGTGTAATATTATTCTTGACCCTATTTTTATATTTGGTTTTAATATGCAGGTACAAGGTGCTGCTTTAGCAACAGTAATTTCACAGTCGATTTCTTGTATATGGATTTTAAAATTTCTTACAGGCAAGAAGACAGTTTTAAAAATAAAGAGAAAATATTTACTTTTAAAGAAAAATATTATTTTGCCTGCTATAGCTTTAGGACTTTCACCTTTTATAATGCAGTTTACAGAAAGTGTATTGGCAGTAAGTTTTAATACAAGCTTATTAAAATATGGTGGAGATTTGGCAGTAGGCTCAATGACTATATTAAATAGTGTTAATCAGTTTTGTATGATGCCTTTAAGTGGACTTTCTCAGGGGGCTCAGCCTATAGTTAGTTTTAATTATGGAGCTAAAAATGTAGACAGAGTTCAAAAGGCTTTTAAGTTACTTTTGAGAGTTTGTGTTGTATATTCTGTTGTACTGTGGTCAATAAGTATGTTCTTACCTAAGGCGTTTATTTTAATATTTACATCTGATAGTGAACTTATTAAATATACAATGTGGTCAATTAGAATTTATATGGCCGGTTCTTGCGTTTTTGGTATACAGCTTGCATGCCAACAGACATTTATCGCTCTTGGAAACGCCAAAAAATTCTATATTCCTTGCACTATTAAGAAAATGTATACTTTTAATTCCATTAATTTATATTTTCCCATTGTTTATAGTAAATAAAACTTTTGCAGTATTCCTTGCAGAACCGGTTGCAGATGTTTTTGCAGTTATGTGTACAGCTACTATGTTTTATTTTGAATATAGAAAATTGGGACTGATTGCTAAAAAGGACTAGCATTTTAAACACAATAGTAGTATAATGAACTTAAATTTATACTTTTTGGAGGTAAACGTTATGACAACTATTTCTACTAAAAAATGCACCTGCTGCTATTGGACCATATTCTCAGGCTGTTGAAATTAATGGTCTTGTATTTACATCAGGTCAGATTGCTATAAATCCAGAAAACGGTAATATTGAAGCTACTACAATCGAAACTCAGACAGAACAGGTTATGAAAAATCTTTCTGCTATCCTTGAAGCAGCTGGTACAGATATGACAAAGGCTGTAAAAACTACTTGTTTCCTTGCAGATATGAATGATTTTTCAGCTTTTAATGAAGTGTA
>ENA-OQHL01001181-OQHL01001181.1-human-gut-metagenome-genome-assembly--contig:-NODE-1181-length-14206-cov-2.738476_pt1 | contig 14206 bp, 15 predicted proteins | sample MGYA00242565_ERZ504723 | MGnify/ENA primary metagenome ERZ504723 (study PRJEB26092, sample SAMD00036211) | human gut metagenome | host: Homo sapiens | study: EMG produced TPA metagenomics assembly of... | reverse complement strand
AGTGTTCCGCCGATCAATGCGTAACATACCATACCAGTTCCGATTGACAGGTCTACACCGCCTGTGATAAGCGGGAATGTAACACCGATTGCCATCAGAAGGTCATAATATGAGAAATCCAGCATACTCAGGATTGTGGTGTACTGTCTGAACTCCTTACTCATAAAGGAGAAAACAGCAGCCAGTGCAATGATAACCAGCAAAACAATAAATCTCTGATCACTTAAAATACTTTTTTTTCTTCTTAGTCATGACGTCCTCCTTAATCGATATTCCGTGTCGCCTTATTCATGATGTGTTCCTGTGTAGCTTCAGAAATATCAATATTTCCTGTTACCTTACCTTCACACATAACGATGATTCGGTCACTCATTCGGAGAATCTCGGTCATTTCAGAGGAAATCATAATAATAGATTTTCCTTCTGCTGCAAGCTTGCTCATTAACTTGTAGATCTCGTTCTTCGCACCAACGTCGATACCTCTTGTAGGCTCATCGAAAATCAGGATCTCACTGTCACGGGTAAGCCATTTTGCAATAACTACCTTCTGCTGGTTACCACCGGAAAGATTCACTACCAGCTGGTCTGTAGAAGGAGTCTTGGTTGCAAGCTCTTTCACATATCTCTCTGTAACTTTTTTCTCTTTGGCTTTGTTGATGAATAAACCGTTGCAATATTCTTCCATGGTAGCCAGGGTTGTGTTCTCTGTTACAGATTTCTGAACAACAACTCCATATCTTCTTCTGTCCTCAGACAGATAACCGATACCATATTTAACAGCATCCTGTGGGCTGTTGATGGTTACTTCATGGAGCTGTCCATCTTTACCCATAATGGAAATCTTACCGCTCTGTTTCGGATCTGCCCCAAACAGTGCTCTGGCTGTCTCGGTACGTCCTGCTCCCATCAGTCCTGAGAAGCCAAGGATTTCTCCTTTACGAAGCTCGAAGCTTACATCCTGAACCATCTTGCCTGCATTCAGATGCTCTACCTTCAAAACAACCGGAGCATCTGGCGCAACCATGCTATGATCCTTCGGATCTTCGTAAATAACACGACCAACCATCATGTTGATAATATCTTCTTTTGTACTGTCTGCTGTGATCAGGGTTCCAACATAGCCACCATCTCGCATGACAGTTACACGGTCTGTGATGACCTTGATCTCATCCATACGGTGTGAGATGTATACAATACCCAGATTCTTCTTACGAAGGTCTTTGATGATTTCAAATAAATCCGCAATCTCCTTCTCAGTAAGAGCAGCTGACGGCTCATCAAAAATGATCACCTCAGCTTTGTGGGAAATAGCCTTTGCAATCTCACACATCTGCTGCTTACCAACAGTAAGATTACTCATTTTTTCTCTCGGATCGATCTCAATATTCAGATCCTGAAATAATTTCCTGGAATCTTCGATCATCTTCTTGTCGTCTACACGGATTCCCTTCTTCGGTTCACGTCCGATAAAGATGTTCTGTGCAACAGTCAGATCTCCGATCATATTTAATTCCTGATGTACGATTACCACTCCGGCATCCTGAGCTTCACGGGTATTGTGAAATTCTGTCTCTTTGCCTTTATATGTAATTGTTCCGGAATCCTTCTGGTAAATACCGGTAAGCACCTTCATCAGTGTGGACTTTCCGGCTCCGTTCTCTCCCATAAGTGCATGTACTTCACCGCGTCTCACTTCGAAGTTAACGTGATCCAGGGCATGAACTCCAGGAAAGGACTTATCAATATCCTTCATAGTTAAAATAACTTCACCCATTATCGAATCCTCCCTTATGATCAGTTCTTTCTGCGTCTTGCAGAAACGTCAGCGTAAACTGCTACAATAACAATGATACCTGTAATAATCATCTGCTGTCCTTTGCCAAGACCAAATGCCATGATTCCCTGCTGAAGAAGAGAGATGATAAATACACCGATTACAGTACCGCCGATGGAAGCAAGTCCACCAACCATGGATGTACCACCCATTACACAGCCTGCAATTGCCTCGTTGTTATACTGATCGCCATATCCTGGCTGAACGGTTGTATAAGTAGCTACAAAGAACAGTGCTCCGATTCCTACCAGGAATCCACAGATCACATATGCAAGCATTCTCCATTTTCTGGTATTGACACCAGAAAGACGAACTGCCTCGCTGTTAGATCCAAGACAAAGGATATAACGTCCTGGCTTTGTATTGTAAAGAACAATACCCGCAAACCACTGCCATTCCAAGGAAGATCACAAGACCAACCGGGAATCCATTATAAGATGCGATATTACGGAACCATCCGTTTACCGGATCAGAACTCTGCGGCCAGCTGACTGACTGTGTCTTGGTAAATACAGAAGCAATACCTTTTGCAATGTTCATGGAAGCCATGGATACGATAAATGGCGGAACTGACATATAAGAAACCAGCCATCCATTAAATATACCAAATGCAAGACCAATGAGCACACACAGAACCATGGCAGCTGCACAAGGAACTCCATAAGAAGTCATGCAGTAACCGGAAACCAGTGCACAGCAGAACATAACCGGTCCGATGGAGAAATCAATTCCTCCTGTAGCAATTACAAATGTTACTCCAAGTGATAAAAAGCCCAGGAAGTATACATAGTTCAAAGTAGATTTGATACTGTCGCCAACAGGGAATTTACTTCCGAGTACTACCTTGAAAACTACGAACATAAGAACAAGAATACAGACAAGCATGATTCTGTTCAGGCCGAGCTTTTTCACAATTGGATTTTGTTTTAACTTTTCCAACTTTTCACCCTCCTTGATTTTTTGTTATTGTCCAGGTTTACCTCACTCTTCCTGAGCAATAACTTTTTGCACTCTCTGCGTTTTCTATATAATACCTTGAATTCTGCACAATTGTAATAGAATATTTTCCAGAAAAAGGTTAAATATTTACGGTATGGTCATAAATTTTTAACCTTTTATGTGAAATATGCACTAACACTTTACCATGTAAAATCAAAAAACCTCAAATTCAATCCTTTTCATACGTAAGAAACGCAAAAGGATCGAACCTGAGGTCTCATTTTATCTGACAGAGTATATTAAAAAGATCTGGTACAGCATAAATCGGGTAACTCTTCCGCAAAACGTGCAGCTGTGAAGATACAGAACAGCTACAAAGTCTATTTTATGGTATTAAATGGGAAGATCAGCTTTTCGATTTCGCTGGAATACATATTCTCCGGAGTTACAAGCTGACAGCCGGAATTTACATTCTCATCGTAAGGTTTGCCCTGCAGCATACGCACAGTCTCCGTTACACCCAGATAGCCCATCTTAAACGCTTTCTGCACAACAATTCCCTTGAAGACACCCTTTTCCATAAGCTGGACTGCTTCCTGGGAGCTGTCTACCCCCACTACCTGGATTTGGTCTTCCATATCATGTTTCTGTACCGCCCGTGCTGCGCCTACAGAGGAATATTCATTCATTCCTGCAATCATTTCAAGATTCGGATATTTCTCCATCAGTTCTTCTGTAAGCTGGGAAGCCTTATCAAACTGGGAATTACAATATACTACGTCTACAACATTCTTATTATAATCCCCCAGACCTTCCCGAAAGCCCTGTTCTCTTTCGATTGCAGTGGAAACACCTTTTACATGGCTTACAATTGCAATCTGAGAATCCTTATTTAAAAAAGTTCTGGCATATTCCCCCAGTTGCTTTCCTGCTTCCAGGTTATCTGTGGCAACTGTCATATCCTGAATATTGCTTTCTGTATAGGAATCTATAAATGTGATCTTGATTCCCTTATCTTTTGCCTTCTGCAATAATTCATCGGAAGCATCAAAACTGGAAGGGGAAAATAATATTGCATCCGGATTTTTCTCAATGGCCTCTTCCAGAAGTTTATTCTGTACCTCCACATCCTGTTCTCTCTCCGGTGCCAGCACTTCCAGTTCTGCACCGCATTCCTGCGCCGCCATTCTTGTCCCGGAAATCAGGGAGGTCCAGAAGTCATTGGTTCCATCCTCTGTTTTCGGTATGTAAATTAATGACCACTTTTTGTTATTATTTTTTTGACGAATATAAAGCATTCCTCCGGAAACCAGACACACCGCCAGCGCTATGCATACAAGCATAAGCCATTGTTTACGCTTTTTCATGATGTTCCTCCTGCTCGATCGGAATTACCACTGTAACAGTCGTACCTTTTCCTTTTTCACTTTTATAGCTCAGACCATATTCCTTTCCATAGTACATACTGAGACGTCTTTGAACGTTGTATACACCGACACCATTAGAACGATAATTGACTTTATGCTTCTCAAAAATCCGGTTCAGGGTCTCCTCATCCATTCCCACACCGTCATCTGCTATTTCGATAACTGCATTTCCATCTTTCTGGTATCCATTAACAGTAAGCATCCCTTTTGATTCCTTATATTTAAGACCATGATAAATTGCATTTTCCACAATTGGCTGAAGTACAAGTTTCACTATATGCACACTGTTAATAGATGGATCCACATTGATCTCAAATTCCAGTTTATCCTTATAGCGCATTTTCTGAATGGTGAGATAACTCTTTACATACTGGATTTCCTGGCCGATGAGGACCGTTTCATCTTCGTTGCTGATACTTTGCCGCAAAAGCCGTGCCAGAGAAGCGGTCATCAGTACTACATCTTCATATTTCTTTCCTTCTGCCATCCAGATAATGGAATCCAGCGTATTATAAAGAAAGTGGGGATTGATCTGGGACTGAAGAGCTTTCAGTTCGCTCTTTCGCTTCAGTTCCTGTTCGTGGACATTCTGTGCCATCAGATCTTCAATCTTATGGGTCATCACATTGAATGATGTGGTAAGACTTCCAATTTCATTCTGGGAAGGTATAACCAGATCATCTGCTGCCTTGAAATCTCCTTCCTGAACCCTTTCCATAGAATCACGAAGCTTCTGAATCGGAAGAGTTATGCTTCTGGCAATAAAGCTGGAAATAAGCATGGCGATCACAACCAGTACAATGGCCGTCATTACATATATGTTATTGGCCTCTTTGCTGCTCTTTAAAAGCTCTGCCATATTCATGCAGCCAACAATCGTCCAGCCAGTTATCTCAGAGCGGGCAAGTGTATAGATTTTTTCGTCATCTCCCTCTCCTGTTACTACCGTATCTGTGTCGGCATTCATAACAATATCAATGTTCTCCGTCTGAAGCTCATTATACAGCTGCTGCTGGCTTGGATGATAAACGATGTTCCCATCCTGATCCAGAATAAATACATATCCCTTATCCCCAATGCTGTTCTGGTCGCAGAGCTCACTGATGGCGCTATAATTCAAGTCAATAAATACAACACCGTCACTGTTTCCCGTGCCATAGAAATTATGGACTTCGCGGCTTAATGTAATCACCCACGGACGCTGGTCCTTAATCACATGCTGGACATGGGAAGAACTGAGACAATACTGATTGTAATTATCTACTGCATTGGTGTACCACTCCTGAGTGGAAAGATCCAGATCCGGATTGGTGGCCTGATATCCGCTGTTTATAAGCATAACCCCATCTTTTTGCACGATTCCAATGTTGCAGATGTCATCACGTCCTTTCAATATCGTACTGAATTGTTCCTGGAGACGCTTCCTGTGCCCTTCTTTTACAGCCTCATCCTCACCGATACGCTGGTACAAAAGCTGATACGCATCCTGGCTTTTTGCAATAACTGAGGCAATATTATCCATATATGTAATATACGAATCAACATTCTGATTCAGCTGATGTATAATAGTCTGGGTATAAATGGCAGAGTTCTCATAAACTGTAGAATTCGTATATCTTACTGATACTGCAGTCGCTGCAAGCACCGCACAGAGAACCAGAACAGAAACAGCCGCAAATATAGTGCTTTGAATACTTTTAAAGCCTTTAAGAAATTTTCGTTCTCTCTTGTTTTTATTCATAGGCTGCTCTCCCTTACGTTTTCTCATTCATTTAACTTTTTATTTTTCATATCTTTCATCACTGATTTCTGTAGAAATAATCCACCTGCTGGCAGCAAATCTTTTTATAGCTGCAATTATTCACTTCCGGATTCAATCATTTCCAGCTCCCACTCTGTCTGAAAATTTCCCTTAAGATTCTCTGAAATATGAATCTTCCCATCATCTGTCACCAGGATCACATTGAATTCTTCCCTGTGCTGCCGCCAGAATTGACAAGCTTTCTCATAGCCCATAATATAAAGAGCCGTGGACATTCCATCCGCAAGTGTACCGTCCTTTGATACGATTGTCACAGACAGCAGATCTCCATCTGCCGGATATCCTGTCCTGGGATTGATGATATGAATATAGGTCTCCCCATCTTCTTCAAAATACCTCTCATAACCGCCAGAAGTAACTACGGCCTGATTTTCCACAGATAAAACACCAATATAATCCTGCTGTCCGCCTTTTGGATCACGTATTCCCACTTTCCAGCTGCTGCCGTCTGGCTTCGTCCCTATCGCCTGAATGTTTCCTCCAAGAGAAACCAATGCGGAAGAAACGCCATATTCCTGAAAAAGCTCTGCCAGCTTCTGACCTGTATATCCTTTTGCAATTCCTCCAAAATCAATCTGCTGATCTGCTCCAAGCGTTACAAACTTTGCTTTTTCTTTGCTGTCCCTGCCCTTTTCATCAGAGTCCCGGGTCTGTATTTCTACTTTATTTCCATCCACCAGTGCCAGTTTTTTTTGTACTTCTGCAGCTGTAGGCACATGATAATTACCTGTGGGAAATCCCCATAGCTTCATCACCGGATAAATCGTATCGTCAAAAAGTCCGTCTGTCTCCTGATAAATCTCTTTTCCCCGGAGGATCAGTTCTGCCAGATCATCTGTTGCCTGCAGATTTCCCTGTTCATTTAAGGCATATACTTCACTTTTACTGTTTTCTGCTGATAACATCGCATCCAGTTTCTGTACTTCTTCTATAGCTGCATCTACAGCTTTTTTCACTGTTTTTTACCATATGCGGTAAACTCCATATAGGTGTCCATCGCAAACAGCTGCTTCTGGCATTTCTGATTCTGAACAAAATACCTGGTTCCTTCTGTAAAAATCAAAATTCCAATACAAATGCCGGCTGCCGTCAGTACTTTTCTTTTCATAAGGATCTTTTTTCCCTTGCATACTCGGTAGGAGTCTTACCTGTCATTTTCTTAAAAGAAATTCCAAAATAATGGGGATCTGAAAAGCCCACCTTCTCCGCAATCTCATAGTTCTTAAGTGCAGTCTGTTCCAGGAGTTCCTTTGCCTTTTCCATACGTGTCTTACTGAGGAATTCCAGGAAAGTGCCTCCTGTGGCTTCCTTAAAAATAGTACTGAAATAGCTTGTACCAATATTCAGATAGGAACAGATATCATTTAATCCTAATTCCGGCTCATTGTAATGCTGACGAATATATTCCATAGCAAGTACTGCCTGCTTCTGACCGCTGGAGCTGTTCAGGGAAGAGCATCTTTCAAATACCTCGTGAACATAGTCCTCTGCCATTTTAAAAAGCTTCCTTAAAAGTTTTCTGTTCGGTTACCTGTCCCATGAGAATTTCTCTTTTGTGGAACAGATCTTCATTCTCGGAAGAAAGAGCTTCCCAGCAGCTTCCTGCATGGCGCAGAATCATCTGAAGGCAGACACAGGCCTGACTTTTATCCACTCTGGCCTTTTTGATCTCAGATTTCATAACAGAAAGAGCCTGATTCATCTCAGCTTCATTGCCTTTCTTGATTCCATCTACCATATCGCTTAATGGCTGCTGCAAAGAAATACTTCTCTCCGGATTCAGTGTTTCTGTGTCAATGAGCAGATTTCCGCCCAGTAAATAGCGCAGTTCAATAGCCTTCTCAGCCTGGTTATGAGACTGGATCGTATCTCCGGGATTCCTTACCCAGCCCCCAATTCCTGCTGAAGCTTCAATGCCGATCACTTCTTTTACTTTTTTCTGGATTTCCTGACAGATTTCCTGTATTTCTCTGGAAAACTCCCTGCTGCGGTTTCCCATAAAGAGGATACACACCCGGTTATTTCCTTCCTGATAGGCAATTCCTGCATTACGATCTGTCACGATCTCATCTGCAACATTAAATAAAACAAAAGCCATTAATGCGCTCTCCTGGCGTTTTTCCATATCAATCTGATGAATATCGGAAAACAGATCCATGTCAAATAACGCAACCCGATAAGATGCTGCCTCCAGATTAATTCCCATTCCAGACAATTCCTCCAGGCTCTCCTGCACATCCCGCGTACAGCTTACCAGAGATTCAATCGCTTTCGAACGAATCACCAGAGCATTTTTGTGATAATCCTGAGATGTCTTTGTGAGGGATTCTATTTTCTTCTTTTCTTTTCTCTGCAGATCTACTTTTTCTTTCATTTTGCCAATAACTTCTCTGAGCTCCATAGCAGTTACCGGCTTCAGCATGTATTCGCTTACATTATACTGAATTGCTTTCTTTGCATATTCAAATTCCCCGAAGCCACTGAAGATCACAATTACGATCTCCGGGTAATTATCATGCAGAAAATGGCTCAGTTCCATTCCATCCATATACGGCATCAAAATATCTGTGAGAACAATATCTACCGGATGGCTCTTCACAAAATCTGCTGCCTGCTTTCCGTTTTCGCAGTCTCCTACAAGCTGGCAATCCATGGACTTCCAGTCAATATTCTCCTTTATGGCGTCACGTACCAGGATCTCATCATCTACAAGTAAAATTCGATACATAGTTTTCGCTTTCCCTTTCTATACACAGCATGTACCTCATCGGCTCCCCCCCGGTGCCTGTTTGCACATGGTATTCTATTAATTTCAGCTAAATATTATATTATCACATACCATAAAATCATGCAAACTAAACAAACAATTCCAGAGTTTGTTTAAAAAACATTGGTTACTGTTTACTCCGTTCACAGTAACGCGCTTCGCGCCGCAATTCTCGGGTTTTCTGTGAACTTTGTTCACAAAAAACACCTCGCGGAACGTTACCAGTGAACAGTAACAAACACTGTTACTGTTTACTGGTAACAAAAAAGCTGCAAAGTTATAAGAATTATAAACCCTGCAGCTTTTCTGCTGTGTAAGATATTTAAAGAAGCTTTGAAATTATAACCATTATTTTACGATCACTCCATCCTCATCCCAGAGATCGTGCCAGTCCTTTGCACCTTCCCACAGGAATACATGGCCTTTGATCAGACGGTTATTCTTATCAAGGGAACGGATGGTTTCCATCTCTTCTTCTGTCAGAGGATCTTCCGTGACACATTTCAGGTTCATGGTGTAATTCTTCTCTTTCAAAGAGAATGGAATTGGGGAAGCACCTCTCTGTACAGCCCATTTAATGCAGATAACTGCCGGATGAACACCATGTGCCGCTGCAATTGCTTTCAGCTCTGGCAGTTCAATATCCGCAATATCTTCTGGCATCTTATCACGTTCCGGACGCTCAGGAGAACCAATTGGGCAGAATCCTACCACTTCAATACCATGCGCTCTGCAATAATCAAACAGCTCCGGCTGCTGGAAGCATGGATGAAGCTCCATCTCGATCGCAGCTGGTTTAATTCTGCAAAGTGGAAGTACTGCCTCCAGTTTCGGAATTGTCATATTAGACATACCGATATGTTTCGTCAGACCCATATCTACCAGGCGCTCCATCTGGCGCCAGGTTTTCATAAAACGCTCTACTGTGAACGGTTTGGAATCAGGATTTCTGGAATCCACATCACAATGCGGTGCATGATAGTTCGGGAATGGCCAGTGAACATAATACATATCCAGATAGTCAAGCTTCAGATCCTTTAAGGTCTTCGCACAGGCAATCAGTACATCTCCGTCGCCATGCATATCGTTCCATACTTTGGATGCAATAAAAAGTTCTTCTCTTTTACAATGCCTTCTGCAAATGCATCTGCGAAGATCTTTCCGATCATATCTTCATTTCCGTAACATGCAGCACAGTCAAAAGAACGGTAACCTACACGAAGTGCACCTGCAACAGAAGCAGAAACTGCATCTGCATCTGCATGGTCACTTCCAAAAGTGCCCATTCCAACAACTGGCATCTTAGCGCCAGTATAAAGTGTTCTCTGCGGAACAATTGCCGGATCGATCATTGTCATTTTCTTATCCTCCTTAACATTTCGTTTGCACTATAGATTTCAATTACAACGCAATTTACTTTCGCTTAATATCTTTTACTACATTTTCTTATAATTTAGTAACCTCAATCTGTGGAAGCAGTTTCTCCATATCTTCCATCACAAAAAATCCAGTCTCCTCGCGCATGGCTGCTGACGCTGAAATAGCACTTGCCAGTTTCATTGTCTCAGGAAGTGAAAGTCCCCTGGATAAACCCAGTGCGAATCCTGCGATCATAGAATCTCCAACACCCAACTGTGTTCACTGCATTTATTCTCGGAACCAGTGCACGGAAAATCCCTTCATTTCCTACTGCAAGAGAACCGTCAGCTCCCAGGGAAACAGCTACGATTTCCACCCCTTTTTCATGAATCTCTTTCGCCGCATCTATAATATCCTGAATATTATCACAGTTCTTGCCTGTGAGCATGCGGATTTCATCAATATTGGGCTTAATCATAGTAGGTGCTGCTTCAATTCCCATTTCAAGAAGTTTGCCACTGGTATCCAGAATAACCGGAATTCCTGCCTCTTTTACAATCTTTATAAGTCGCTGATAAGCAGTTCCGTCAAGTCCTTTCGGAACACTTCCTGACATTGCAACTACTTTCGCTTCTTTTACAAGATTACGGAATTTTTCCTCAAATCCGGCAAAATCCTCTTCTGTAAGGGTAAACCCAGGTTCCAGAAATTCTGTCTGAACTTTATTAACTTCATCCCAGATATTAATACAGGATCTGCTTTCTGCAGCTACATGATAAAAAGCACTTTTAATACCAAACGGCTTCAGTGCATTCTCAATATAAGCTCCTGCATAACCACCTACAAAACCTGTGGCAATCACCTCTGCTCCGTAAATTGAAGCCGGCTTGGATACATTCAGACCTTTTCCACCAGGAACATAAGTACATTCCTTTACACGATTCACTTCTCCAGTCTTAAAGTTATTTACCACATACCGCTTATCAATGGCTGCATTTAATGTTACTGTCAGTATCATATGCTCAATCCTCATTCGTCAGAAGAATCTTCCCCTTTACAAGACCAGGTGTCTTATAGAGCTGGAATGCTTCCTGAGCCTGACTCATTGGCATTTTGCGATAAATAAATCCCGGATCAAATTTCAGCTGACCGGTTGCAAAATAATGAGCTGTAAGATCCCACTCTTTGCCTGGGAACGGGGAACTATAGGACATCCAGGAGCCTGTAAGTTTGAATTCTTTACGATTCATATTCTCCCACTGCTTTGGTGTAAATGTAAGATCTGCATGAGGTGTTCCAATGAAACATACGTGTGCCTTATTCGCAGCAAGTTCAAATGCCATATGCATGGTCGGAACCTGTCCGGCTGTTTCAAACACATATTCATAGCCCTTACCACCGGTAATTGCCATAGCCTCTTCCATATAATTCTTTTTGGTTGTATTGATAACTGCATCTGCGCCCATTCTCATGGCAAGATCCAGGCGTTCCTCACTAATATCAAATACTACAACCTTCTTGGAACCAAAGATCTTTGCCCACTGCATTGTGAATATGCCAATTGTTCCACATCCTAAAATCGCCACGCAGCGACCGCCCTGATAATCATTCTGAAGGAGTCCATGAAGAGCAACTGTGGATGGCTCGAACATTGCACCCTGTTCATAGGAAATAGACGGATCAAAAGGAATCGCATTCTGCTCTGGAATTACTACATAATCCGCATTACTTCCCTGCTGCCTGGAACCGATAAAACTGTAATGCTTACATAAGGAGAAGTTTCCATTCTGACAATCATCACACTTCATGCACGGAAGAAGCGGAGCCCCGGAAACGCGGTCGCCAACTTTCACCTTGGTGACCCCTTCGCCAACTTCTACTACATCACCAGAAAACTCATGTCCAAGAACGATAGGATAAAAATGAACACCATGATTCAATACTCGCGGAACATCAGAGCCACAAATGCCGGAAGCTTTTACTTTAATCTTTACCCAGCCTGGTTTTGCCTGCGGTTCTTCGATTTCCTGGTACTGTACATCCTCGTTTGCAACTACAACTGCTGCTTTCATCTTGAAATACCTCCTTACTTCCGTACCATCATAGCTTTCAGAGATTCATATAAATCCCTATATGTACGGTATGTCTTATTATAAACTTCTTTATTCTCAGGATTGGGCTCATGGCGTCTTGTCTCTTTCACTGTCATGGAAACCGCTTCCTCGTAATCTTTATAAAATCCAACTCCTACGCCAGCCAGGATTGCAGCACCTAATGTGGTTGCTGTATCGGAAGCAGGGACCACCACTGCCTTGCCTGTCACATCAGCCTTAATCTGAGTCCAGAGAAGGGAATTGGCTGAACCTCCCATAGCACGAAGAACTTCTGCTTTAGCACCTGCTGCTTCAGCCACCTCCAGATTATGTCGCAGGGAAAATGCTACGCCCTCCATACAGGCTCTTACCATGTGTCCCTTGGTCTTAGCAAAATCAAGGCCATAGAAAACACCTTTGGCGTATGGATTCCAGACAGGGGATCTCTCTCCGGACATATACGGAAGGAATACAACGCCTTCACTTCCGGCTGGTACTGCCTCGGCAATCTCATTCAGTTGTTCCAGAGAAGATTTCCCGGTATCCGCCTTACGGCTCCTCTCATAATCTGCAAACTCTCTCTCAAACCAGCGCATGACACCGCCGCCTCCGGTAGTTCCTCCCTGAAGGAGCCACTGCCCTGGCACTACGTGATATCCTAAGATCAGGCTTGGATCTGCTTTATATGTATCGGTGCAGATGCTCATGCCACCAGCCTGTCCACCCTGCTCCTGGGTCTCCCCCGGATGAATCACCCCCGCACCAAGTGTCCCACAGGCTGCATCCAGACCGCCGGCCACTACAGGAGTTCCGACAGCCAGTCCAGTCTGGGCTGCTGCCTCTTCCGTCACAGTTCCCACTACCTTATCGCACGCAACAATCTCCGGAAGAAAATCCACAGGAATTCCCAGTTTCTCACACATCACTTCATCCCAGGTACCAGTACGCATATCAAAGCAATGCAGACCATATCCCTGTGAAAGATCCTGTGTAATGGCACCAGTCAGTCTGTAAGCAATAAAGCTGTTTGACTGAAGGATCTTGTAAATCTTATTATATACTTCAGGCATATTCTCCTTATACCAGAGAATCTTCGCTGTGGTATAAGAAGGCTGAAGAGAATTACCGGCAACATTGAAAATATTCTCACTGCCGATTTCATTATTGAGTCTGTCGCAGATTTCCTGGGCTCTTGTATCCATCCAGATAGGTGTATCTGTCAGAACATTTCCCTCATGGTCAATGGCAATAGCCGACCAGCTCTGCCCATCAATTCCCACTCCAGCAATCTGCTCTCCTGAAATATTACCTGTCTTCAGGCATTCGCAAATAGCGCCGCAAACCGCATGCCACCATTCATCCGGCTTCTGCTGCGCCCATCCCTCATGAGGATAATAAACAGGGTAATCCCCATTGGCGGAAGCCATCACCTTTCCGTTCTTGTTAAATATGGCAACCTTGCACGCGCTGGTTCCAATATCAATTCCTAATAAATAGTCTTTGCTCATCCTTGTCTCCTTATGGATTTCCCCATAAAAATATCAGTCTGAAGTTTCCGTACAATATGGTCAGGAAGCTCCTCTCTTCCTTCAAGCCGTTCCAGCATGATCTGTGCTGTTTCCCTTGCAATTTTCTCTGTAGGCTGTGAAACAATGGTAAGTGCAGGTCTGCAGGCACGGGCAAAAGGCAGATTGTCAAATCCCACCAGGGAAATCTCCTCTGGCATGGATACTCCCATCTCGTTAAGCCCGATCACTGCCCCCCATAGTCATCTCATAGTTTGTCACAAAAACAGCTGTCATATCAGGATTCTCTTTCACCAGCTCTTCTACTGCCTGAACGCCCCCCTGGATCGTGTAATCACCATGGCAGATCAGCTTTTCATCAACCGCAATTCCATGATCCTTAAGGGCTTTCATGTATCCTAACATACGCTGTCTGGCAGTGAATACCTCATCCGGGCCA
>ENA-OQHL01001180-OQHL01001180.1-human-gut-metagenome-genome-assembly--contig:-NODE-1180-length-14213-cov-3.354820_pt1 | contig 14213 bp, 16 predicted proteins | sample MGYA00242565_ERZ504723 | MGnify/ENA primary metagenome ERZ504723 (study PRJEB26092, sample SAMD00036211) | human gut metagenome | host: Homo sapiens | study: EMG produced TPA metagenomics assembly of... | reverse complement strand
CAAACCTAAGTATTTTAAAAAGTTTAAAATACTTTCAGGTGTTGTTTGTAATTCACCAGCAATTTCTTCAATCGTATAACTGTCAAAATCTTGATAATGAAGGATAAAGAATACACAAAAACGATAAGCGTCATCTAAAAATAACGTTCCATTTAAATATTTTAATATTCTAGAAAGTAGTATATTCATAAGCTCCTCCTTTAAATAAAATGATATTTTTTATAATAAGTAACACGCATAATATCAAAGATTTGACATCAAGCGATAGTTAAAATCAATACTATCATATCTTTGAACTTGCTACATATATCACACGTTCTTCTCCAATTTGACTTTTTATACTTTTTATTTTGGGTAATAAGTAAGAATTGTGAACGATTAATATCAAAACCTTGATGTTGCTCCATAAACGCATCATAAGCTCTTCCTGTTGCTGAAACAAAAATGACATAATCATCTTTATTTAAGATAAGTTGATTATCAAAAGAATGATATTGGAAAACTGGTTTCCCAAAAGTAATCAAGTCTGTTTGAAATTCAACAGCAATCGATATTGGATAAAGTGCCCCAATAATAACCACTCTTTTAGAAGTAGAAATATCATGACAAATATGATCCAAATCACAAATAAATTTATCTTGATCATCACATAAATGAATTTGTTTAAACAAATCATCCATCTTTAATCCCAACATTCTTGAACGGATTTGATCTTGTCTTAAAATAACATCAGCATAAAGTTGATCTTGAAAAGAAGCATAGTCATCAAATCCTAAATGTTTTAAGAAGTTTAAAATTGCTTCTTTAGAAATTTTTGATTTTTCAACTACTTCTTCTAAAGTCATTTTATAAAAATCAATATAGTTTTCAATAAAGAATACACAAAAACGATAATTATCATCTAAAAACAATGTTCCATTAAAGTATTCAAGTATTCTTGCAAGAAGTACATTTCCCATACGTACCTATCCTTTCTTTATTAAACCTAGTTTTTCAAGACTTAAAGCTATCCCATCTTGATCTGGATCAATAAAAGTATCATAAGAAATATCTAATAATTTTTCTTTAGCACCTTCAAAAACAATTCCTTTATTTACTTTTTCTATCATTTGATAGTCATTCATACTATCTCCAAATGCAATCGTATCTTCCATGCTTGCATGATAATAATCGATCACTCTTTCAATAGCATCTGCTTTTGTACAATTCTTTGAAATAATTTCCCCATTAATAAAATCATCTTCTGGCTTTGAAAATAAAACCACATTAAAATCTTTACTTAAATGAGGAACTGTATCAAGCAATGCATATTTATCATATGCAATAAAAACAATTTTAGTCACTTTATCTTTACCAGGATTATATTCTGTAATTGGTTTAAAAGCTTGATTTCTTTTTTCAAAGAAACGTGCAAGTTCTGGATTGGCTTGTGTATCTTTGACTTGTCTTCTTTCCATATATTCTCTAGCATAACCTGATTGAAAAAGTTCATCTTTGGTTTCAAGTGTAAAACCTACCTGCGCATTAGAAAATAAAACAATGGCTTGTTGAAGACGTTTACTATCTAAAAAGTTTTCATAAATATATTTTCCATCAATTTGAATAAAGCTTCCAGCCGCTGAAATCACTCCATCAAAGCCAACATCTAAAATATCTCGAGTAATTGAAACAGGCGCTCTCCCCGTACATAAGAAAGCTTTATGTCCATTTTCTCTTAGCTTACAAATGGCTTCTCTATTTCTTTTAGTAATCTCTCTACTTTTACCACGAATTGTTCCATCAATATCAAAAAATACATATTTCATTGTGCTTACCTCTACTTCATGAATTCTTCAATCAAAATAGGTTTTTCAACAAATTCATCAACAATTGTATAACTTTGATAAATTTCATCTAACAATTCTGGAGATAAATCATCTCTTGCATAAACAGTTAATAATTTTTCACCAATATCTACATGATCTCCTATTTTTTTATTTAAAACAAGTCCCACTGCATGATCGATATCTTCTTCTTTTGTCATACGACCACCACCAAGTTTCATCGAAACAATCCCTAATTTTTTTGCTTCTAATGCTTGAATATAACCTGTTTTCTTTGAAGTTAATTCTATTATAGCACTTGGTTTTTCAAATAGTTCAGTATTTTCTATATATGAAACATCTCCACCTTGAGCTTTGACCATTTCTTTAAATTTTTCTAAGGCTTTTCCATTATCCATCACTTCTTGTAAAGCTTGATACGCTTCTTTTTTATTTGGATAAAGATTTGCTTGAACAAGCATTTCACTACCTTCATTTAAACAAAGTTCTCTTAAATCTTCAGGGCCATTTCCTTTCAAGGTTTCAATAGCTTCAATAACTTCTAAACTATTCCCAATTGCATTTCCTAAAGGTTGTGACATACTTGAAATTGTCGCTCTCGTATTTTTATGACAATGCTTTCCAATAGAAATCATTGTTTGAGCAAGTTCTTTAGCTTCTTCAATGGTTTGCATAAATGCACCATTTCCATATTTAACATCTAATAAAATCGTATCAGCCCCACTCGCTAATTTTTTAGACATAATAGAAGAAGCAATTAAAGGTATACAAGAAACTGTTCCTGTAACATCTCGCAAAGCATATAACTTTTTATCAGCAGGTACAAGTGAAGCACTTTGACCAATAATAGCTAGTCCTATTTCATTGACTTGATTAATAAAATCTTCTTCTGAAATATTAATTTGATAGCCTGGAATTGATTCAAGCTTATCAAGCGTACCACCTGTATGCCCTAAACCTCTTCCTGACATCTTAGCCATTTTACCACCACAGGCAGCCACAATAGGCCCTAAAACAAGTGAAGTTTTATCACCAACACCACCTGTTGAATGTTTATCAACTTTAACCCCTTCTATTTTGGATAAATCTATAATATCCCCACTTTCTTCCATAACTTTTGTTAGCAAGGCTGTTTCCTTTAATGTTAAACCTTGAAAACAAATAGCCATTAATAAAGCAGACATTTGATAATCAGGAATACTTCCTTCAACATAACCATCAATAATAAATTGAATTTGTTGATGATTAAATTCACCATTATTTTTTTTATATTCTATTAAATCAACCATTCTCATTGTTGTTTTCCCCTTTATTTCAATCTAGTTCTATTTTACTATATTTTGTTTTAATTTGAAAACACTTTCATTGGTTCGATAAAATCTTTTCAATAATAATTAAAAAAATCTTCTTTTTTTGAAAAATTAATCCTTTTTTTGTTAGAATGTTTATGGAGATGGATTTATGAAAATCTTAATATGTGCCCCATTACAAGATGCTGAAATCAAAAAATCCAAGAACATTTTAAAAATGATATATTCATTATTAATAGAAAACCAACCCAAGAAAATATTGATCAAGTGGATGTTATTATAGGAAATCCAAAACTTAATTTAAACTTAAATCAAGAGCATCTACAAGCAATACTCCTAAACAGTGCTGGTAGTGATCAATATATTAAAACAGGTATTTTAAATGAAAATACCAAACTTACCAATGCTTCTGGTAGTTATGGAAATGCTATTAGTGAACAAGTCATAGGAATGATGATTACGCTTTGTAAGAATTTAAAAACTTATGCCTTACAAATGAATGAAGGTAATTGGAATCCTTTAAAAACAGGAAAAGAAATTTATCATAGTCGTGTTTGCATTGTGGGATATGGTGATATCGGTTATGAAATTGCTAGAAGGTTGAAAAACTTTTGATTGTCATATTACTGCTATTAAAAGAAGAGTCCAAGATGATCTTCCTTATGTAGATGAAGTATCTTCTTTAGATCAATTAGATAAGCTTCTACCAACCATGGACTTTGTTATTTTATCTTTACCTCAAAGTAAAGAAACTTATCATCTTTTTAATACAGAAAAACTATTAAAAATGAAAAAAGATGCTGTATTAATTAATGTAGGCAGAGGAAGTGCTATTGATACAAATGATTTAATTGAGGTTTTAAATCAAGAACATCTCTATGGTGTTGGCTTAGATGTGGTTGAAGAAGAACCGTTATCTAATACCTCACCATTATGGAAATTTGAAAATGTTTTAATCACACCTCATAGTTCTGGTGGTTTTGTTTGGCAAAGTGTTAGAAATTATTATACAGAACTTGTTATAAGAAATATTGAACATTTAAAAAATAAAGAAACTTTGGAAAACGAAGTTGATTTTCAAACCGGTTATCGAAAAGTTGTCACATACAAAAAATAGCGCATCTCAGCGCTATTTTAATTATTCAAACTTTTGATCAACTTCAAAGATATTATGCCCATTTAAATAATCTTTAACAAGCATACGTTTTTTTTCCTTCTAATTGAAATTCAGTAATAATAAAGACACCGTCTTGTACCTTTACACCAATAGCATCTTTAAAAATCTTAACAATTGTTCCTGGTGCTTGATGTGCATGATGACTCATAGCATTTGGACAATTATGTACAAGTCCTTGATAAATCTTTACTGTTTTTCCAAGATATGTTGTATAAGCTCCTGGCCAAGGATTTAATCCTCTAACTTTGTTATAAACTTCTTGAGCAGGTTTATCAAAATCGATCTTTTCTTGTTCTCTAGAAATAACTGGAGAATAAGTTACTAAAGTTTCATCTTGAGGTATTGAGACATTTGTTCCATCAATAATCGAAGGTAACGCTTCAATAATCGCTTCTGCACCTAAAGCAGATAAACGATCATAAAGTTCTCCTACTGTTTCATCATTAGAAATAGGTGTTTCTTTTTGATAAATAATATTTCCTGCATCCATTTTCTTAACCATATACATGATAGTAACCCCTGTTTTTTCATCACCATTTAAAATAGCATAATGAACAGGTGCTCCTCCACGATATTTAGGTAATAATGAAGCATGAACATTAATACATCCAAGGCGTGGACAATCTAAAACTTCTTGAGGAATCATTTGTCCATAAGCCGCTGTAATAATTAAATCAGGTTGCATATCGATAATAGCTTGATAATCTTCTTTAATACGTTGTGGTTGAAAGACTGGTATATCATGTTCTAAAGCCACCACTTTGACCTCTGGCATTTTTAATTCTTTTTTTCTACCAACACGACGATCTGGTTGTGAGACAACTTGTACGATATTGTAATCGTGTTGAATTAAACTTTTTAAAACAGCTTCTGAAAATGTAGCTGTTCCCATAAATACAATTTTTAATTGATTCATTTTTTTTCACATCCTTCTATAAGATATTACTAATAAATTGAGAGATAAGCAAGACAATTGTTTGAATTATTTGGATACATATCTCACTTATTTTTTTAACAATTAAAGAAAGTGTATTATCTTTTTGATTATCATAGAGACCTTCATTTGTTTTTAATTTCTTTTTGCTTTTTTATATTTTCTTCAAAAGTAATAATATTTTTAGAAACCAATTCATTTTTGTACATAATGATTATTAAATAACCCATTTAAACAAAATAACAACAAGCCAACCATTGTAAAATCAATTAAAAGTTCTTTCATTGTAAATACTCCTTTATCACTTGAGAAATGACTTCTATTGTATTTTGAACTTCTTCTTTCGTATTACTTTGCCCACCAAATTCAATTAAAACCGTATGATCACAAATTCCTTGATTATAATGATTCTTTTTAACCATAATACCTCTTGATAACCCTGGTACCTTTTCATTTGCTTTATTAGATAATTCAGTAGATAATTGATTAACCATTTCAAACTTACCACTGCTTTTTCCAACAACAAACATAATTTTAGCATAACTTTTTTGATTATACGTAAGCGTTGAGTATTTTTTATCCAGACTATCACGATGGAAATCAATAACTAAATCATATTGTCCAATTTTCTCTTAATGAATTTTCTAAATTACATTTTAGAAACAACATAAGATTGATTATATGCAATTCTGTGCAAATTTTTATAATTTCAAAATCATTTTGTTCTACATCACAAAAATAGCCTTCTTTATTTAAACAATCCTTTAAATAACCCGCTCCATCTCTTACATTATATCCAACATACTCTTCTCCTTGATGGGTATTATAAATGTGTACTTTTTTATTAGATGTAACCGGTACACTCGTTTGCAAGGCTTCGGTAGTAGAAATTGCTTTAAAAACTTTCACATTTTGATGACTATAAGAAGGTAAGTAGATAATCATTAAAACAATGATCATTATTTTGAAAATAATTTGAATAGATACTTTTATTTTCATAGGCGCTCTCCTTGTATTTATTCAAATATATGAGACAAATCAATAATTATACCTCAAGTCATTCAGAGCCTTTGCTAGAAGAGCACTCATCCTTTCAACTGTTTCATCAATTTGTTTATCAGCCATCACAAAATTACGATCAATCGGTGTCAATATTTCTTGTAATAAAGATTCTAATTCCTCTTGATCAAGACTCCCAATATGACCTAATAAATAACGTTGTTGACTTGATGAAAGAGTCCCTTCATATTTTTCTCTTTTCCCAATTTTTAATCTATTTTTTATATCAATAGCATCTCCAAAATAATCTTTCATTAATTGAAAAACATCTTTAACAATTGAACTGGCATAAATAACAGTCGGAACCCCTATCGCAATGACTGGACATCCTAAGGTTTCTTCTTGAATAGCTTGACGGTGATTACCAATTCCACTACCAGGATGAATACCGACATTATTAATTTGGATAACATGCCCTAATTTTTGATAATCTTTTGCACATAAAGCATCAATAACTATCACTAAATCTATTTGAAACTGATCGACCATTGCCTGGATCACTTCAACTGTTTCTACTCCTGTTTGATACATCACACCTGGTGTAAGTGATAAAATATCATAATAATGATTTTCTAATTTAAGACTATCATCTAAATAATGCGTGACGCGAATATCTCTTAAAGTACGTGGTCCAATCGCATCACTGGTTAAATAAGGATTACCAAGTCCTGTAACTAAAATACGAGGATATTCATTTTGATCTATCATTTCTTTTAATATTTTTGTTATTTGTTCACTGATATTAGAAATATGATCTTTAAAAAAAAATTCAATATACTTTCCTTTTTTTAAATACTCCGTATCTTCTAAAAATTCATACGTTTCAATTGAAAAGTCCTCCTTTTTTCAATCTTTCTTTGATAATGTTTTCCTTCTTTTAATAAATCCAATGATTCTTTCGCTAAATCACTATGTGTATTATACTTATTCATATTCTCACCTGCATAATTATTCCCTTATTTCCAACAAATTACACAAAATTGTTGCAATTCCTTGACTTTTTATATATAATGAAGTGGCAAATTGCAAAGCGAGGTGAAAAATCATGGCAAATATGAAACAACAAATTAAACGTTATAAAAACGATAACAAAAAAGAGCTAAAAACGCTTCTTATAAATCAGCTTTAAAAACTGCAATCAAAAACGTAAGAGCTGAAGTTGAAGCTGGAAATAAAGAAGCTGCTGAAAAAAGCATTAGTAATCGCTTCTAGCAAATTAGATTCTTATGTAAACAAAGGAATCCATCATAAAAATTACGCTATTAGACAAAAATCTAAATTAGCTAAATTAGTTAACTCAATCTAATCATTGAAACCAGACAAATTGTCTGGTTTTTTTTGTTTATTCTTTCTTTTTCTTGATTATAATGTTAATAGACTTTGAAATAAAATAAGAGTAAAATATTTTTACATTACAAGGAGATGTATTTATGGAAAGAAAAGATATAGAAGAAAAATATACTTGGGATCTTTCTAAAATTTATCAAGATCCTCAAGAGTTTTATCATGATATAGAAGTCAGTCAACAATTACTTGATGAATTGACTTCATTTAAAGGAAAAATGACCGAAAGCGTTGATATCCTTTTACGTTTTTTATCAAAGCGTGATGAAATGTCAATGCTTGTAAGTAAAGCTTACTGTTTTGCGCATTTAAACTGTGATGTAGAACCTAAAGAACAAGAATATCAAAAAATGCTTGCTACAGTGATGTCACTGATTCAACAATCAAGTGTTAAACTTGTATTTGTTGATAATGAAATCGTTGAAAACGATGAAACGGTAAGAGAATATTTAAAAGATGAACGTTTAAAATCTTATCGGTATTCTTTAGAAAATGCTTTAGCTTTTAAACCTCATTTATTAGATAAAGAACAAGAAGAATTGATTGCAAAAGTAGACAATATCTCTGAATTAGCAGAACAAGTTTTTGATTCTTTACGTCTAGAATTTGAGGATGTTGAAGTCAATGGTCAAAAGAAAACATTAAATCAAGCAACACTTAATGAATTTTTAAAGAATAAAAATAGAGACGTTAGAAAACAAGCCTACCATCATTTCTTTAAAGAATATCAGCGTTTTGAAAATACCTTTGCCTCAACTCTTTCAGGGGTTATGAAAAAAGATGCTTTTTATAGTGATATTCGTCATTTTTATTCACCCCTTGCGGCAAGTGTTTTTAATGATGATGTTCCTACCGATTTATTTTTTAAGATTTTAGATAAAGCAAATAATGAATATCGTTATTTATTCCATCGCTATAATCATTTAAAAAAAGAAATTCTTGGGCTAGATGAACTTTATAATTATGATTTATCAGTTTCTCTTGTAAAAAGTGTTTCTAAAAAATTTACAATTGAAGAATGCTTTGACATCATCAATCAAGCTTTAGCTCCTTTTGGTAAAGATTATTTAGCTATTATTAACCGTGCTAAAGATGAAAGATGGATCGATTACTACCCTACTACTGGTAAACGTGGTGGTGCTTATAGTAGTGGAAGCTATTTAACACAACCTTATATCTTAATGAACTTTATTGGTGACTATAATTCATTATCAACAATGATCCATGAATTAGGTCATAGTGTGCATACGTATTTATCAAGCCATAATCAAGACTATATTAATAGTAATTATCGTATTTTTGTAGCGGAAGTCGCTTCAACCGTTAATGAAACCTTACTTATCAACTATATGATGGATCATACTTCATCAAAAGAAGAAAAAGCCTATTATATGTATGAACAATTAGAAAACTGTGTTGGTCTTATTTTTAGACAACCGATGTTTGCGGACTTTGAACATCGTCTTCATGAAATGGCTAAAAACAATGAACCCATGTCTTCTAAAATCATGACTGATCTTTATGCAAAATTGAATCAAGAATACTTTGGTGAAGATGTAAAAATGGATGAACTTGTAGGTTGGTCTTGTTATTATGTTCCTCATTTCTATTATGATTATTATGTTTATAAATACACTTTAGGAATGACTGTTGCTTTAGCTATCGTTAAACGTATATTAAATGGTGACACGCAACAAGTTGAACGTTATTTAAACTTCTTAAAATCAGGTGGAAAAGAATCTCCTGTTGACTTATTAAGTCATGCGGGTGTTGATCCTTTAGATGACGCTATTTATGATGATGCTTTCCATTATTTTGAAGATTTGTTAAATGAATTTGAAAAGCTGGTAAAATAATTTATAATAGTATTAGGTGATAGAAATGAAAAGAGAAGAAACAAGAGCGTTTCAAGTAGGAAATTTAACATTAGGTGGTAATAATCATGTCATTATTCAATCCATGACAAATACCAAAACTAAAAATGTGGAAGCAACCGTTAAACAAATTCAAGAATTGGAAGATGCCGGTTGTGAAATGGTCAGAATGGCTGTTTTTGACAAAGAAGATGCATATGCGATAGCAGATATTAAAAAACAAGTGCATATTCCTTTAGTTGCCGATATTCATTTTGACTATCGTTTAGCTTTGATTGCGATTGAATCAGGAATTGATAAAATTCGTATCAATCCTGGAAATATTGGAAATATTGAAAAGGTAAAAGCCGTTGTTGAATCTTGTAAAGAACATCATATTCCTATTCGTATTGGTGTCAATAGTGGTTCTTTAGAAAAAGATATCTTAGAAAAATATGGTCGTCCTACTGCTAAAGGAATGATTGAAAGTGCAAAGAAACATATTGATATTTTGGAAAGTCTAGATTTCCATGATTATTGTATTTCTTTAAAATCTTCCGATACAATGCTTACAATTGAGGCCTATACACTTGCTAGTGAAACCTTTGATTGTCCCCTTCATTTAGGGGTTACAGAAGCAGGAACAAAACTTGGAGGAACAATTAAATCTTCTTTAGGTATTGGTACTTTATTATATCAAGGAATTGGAAATACGATTCGTGTTTCTTTAAGTGATTATCCTGTAGAAGAAATTAAAGTAGCAAAAACATTGCTTAAAGAATTGGGGTTAATTAAAAATGTTCCTACCCTTGTATCTTGTCCAACTTGTGGAAGAATTCAATATGATTTGATTCCAGTCGCTAAAGAAATTGAAGATTTCTTAAATAATATCCATCAAGATATTACCGTAGCCATTATGGGTTGTGCAGTTAACGGTCCAGGTGAGGCCAAAAATGCCGATATTGGTATTGCCGGTGGTGTTAAAGAAGGATTATTGATCAAAAAAGGAAAAATTATTAAAAAGTTAAACAAGAAGATATGGTACAAACGCTCAAAGATGAAATTTTAAAGATGGTTAATTCATAATAACCATCTTTTTTTCATATATATAACTATGGAGGCGTAAAACTATGGAAAATTTATTCATTGAACATTTTTTATCGTATGAAGATTTTAGAAGCAATAAGGAAATACAAGCATTAGAGCTAAATGAAGAAGATTTGAAGGTGATCTATCAAGTGATAGATCAAAACCGTTTTTTACTCTGTAGTGAACATTATTTACCTATTCTATTTCAATCAATTATGAAAAAAACTAGTGTTGCCACTAGTTTAAAATTGAAATCTTTGTTTCAAAATCATACTTCAATATTTCTAAATTCTTGATTTTTCAACATATCTATTTCTTCTTTATAAGGAGCTTTACCATCAATATAAGGTGTTTCTAAAATCTTAGGAACATCTTTTATTCTTTCATTATGAGCAATCCCATTTAAAATATCAAAACCAATCTCACCTAAGCCAAGATTTGCATGACGATCTTTATGAGCTCCTTGAACATTTTTAGAATCATTCAAATGAACAACAAGTAAACGATCTAAATCAATAATACGATCAAATTCATCTAAAATTGCATCAAAATTTGATAAATCGTATCCTGCGTCATGAATATGACACGTATCTAAACAAACCCCTAATTTTTCAGGATAATCACAATGAGAAATCAAATAATTGATTTCTTCAAATGTCTTTCCTAACTCACTGCCTTTTCCTGCCATTGTTTCTAAAGCAATCTTTCCTTGATAAGGTGTATCTTTTAATACTTCATTTAAACCTTTAATGATTTGTTGAAGACCCACTTCTTCTCCAGCTTTTACATGACTTCCAGGATGTAAAACAAGAATCGATGTCCCAATATCTTGACATCTTTGGAGTTCTTGTTTTAAGAAGTTAACAGCTAATTCAAAAGTTTCTTCTTTAACCGTATTAGCAAGATTAATGATATAAGGTGCATGAACAACAACATTTTTTAAATCAATGTTATTTTCCTTCATTAAAGCTTTTGCCTCTTCCACCTTTAATTCACTAATGGCTTTTCTTCTCGTATTTTGAGGAGCGCCTGTATAAAACATAAACGTATTAGCACCATAAGATAAAGCTTCTTTTACTGAACCTAAAAGCATGTCTTTTCCAGACATTGAGACATGACTACCAATTATCATTGCCTTCCTCCATACGTTTAGCGATTTGTGCTTGACGGGCACGTTCTTTCTTTTGACGACGGATATCATCACGAATCATCGCACGTTTTTGTTTACGTACAACTTGTTCAACTTGATATTTACGTTTCTTTTTATATCCTGGTTTTACTTTTTTAGGTTTACGGATAATCATTTGAACTTGTTTTTCAAGTTCAGTTTGTTGACGAATACGTTTTTTACGTTTTTCTCTTTGTCCTAAATCCACAAATTGTCCGTTTTTAAGTTGCATATTCTTAAATTCAATTCCTTTTCTTTCAAGAATTGCAATATTTTTTTCATCTGTTGTATCATACATACTATAACAAATACCTGTATAGTTTCCACGCCCTGAACGTCCACTTCGATGAATATAAAAATCAGGTTCTGTTGGAAATTGCATATTAATGACATGAGAAACACCATCAATATCAATTCCACGTGCAGCAATATCTGTCGCAACAATGTATTGATATTCATTGTTATTGATTTGTCGCATCATTTTCTTTCTTTCACGAGGTTCTAAATCTCCGTGGATTTCTCCAACTTTATAACCATCTTCTCTTAATTGTCGCGTAATCTTTGATACTTCTGTTCTTTTATTCGCGAAAATAATACAAATATAAGGATCAATTGTTGCCATGATCTTCTTTAAAACATCATAACGATCTTGATGCTTCGTTGCGAGTAAAATATGTTCAACATTGGCTGTTGTAGCAAGTTTACTATCGATTTCAATAGTAATTGGACTTTGCATATATTTCTTTAAAAATGGTCTTAGATTTTGTGGAATCGTTGCTGAGAAAACCATCATTTGTAGATCATCAGCCATTTTTCCTGCCACAGCATCAATATCTTCTAAATAACCAAATTCTAATGTCATATCTGCTTCATCGACTACAAAAGTTTTTGCTGTTGTAATTTGTAAAGCTTGCGCATCTAAAGATAAATCTTTGATACGTCCTGGTGTTCCAATAACCACGTGTGGTTGTATTGAAAGTTTATTAACAGCTCTTTGACGGTCACTTCCTCCAACAATCAATGAAACACGTAATTCTGGTAAATATTTTGTAAATGTTTTAGCGTTATTAAATAATTGAGAAGCAAGTTCTCTTGTTGGTGCTGTAATAACAGCTTGCACACAATCTTTATTGACATCAATACGAGACATGATTGGTAATAAAAATGCATGTGATTTACCTGTCCCTGTTTGTGAAATCCCGATAATATCTCTATTTTTTAATACAAGGGGAATGACTTTTTCTTGTATTGGGGTTGGCTTTTTAAAACCTAACTCTTTAATTACTTGATTACAATATTCTTGTAATTTAAAATCTTGAAAAGTTGCCATAAAATCCTCCTTTTTTCTTTTTTTAGTCACGTTATTATACCATATTTTTGATACATTTCAACAAATATTATGGATGGATTTTTATAATTATTCTATAATATTCTTGTTGGAGGTGATTAGATGATCTTAAATACTGGTAATCGTACAGATATTCCTGCCTTTTTTAGTGACTGGTTTTTTAATCGTATTCAAGAAGGTTTTGTCTGTGTTCGTAATCCCTATTTTCCTCATCAAGTCACAAAATATATTTTAGATCCTCAAGTCATTGATATTATTTGTTTTTGTACTAAAAATCCTAAACCAATGCTTTCACGTCTAGATTTAATTAAAGACTATAAACAATTTTGGTTTGTAACAATCACCCCTTACAATCAAACGATTGAACCCTATGTTCCCAATAAAAATGAAATTATTCGTAGCTTCATTGAACTATCTAAAAAAATAGGAAGTCATTGTATTGGTTGGCGTTATGACCCTATCTTTTTAAATGATTATTATACCATTGAATATCATCTTCGAATCTTTGAAAAAATGTGTCAAAAACTAACTGGATATACTCATCAATGTGTCATTAGTTTTATCGATTTATATCAAAAAACAAAAAAGAATTTTAAAGAAGTTCAAGAAGTAAATCAAAAAGATCAAATCTATCTTTGTCAAAAATTTGTAGAAATTGGAAAAAAATATAACATTGAAATCTATACATGTCACGAAAATGAATCTTTAAAAACAACAGGTGTTCATACAAGTGGATGTATGAATCAACAAATTATTGAAAGAGCTCTAGGTCATTCATTAAAACTACCTAAAATAAATGAAGCTAGACAAGGATGCCGTTGTTTATTAAATAATGATATTGGCGTTTATAATACGTGTTTACATGGTTGCCTTTATTGTTATGCCAATTACGATCGTGTAACTGTTTTAAAAAATGTTAAAATGCATAATAAAAAGTCCCCTTTTTTAATTGGAGACTTTCAAATAGACGATATTATTAAAGAAGCAAAACAGGTTTCTTATATTGATCGACAACTTTCCCTATTTTAAGGGATGTGCGTGGCGATAAGCAACACCTCTAGTAATACGTAATAAATTATCTTCTCCAGGAAATTTTACAGGTACGACT
>ENA-OQHL01001179-OQHL01001179.1-human-gut-metagenome-genome-assembly--contig:-NODE-1179-length-14223-cov-2.035755_pt1 | contig 14223 bp, 16 predicted proteins | sample MGYA00242565_ERZ504723 | MGnify/ENA primary metagenome ERZ504723 (study PRJEB26092, sample SAMD00036211) | human gut metagenome | host: Homo sapiens | study: EMG produced TPA metagenomics assembly of... | reverse complement strand
TTCTCTTTGCCTTTTATCCCCTGCCAATAAGGGTCGTTGATCCAAGAAGGGCTAAACTCATTCATCTTAAAATGACTAAATTCCGCCTGTATCCCTATCTCCGCGTTAAAAGCGCCCCAATTCTTAACCACGTCCGCATAGATCAAAATTCAGATAACGGTTGAAATCGTAATTATACGATTTCGCCGGACTTAACTCAAAACTACCGTCCACCTTATCAAAAGCAGCCGTCAGATAATCCTCGTTTCGCGCACGACCTATATAACCAAGCTTGAAATCCCAACCATCGATCTCCTGCCCATATCCAAATCCCCAGAAATAATTATGTTTCGTATGGTCGATAGATTGGTTATCCTCCGAGACGATATTCCCGTTTTGAGGATTCTCATTCTTGAAATCATTATCCTCATCATACGAGAAATTATTATAGTTGAATACGGTATAAAAACCTTGATTCTCCGAAATCTCATGGTTCCAATACGCTTCGGCGGCATAAGCTTCCTGGCGCTGGTCGTTATACCGATTACGGATCACGTACTTCATTTGCTTCCCTTTCGGGTTGAATACCCGGTTGTTAATGCGTCCATACCGGCTATAATCCATCAAATGATACAGGCCATGCACGGTGATCCGGTCTTTCGCGGAAAGATCATAGTCTACTTTCATATCCGCCACATGTACGTCCGGACGAGCCGTGGCATTATTATTCATCTCCGTCCGGTTTTTAGCGGTCGCGGTCGATTTGCTGAAAGATCGTTCCCGGTATTCCCTCCTATAATTGTATTTCGCGTTGATATGGAATTTTCCGGGATGCAAATTCAATACCGCTCCCGCGTTATATCGCTCATTCCATCCCGCCCCAAGCGTAACATATAGAGGGGAATCTCCCGTTCCATACATACGAGGCACCAGATTGAGTATGCCCGCATCACCATCCGGCACCGCATTAATCGGAGGAAACGCACCTAATGAGATCTGGTTAAAGAACAGGGCGGGAAGTTGGATCAGCACGTCACCGCTATATTCTTCCAGCAAACCGTAAGGAACTCCATCGACAAGCATCCCGACATTACCGGAGCCCCTGTATGTAACGGCTCCTTCCATATCGGTTATGACAGAAGGCAATTGGCGAAAAGCATCCGCCGCCGTATTGGTAACGCTACTCAAGTTATTATCTACCCGCAAGATTTTCATCCCGCCCCTCTCGCTCAACCCGGCGAAACGGGTATACCCTGAATCTCTATATTCCGGATCGTAAGCGTCGTATCGGCAGGAGTCTGCGAGAATACCGGCATAGCCAATAGAGCGGCCAATGGAAGAAGTAAAATTTGTCTCATATCATTATCTATGGTTTATAAACAAAAAAAGTCTGTATGTTCAACGCATACAGACTGTCCTCAAAACTCGTTTACTGATTATTATTCAGCAGGAGCAGCTTCTACGGCAACAGAGTCAGTAACCTCGACAGCTACAGAATCAGTAGCAGCAGCATCCTCTTCTACTACAGGAGCTTCCTCAACTACAGTAGCCTCTTCTGTTTCAGCAACAGATTCGGTAGATTCAGCAGATTTGTTGCCACAAGATGCGAATGATACAGCTGCGATAACAGCAGCAAATGCAACTAACTTTTTCATTTTGTTCTTAATTTAAACGGTCTATAATATCTTGTTGTTGTAAAACGATGCAAATGTATGTATTTAATCATATATGTTGTACAACATAAGACGTTTTTTTTTGAATTATTTTCTACCGCTTTTACAATATGCTGAATATTAGCTGCGTTTGCTTTCTATTTATTTATCAATAATTACTGTATAGGTAACGCTTAATGCTTTTCTTCGGTGTTTTCTCGAATTCTGTCGGATACAATTGTATCTCCGAGATCGTTTCGTAAGGAGCCAGGAGCTTGTTCAACTCTATCCTATTTTGTTCCATGATAACTGGAAGATCCGTATGCGAGATACCCGTACTATCCACCGTATCGTAATCCGGATACACCATCCCGATCAATTTCCCGTTTTTCTCCACGACCAAACTCTCCATCACGAATGGCAAATTGTTCAATTTGGATTCAATCTCTTCCGGATAAATATTTTGTCCGCTAGCGCCCAAGATCATCGTCTTGCTACGTCCACGTATAAAAATACGGTTGTCATGATCGATCGTACCCAAATCACCCGTCCCTTAGCCAGCCATCTTCCGTGAAGACATTTTGGGTTGCCTCATCATTCTTATAATAGCCTTTCATTACGTTCTCGCCCGATACTTGAATCTCGCCTACCTTATTATAAGGGTCTTCCGAATCGATACGGACTTTCATGATCCCTTTCAAGATCTGTCCGCAAGAACCGGGCACATACTCATTATTATGGTCATAACTGATCAACGGGCCACATTCCGTCATACCATAACCGATCGTGAACGGGAATTTGATCTTATACAAGAAATCCGTTACTTCTTGATTCATGGCGGCGCCCCCCACGATCACTTCACGGAAACGTCCTCCCAAGGCATCCACCAAATGTTTGCGGATCTGCGCATAGATACGTGAATCCAACAGTGGGATATTCAAGGCCAACTTCAAGGTTCGCTTATTCAACTGAGGAAGGATCATCTTCTTATAGATCTTCTCCAAAATCAGGGGAACCATCAAGATCAAGTTCGGCTTCACCTCTTCGAATGCCTTTAATAAGATTTTAGGAGACGGCACCTTACCTAATAAATAGACATGCACACCGAATGCCATGGGTACCAATAAATTGAAAGCGCAACTATAGGCATGGGCCAGAGGCAGGAAACATAACTCACGTTCACCCCGGAACAATAGATCCAGTGTCCGGGCATACGTCACGTTTCCGGCTAAATTATTCCCCGTCAACATAACCCCTTTGCTAAATCCGGTCGTACCCGATGTATAGTTGATCTCTACCACCTTGTCATTATCCAGCTCAGCGTATTTGATATCCTCTTGGGTGAAGCCATCCGGATATTTCTCGGTCATCTTCTCATCCAGCGATTTCATCAACTTCTGGATATTCTCTCCATCCCGTTGATGCAAGCAACGATAATCGGAAAGAGAGAATACACCGCGAACCTCTTCTATCTTATCTTCCTCCAAAGAATCCCAAATCCGGTCGCTAACAAACAAAAGACAGATTCCGAGTGGTTAATAATATGATGTACATCATTCGGATTAAAGTCCTGAAGAATAGGCACGATAATCGCCCCATAAGTAACAACCGCCATATAAGCGATGCACCAACGGGAGCTGTCTTTACCGATCAACGCGATCTTGTCTCCACGACGGACTTGGCACTCATGGAATAAAAGATGAATACGTGCGATCTCCGTCGCCACATCACCGAAAGTAAAGGTCTTACCTTTCCCGTAATCCGTTAATGCCGGCAAGGCCCAGTTTTCCTTGAAACTCTCCTCGTAAATCTTAATGAAATTCTCTTTGATCATAGCACACTTTTGTGAAATTCGCGTAAAAGTAAAAACAAATCCTTACTTTTGCCATGATATAACCTATAAATTTAAAATAAGAATGAAAAGAATCACTCTCGCATGGGCATTGACCCTCTGTAGTTTTATTACATTTATCGCCTGTTCATCCCCAGATGTTGGAGAAAGAAGCGTAAGCATTATCCCGCTCCGGCCCAAATGACAGTAGGCGAAGGTACATTCACGATCCATCCCGGCATCGAGATCGGTTATGCGGACGAATCCTTAAAGGGTATGGGCGAGTTGCTATCCAACGAGATAGAAAAGCTATCCGGCATCAAGCTGGCTTCCGCCTCAGACAAAGAATCGAATTGCATCATCTTCCTCGAGTTGACAGATCCGAAAGAGTTCGCCGACCTGCCAAAAGCTTATGGATTGAGTCCGAAAGATAGTGTCCCCGTAGATGAGTCTTACTCCCTCTCCATCCAAAAGAGAAACATCTACATCAAGGCCACTACCCTAGAAGGTATCTATCGAGGTATCACTACCTTGAAACAAATCGTGGGTGGTAATCTACAACCCGGAGGCGAGAAGATTTATCTACCGCTACTGGAAGTGAAGGACTCACCTCGTTTCGCTTGGCGTGGGCTTTCTTTCGATGTATCTCGTTGCTTCTTCGATCCCGAGGAAGTGAAACAAGTGATCGATATGATCGCCTTATATAAGATGAACGTACTGCATATGCATCTTTCCGATAACCAAGGCTGGCGTATCGAGATCAAGAAATATCCCGAGCTAGCGGAAATAGGAGGTCAACTTCCCAACAACGGGAGAAAAGGAGGCTATTATACGCAAGAGGAATTCAAGGATCTCGTTAATTACGCAAAAGAACGCTTCATCACGATCATCCCGGAAGTAGATATCCCGGGGCATACAGCTGCCATATTCGCCGCTTATCCGGACTTTAAGAACGCTGTCAAATTCAAGACCAATGTTAACATCCCGGGACAGGCCTTCAATGCCCTCGACGTAGATGATCCGAAAGCGATGCAATTTACGGAGGATGTTATCGCGGAGCTAGCCGCTTTAGCACCCGGAAACTACATTCATATCGGAGGTGACGAGGCGATCGGCTTACCCCATGATAAGTTCGTCCGTTTTATAAATAGACACGGGAAATCGTATTGAAGAATGGAAAGAAAATGGTCGGCTGGCAAGAAAACCGCCCGTGCGGATATCTCGGAAGGCGATGTCATCCAGCACTGGATTTATCTGAAGCAAAAAAACGAGGACTCTTCTAAGAAAAAAGATAATATACCTGCCGAATATAAAGAGATCATGGCCTTATTCGCCGAATTCATGAAAGAGGCACCAAAGATCCGGGTCTTGGTATATCCAAAAAAGCGAAAGTGATTCTCTCGCCGAGCGGTTACGTTTATCTGGACCATAAATATCTGGAACCAAGTGCGGACTCCACCCAAAACGCGGAGCAAGAACGTTTAGGTATGGCCGCCTACGAGAAACAAACGATCCAAGAAATGTACGACTGGGACCCGATGACCTTCAACCCGACTGTAGAGAATCCTCAAAAAGATGTAGCGGGTATAGAAGCCGCTATCTGGTGCGAGACGATCACCAATTTCAGAGATCTGCAATTCCTGTTAATGCCTCGTTTGGCAGGTGTCGCCGAAAAAGGTTGGTCCAAAGTAGAGAACACACATTGGGACGAATATAAAGTAAGACTTGGTGCGCAAGCCCCTTATGGGAAAAGGCCGATTGGAACTATTTTAAATCATCCTTAGTGGATTGGAAATAACAGTACAAAATCTTCATAATATTACGAATATTTCGAAACAAATTAAATATCTTTGTCCTATCAACTTTAGGACAAAGATATTTTTATGAATAAATGGCTTATTATATTTGCGATATTACTAACCGCTTGTACCGGCACAAGCGAGAAATCAGAGGAATGTATAACAATTGACCTAGCAACTGTTTTTGACCATCAGCCTCAAGAAGTAGCCTTAAAGAAATGGGCGAAATCCATCCAATTCATCCCTCTGCAAACGAATGACTCAATCTTGATCAAATACATCTCCCGCATTATTAAACATGGCGATAAGCTATTGGTACAGCATGATAACAGAGCTTCCGTTTTCGACTTGGCAGGAAAATATTTATACGATATCGGCAAACAAGGAGGAGGTCCGGATGAGTTTAGTCGTATATCCGGACTAGAACCTCATGATCATCTTATTTATATAAAAGATAGCCCCACTCGGATAAAGATATACGATTGGCAAGGGAAATTCCACCAAACCATTCAAATTCCGGATAAGAACATCCGGGGATTTTATCCCCTCCCTAAGACGAACGTTATCCTAGGTCACGTACCCAACCTCTCTGGCAACGCACCCATTCGGTTCTATTTTTGCCAAGATATAGTCATATCGGATAGCATACCTTACTATAAATCTTATACAGAACCTCCTTTCGTCATGACATTTACCTATGAGTTCCGTCCTTTCGACGGAAATAAGATTGCCGCATTTAAGGAGTTGTTCTGCGATACGATATTTAAAGTTTCCAACGACATGAAGCTAACTCCTTATGCCGTCCTCGATCTAGGTAAATACCGAACACCCGAGGAACTCCGTTATAATATCACGATAGACGATATAAAAAACGACCTGTTCAGGACAAAGACAATCCCTGTCATACCCGGGCAAATCGGAGACCGGCTCTATATGCATAACTTCTCTGATAAAGATACCTATACATTATATTATGATATAGCGGAGAAGCAATTAGCCTATGTACAATTCATATACCCGGAAAACTCATTTGAACTTCCCGAAGAAGCCTATTTCACTCCCAAATACATCTCAAACGACAACCGTTACCTAATCGACTGGGAGCAACCCGAGAATGATAACAATCCGGTATTAATCTTAGTGGAACCCTAGTTGCCGTATTTCCTCTATCGGCACAATAAACAAAACAAGGCCGCAGCAAGGACTATTCGATAACAAGTCTTCATAAATAATGTTGCTTGACTGTATCTATTCCTTAGTTCACGGCATGGTTTTTACAGACCACGTCATGGTTTATACAGACCACGACGTGAATCGCACAAACCACGCCGTGGTTTGTAGAATATATCCAATAGCAAAAAAGAATAGATAAGCTTCCGGAAAACTATTTATGCAATAGTAATGAGTTTTTAAGTCCATCTCAATCCGAACTCTTTACTAATCCGGGCTTAATTAGTACCTTTGCACTCTAACTAAATCGAAAATGATAGATCAGACCGTATTTAACAATAAAAAGGCCGCTTATTATACGCTGGGTTGCAAACTAAATTTTGCGGAGACCTCTACCATTGGAAAGCTATTAGCCGAACAAGGGGTACGCAAGGTGCGCCCCGGTGAAAAAGCGGATATATGCGTGGTGAATACTTGCTCCGTAACGGAACTAGCCGACAAGAAATGCCGGCAAGCGATTCGCCGGATCGGTAAACAACACCCCGGTGCCTTTATCGTGGTGACCGGTTGCTACGCACAGTTGAAGCCGGAGGAAGTCTCCCATATAGAAGGCGTTGACTTGGTTCTTGGCGCCGAACAGAAATTAGAGATCCTTCAATATCTGGAGAACCTTGAGAAGAAAGAAAATGGTGGAGCGGTTATCACCTCACAAAGCAAGGATATACGTTCCTTCTCCCCTTCCTGCTCGGCGGACGACCGTACCCGTCATTTCTTGAAAGTACAAGACGGATGCGATTATTATTGCTCTTATTGCACCATACCCTTCGCCCGCGGAAGAAGCCGGAACGGGACGATCGCCAGCATGGTGGAACAGGCGCAGGAAGTCGCACGTAAAGGAGGCAAGGAGATCGTATTGACAGGCGTGAATATCGGGGACTTCGGCAAAAGTACCGACGAGACCTTTATCGACTTAATCCGGGCTTTGGATGAGGTAGAGGGAATCGTACGCTATCGTATCTCTTCCATCGAGCCGAATCTGATTACCGACGAGGCAATAGACTTCGTGGCTCACAGCAAACGTTTCGCACCTCATTTCCATATCCCTTTACAAAGCGGCAGCGATGCTGTCTTGCAATTAATGCGCCGCCGTTACGACACCGCTCTTTTCCGTCATAAGATCGAAAAGATCAAGGAAGTAATGCCGCATGCTTTTATCGGTGTAGACGTAATTGTTGGAACCCGTGGCGAGACAGACGAGTACTTCGAGGAGGCACGCCAATTCATAGGCAGTTTGGATATAAGCCAACTTCACGTGTTCAGCTATTCGGAACGCCCGGGTACCCAAGCGCTGAAGATCGATTATGTAGTAGACCCAAAGACCAAACACGCACGCAGCCAACAACTCTTGGATATCTCGGATCGGAAACTACATGCCTTTTATGAGGCCCATATCGGACAGGAAGCGAATGTCTTATTCGAGCATACCAAGAAAGAAGGCAAGATGCACGGTTTCACCGAGAACTATATAAAGGTAGAAATCCCTTATGATGCCACCTTGGTCAATGAGACCCGCAAAGTCGTACTAGGCGGCTGGAATGAGGATCGCACCGCATTAATAGTCAACAATCAATCATCAACCGTCAACTAAGATGTGGGATAAAATACAATATGCCTTTCTTTATAGCTGGGTAAAAGTACACGCCTTACTTCCCATGCGAGCTTTATACGTGTTATCAGACATCCTATATGTCCTTATCTATAAGATAGCCGGATACCGGGTAAAAGTAGTGCGCCGTAATATAACCGCCTCTTTCCCGGATAAATCCAAGGCAGAATTACGCCAATTAGAACGTCGGTTCTATCATCATTTCGCCGATTATATCGTAGAAACGATTAAACTAGCCCATATCTCTCTGGATGAGATACAACAGCGAGCCTATCTGAAGAACCCGGAATTGGTTGACCAACTTATGAAGAAAGGCCATACTTGCTTCATCCTCACGATGGGGCATTATGGCAACTGGGAATGGTTCTCCGGATCGACCACCCGTTTCGAGGACTCACGCATCTATCAGATATACCGTCCGTTAAACAACAAGGCCTTTGATAAGCTATTCGCCGATCTCAGGACACAGTTCGGTTCTTTCGGCATCAAGAAAAACGATACGATACGGGATATCATCAAGTTAAAACAAGACAAAACCAAATCAGTCGTCATCTTCTTGGCGGACCAGACACCCAGCAAGGCCAACCTGCATTATTGGACCGAGTTCCTTCATCAAGATACAGCCATATTAACCGGTCCGGAGCGTATCGCACGGAAACTGAACCTGCCTGTGATCTTCCTCGATACCAAAAAGGTAAAAAGAGGATATTACACCGTAGACATGAAGCTGATTACGGAGAATCCAAAAGAGACTCCGGAGAATTACATCACCGAGCGATACGCACGACTTTTAGAGAAAATGATCTTGCGTGATCCGGCTTACTGGCTATGGACCCATAAACGTTGGAAACATAAACACGAGCAACAAGGATGAAAAAAGTAGCGATTGTCATCTTAAACTGGAACGGAAGAAAGCTAATGGAGGAATTCCTTCCTTCCGTCGTATCCAACTCTCCGGAATGGGCGGAGGTTATCGTAGCAGATAACGGTTCTACCGATGACTCGATCAAGATGTTGAAAGCAAAATTCCCCACGGTCAGCATTATCCGCCTCGACCGGAACTACGGATTTGCCGAAGGATATAATCAAGCGCTCAAAAGGCTCGACCATGAATATTGCGTTTTATTAAACAGCGACGTAGAAGTTACTCCCAATTGGCTGGATGCCCCGATTGCCACTCTCGACTCTGATCCGTCAATCGCTTGTGTCCAACCCAAAATACGGGCTCAACGAAATAAAGAATACTTCGAGTACGCAGGTGCGGCCGGAGGATACATTGATAAATACGGCTATCCATTTTGTCGGGGGAGAATCTTGCATATCGTGGAAAAGGACGAGGGACAATACGACACTCCCGCCGATATCTTATGGGCGACAGGAGCCTGCTTATTCGTTCGCACGGCTACGTATAAGGAAGTCGGGGGATTGGATGCCGGATTCTTCGCACATCAAGAGGAGGTCGATATGTGTTGGCGTTTACGTTCCCGGGGATATCGGTTGATATGCGTCCCACAATCCATCGTTTACCATGTCGGTGGAGCCACCTTGAACGCGGAAAGTCCCCGCAAGACTTTCTTGAATTTCCGAAACAGCTTATTGATGCTTTACAAGAATTCCCGGGAAGAAGATCTAAAGCATGTGATGTGTGTCCGCTTTTGGCTAGACTATATCGCCGCCGCAAAGTTCCTGCTGGAAGGACATTTCGCGAACGCCAAAGCTGTTTATGAGGCACGGAAAGCCTATCACCAACTCAAACCGGAATATACGCCTAAGCGTAAAGAGAATCTGGAGAAAAGAACACTGAGCACCATCCCGGAACTTATGCGGGACAGTTTAATTCTGGCATTTTATCTAAAAGGGAAGAGGACATTCAAAGTGATAAAGGATAGACGATAAAGAAACCGGCCTTCTTACTTCCCCTAAGGAGAAAAGAAGACCGGTTCGCAAAAAATATATAAGATTTTAAGTATCAATCCCTGTAAAATGGATATCAAAAAACCACCCGATAAAAAAAGAAATCCCGGGAGAGAGCCAAAGCCAATGAATAAGACAGGTCAAGTCTCTGCAACTTCAAAATGGTCTTTTCACTAACGGCACGTTTCGATGTCTTGGCGATCCCGGTATATACCTCATGAAAAGGAAAAGCTTGCTCCACAAGTTGCTCTTGTACAGCTTTATTATAAGCGGCACGCAAGATTCTCATATAAAATGAGCTACTATTCTTACTCACTCTCCTTCCCCATAGCCATTTCTCATATTTGCAAGCCGTATCGGAGTCTAATGCGGTGAGAGGTATATCACAATTCTCTAAAAAAGAGGAAAAGCTGTTCAATATTCGTAAATAATTACGGGAAGTACTGAATTGACCGCTATCATGAAGGAGTCCAATCTCTTTTCTCAAATAGTCCAACATTCCGGTTTCAGTTTTTGGAGATCGGCAACTAACACTTAATTATTTCGACGATATTCGGTTGGAGTGACCCCATAGCTTTGTTTAAAAGCCGTACTAAAATAACGAGCGCTGGAAAAACCGACACGGTCCGCTACTTCCTGAATACTCATATCCTTATGAGATGAAAGCAACCGAGAAGCCTCGACCATACGAAACCGAATCACATAATCACCAACCGAGACATCCGACAAATGACTGAACTTGCTATAAAGCGTCGTTCTACTCATCGCCATCGCAGAGGCGATAAAAGGCACATTCAAATCCGGATTACTCAAGTTCTCCCGAAGCAACGTATTCAATTTACACATGAATTGTTCGTCCGCATTGCTTGTCGCATCCTCTTTTGGAGAGAATAGACAACCGGACTCACGATAACGCACACGAAGTAGGTCTCGTTGTCTTAATATATTCCGCAGAATCACCAACAAGGAATCTATATCAAACGGCTTCGCCAAATAGATATCCGCCCCTGATTTATCCCCCTCTACCGAGCTTGCTTGATCCACCCTTGCGGTCAACAGAACCACAGGAATATGGCTAACCGCTACGTCGTTCTTGATTCGGTAACACAGCTCAAAACCATCAGTCCGAGGCATCATGACATCACTGATTACAATATCCGGCTGACATTGACCCAAGATTTCCCAAGCCTCTTCCCCGTCTCCGGCTACAAAAACCTCCTTAAACTCTGCCTGTAAGACACCGAGTAAGTAGTTACGCAGCTCTATCTCATCTTCAACCACCAACAATGTATATTTAGCAAGCTCCGTATCTACCTGTACCCCGCACACATCTGTTTCCGGCTTGTCAGTGCCCTTCACGCTTAAATCGATAACGCTATCCGGTTCCGCGGCCAGCGAAACGACTTGCGTGAAAGGAAGGTCGAAATAGAAAGTGGCACCTACATCCTCATTATTGTAAGCACCTATACTTCCGCCATGCAACTCTATAAGTTTCCGGGCATAAGCCAACCCGATCCCACTCCCTTTACGGTCGTGTTCACCTTGGTAAAAACAGGTAAAAAGACGGTTTATATCCACATGTCTCAATCCGATTCCCTGGTCCGCAAGGAAAACCCGCACATTCTTATCCATACGCTCCGTACCAATGACTAATGAGGTATCCGGATCGCTGAATTTCATCGCATTTATCAATAAATTAGATAAAACGACACGGCATTTGGAAGTATCAAAGGGTACTTTCTCTACTGAAGCATCCAACTGGAACCGCACAGAAATCCTACGGGCTTCGAATTCCATGATAAAATCATCCGTTACCGATCGTATCCAATCGTTAAGATCGTAAAAACGAATATCCATAACATCGCCGTTCGTATCAGACTTCTGGGCATCGAGCACCATATCGACGATCTCCCGCATCCGGCAAGTCTGCAACAACAAACCATCCAATTGCCGGGATACATCTTTATCCGTCACCTTTCCGGATTTCAGCAAACGTTTGAGCGGAGCATAGATCAAAGTAAGCGGCGTACGTAATTCATGGCTGATGTTCACCATGAAACGGACTTTTTCCTCATAAAACTTTCGTTCATGTTCTTTCATGGCCCAAGCAAGTTTCCGTTCTTTGCGTCGCATAACAGACCAGATCATCCCTCCAATTGCCGCAAACGCGATCACCCCCATCGCGATCAGAAACCAAGCGCGTCTCCACAAAGGAGGCTCCACATCTACCGTCAATAATCTCAAAGGAACACTCCAGTCTCCATTCTTCTTGCTATAGGAAACCCATAATTCATAGTTGCCCGGAGAAAGCGCCGGAAATGTAAACGCATGGCTTGAAGTCTCCAACAACTCCTCACGGTCTCCCTTGATGTAAAAACGGAATAATTTCTTCCGCATCAAATCCTTCTCTTTCACGATAACACTTAACCCCAAGGGGAAACATAATCCCCACGGAATGGAAATAGCCTGTTCCCCGGATATACCATCAGGATGAATCGGTAACCCATCTAAAGCCAAATTAATCATGCTCACAGAAAAATCCTCTTCCTCATGAATGTCATAGCCGGGCCGTATCCTAACCAGCCCTTCCACTCCAGAAATATAAATATTACCGGAAGAAGACTCAAAAGCAGGTTCCGGAAAGTACCACGATCGAAATATGCCAATCCGCAACTGGTTCCTACCCCAATATTTCCCTCCGCATCTTCCTCCAAAAAAACTATATCATTATAAGGAAGAGAATGCGGATTCTCCCTCTCCTCCTGATAAACGGTAATCTTTTCCCTATCGAAACGATTCAACCCAAATCGGGTACCAATCCACATAACCCCTCTTTCATCTACCAGCACACATTTTACGGAATGACTGCGATAATCCGTTTTCCAAAGAAATTTGTTTAAAATAATACCTAGGAGCTGCATAAAGAGACTCTGTTAAACACACTAAAAACAGCAATAGATATAATTGTAAAAATACTTCCAAAATACTCGCATAGTTGTATATCACCCATTGTTCGGCAAAAACACTAAATCGTCCGAAATATAAGGCTTGCAGAGTATAAAAAAACGTTTTTTGAATTTTCACGGACGATTTTGGACTCAAGAAAATATCCTTAAAGCATAGATTTGCAGCAAGTGAAAAATTAAACAAAAAAGCATATCATTAAAAATTATTCTTATGTTACGTACAACGGGTATATATTTTATTATTTTGGTTATGATACTTGTAAAATGTTTCCTTCCGGACGAAAAACCGGAGATCATTCCTTTCCCCTTGCAAAGTGTATCAGACAAAGGTGATTTCACATTCAACAAGGCAACCCTCATCAGTGTAGAAAATGAAAAACAGGCTATGATCGCTCGGGAGTTGACCGATCTGTTCACGCTTTCCGCCGGATTCACCCCGGAAATAAAAATACAAGACAAACGAGCCAATATCATATTCCGCACAGACAGAGAACTAGCGGCCGAACATTATAAACTGAATATAGCCCCCTCTTGTATTCTAATAAAAGCATCCGGACAAAAAGGTTTCTTTTACGCAACGCAAACCTTACGTTTTCTGCTTCCTCCAGCAATAAACAGCCCAACTCAGGTAGAGATATTCAATGGAACGTACCGGGAATGACCATACTAGATGGCCCCCGATACAGCAATCGGACCGTGGCAATACACACACCTTTCACTCTCATCTCGAAGGATAATCTCAAAGAATTAATCGATCACCTAGCCATGTAAAATAAACAGACTTCATTTCACACAAGAAGTTCATGATACGACACCTGAAGGACAGCAAAAAATGAAGGATATGAACCTGTATGCTAAATCCAAGAAGATCACGATCTCAAACGGAACAACACACACCCATGATATCATATCGTATCTCCCGTTCCAAGCAGAGCTACTTATCTGGAAAGCAAATATCTCCGATTGCGATGAGGATAAAAAAGGTTATTCCAATATTTAGCGCCCATCGCAGAAAGAAGCTGGTCTGGTAATTTGTTAGCCCATCGCCTCACGCAAGATATCGATCAAGATAGGCTTCAATCCGCTTACGAAACATTCCACGGCGATCACCATCAGTATCAATCCCATCAAACGCATCATCACGTTATTTCCAGTCTCTCCCAATATCCGTACCAAACGGGTAGAAGCTTGTAAGATCAAGAACGTGATAAAATAAACCAATGCGATAATACCAATCAACGTACCC
>ENA-OQHL01001178-OQHL01001178.1-human-gut-metagenome-genome-assembly--contig:-NODE-1178-length-14229-cov-2.598709_pt1 | contig 14229 bp, 14 predicted proteins | sample MGYA00242565_ERZ504723 | MGnify/ENA primary metagenome ERZ504723 (study PRJEB26092, sample SAMD00036211) | human gut metagenome | host: Homo sapiens | study: EMG produced TPA metagenomics assembly of... | reverse complement strand
CTTCTCTGCGATCAGATTATCCAGAATAAAATTCACCTTCCCAGACGCAGTCCAGCCGATCTCATTTTCTCCATGTCCATGCTGAAGATATAATACCGGAAATTCTCTTTCTGTTTCTTCTTCATAGCAATATGGAGTGTATACTATGCAGCTCTCCCACTCTCCGGTAACCTTTGAAAAAAAGTATTCCCTGCGGACACTTCCGTGCGGCACATCTTTTACCTGATAAAACTCTTCATTTTTCATCTCAAGTGCTACATAATTATATGGTCGGCTATAACCATAGGTGATTGGAAGCAATGGTGTCACAACTTCTACATCATCAATCTTCAACTGCACATACTGTATTCCTGTCCTGAGAGTGTACTCCATACGCCAGATTCCGTCATCTTCCCTGGTGCATGGAAATTCTTCCTCATTCATTGTAAATGTAACTTTCTCTGCCTCCGGTGCCTTTACCTGAAGAAAATAATGTTCTCCTTCTTTTACCAATGCCGGAACCTGTCCTTCCCATGGCAGGACGCGGTCAAAACCAAGTTTCTGTTCGTTTATATTATAGTTCATATCAGAGTCCTCTTTTCTATAGTTCAACAGGTCTGCCATTGCTGTGCAGACCTGTTGGATGATATACAGTATTTATATTTAAAATTTGAAAATGACCAAATATTTTACAGTGTTCTTGTCTGTCCGTCCGGTGCTGTTTCTGTAATCACAAATTCGAATGTTTTCAGATCTGCCTTCAGTTTTGCCTGATATCCGTCATTCTCCCATGTAAATTCCATCTTATTTCCATCTGAATTTACCATGATCCTGCTCTCCTTCTCAAATGCAGGACAGGTACTGCGGAAGCGGAGAAGCTCTAACTGTCTTGCTACTACCGGCTTCTTTAATGCCTCTTCCATCTGCTCTGTGGTAAGATTTGTACGGTTGATCTCTTTGTGTCCGCCTGCTCCGGCACGCTTGACTGCCTCATGGTCATTCTTTCCTGCAAACAGATCAAGATACCAGATCTGCGGTTTTCCAGGCATGAACAGCTGTAAGGCTCTCGCAAGAAGCATCTTTGCATCGTCTTCCCCAAGTGCACTGTAGTAAGTTGCATTGACCTGATAATACATGTTCTTCTGGCCGTGAAGGTCTTTGACATAGCCGCCTCTTCCGACAACAGTATCGATCAGGTTCTGGATACGTTCTTCTGATAATAATCCCTTTAAGTCAAGAAGTGGGATTCCGTCATGGCATCCTAACATATTGACGGTATGGATGTCTTTTTCGATCAATTCTTTCGCCCAGTCGAAAGATGTTTTCCATCCCCGCTCTCCAGGGCATCGATGATCAGTCCCGGCAGGAAGAAATCATAGGTCATATAGCCTTTCCCTGCGATCTGCTCATAATTCTTCTCGCCATAGCTTGCATGAATCTCCGGGAGTAAGGTCAGGTTGTATTTATCTGCCAGTTTCCGTACTTTTTCAAGTAAATCCCAGGTTCCCGGCTCATTTAAGAAATTCTTCTCTCCCGGCTCTTTCGGTGCGTAGGCAAATGCATCCAGCCGCACGATCTTAGCTCCATATCCCGCGAGTGTCTTTAAGGTATTGTCGTAAAACTCCCATACGAGTGGGGATTTGATATTTAAGTCCATCTGGCCAAGATAGCGTCTGCCGGCTTCCATATAATCAACGACTTTTTTCTTCTCTTCATCCGACATAAATCGGGTCACTTCTGCATTTTCGTCGGCAGCCAGTATCTCTGCCGGTTTCTTTCCTTCTTTGGTCTGTGTATTTAACACTTCCGCAAGCATCACCGATTCTGTATACTGCAGCCCCGCTGCCTGCATCAGATCCTGTGCATCAACCGTGCGGTAGGTCACTTCCTGGTAGAAGGTGTTCCAGTATGGGACATCCCTTCCATCCGGGAATCTTACCATCAGGATTGGTAATCCCGGTTTACGGAAAAACATGTCCTTGATATATTTCTGATCCGGCTGGATATAACCATCCTCTGTCATCTCCCCACAGCCTTCCCAGAACTTATTCCAGTCGATGAAGAAATCACGGTATTCTGATTTATCACCATTTTTTATGATGTCCTGGAACTGCTTTGACAGTACCGATGCATGGTTTAAGATAAAATCGAGTTTTAAATCAATCCCAAGTCCTTCTAATTTGTCCAGTGCTTCCCTGGATGCAAGCATTTTATTCAAAGAATAGTCGATCACAGAAAACCCTCTGTCTAAGTCTGTATGGAACAGACTTGGCAGTACATAACAGGAAGAAAATACATCCTTCATTTCCGGTTTCTGTAAAAATGCTGCGATATCATCTAACGTGCCGCCCATGCTGTCCGGGTAGGCGTTTAACATTGGTCCGATATTCATGGTTATCTTCCTTCCTCCATCTGCTTACAGTATTCTTCATAGCTTAACAGCTCTCCGCTCTTTGAAATGATGATCTTTGCTTTTGGAGCCTGATGCTCTAACATCGCCTGCTCTAATTCCAGTACCATCATGGTAAATGGGCTGTCTGTTGCACCATCCCTGTTTCTCGCTCTTCTGTGTGCAAGTGTCTCCTGTGGCGTGCTGTTCAATAAAACAGGGATATCCACACCTTTATAGTTATCGCTATTTCCGTGTGTCCATTCGATCACGAGAACCTGGATCTTAGAGAAATCTACTTTTTCATACCATAATTCTGTATCTTCTCTTCCCATGCGTTTCAGCCAGATCTCATCAGTGCCTGCCTTGAACTCTTTTACGATCTCTTCTACTTCATCGAATCCGATCTCATTATTTGTTCCGAGGTATCCTTTTAATCCTTCTTTTCCGTTTCTTAAGTAAGACTCATACCAGTCATATTCCTCTGTGTGTTTTGGATTGGCATCATCTCCGTTTTTCTGGAATTCATGGATCACTTCAAAACGTTCTGCTGTAAAGGTACCTTCTTTTACCATTCCTTTTAACGCACTCTCACGGAAGGTATGAAGACGCTCTGCATCATTGTATACAGGGATTCTGTGTGGATAATTGTCTCCGGACAGGGTGTAGCTTCCAATTCCTGCCTCTTTTAAATAAAAAGATAATAAAGAAGCAATCTCTGATTTTCCAACTCCGGAACCTCCACAGACCGTGATCACTACTTTGCCTGTCTCGGATTTTTCAGAAGCTTCCTCTAACATTGGCAGTAATTCTTTGAAAATGACATTTGCTTTCTGCACATGTCCTTCGCCAATCTCTACTTTGTCTCCTGGCATATCTCCGTGTGCGATATTTTCCGGGATCACTGGTGGCTGCCAGTCTGTCATGTTTTTTGTGATTTCTGCAATTGATTTCATCCTTAATCGTCTCCTTTATCTTTTTAAGCTTATCTGTTCTAATGATACATTATAATAATTTTGCTTTCTACTCAATGAGCCATTGGATTGCCGGCTCTAAATATTCATTCCAGAACTTCCAGTCATGAATTCCTGTGCTTTCTTTGTATGTAAAATCCACTTTGTTTTTCAAAAGGAAATCACGGAACTCATGATTTTCATTCAGTAAGAAATCTTCAGATCCGCAAGCCATGAAAATCGGCTGGATCTTCTCCTCTTTTTTCAGCCTTTCTGTCACGAGATATTCCGGATTGTTTTCGCTCTCATCCAATTTATCCAGATCACCGAAAATCTGTGTATAGTAATCATAATCTGCAATATCGTTGTGGCTTCCCGGCTTCATCCCTTTGATTCCGTTCACGATCAGGGCTGAGGACAAGCCAAACATTTTTCCGAAATATTCCGGATATTTTAATGCTGTATGAATTGCTCCAAATCCACCCATGGACAATCCACCGATAAAGTTGTCTTCCGGCTTATCTGACAGTCCGAATGTCTTCTGGCAATATGCCGGAAGCTCTACTGCTGTAAATGTCTCGTATCCACGTCCGGTTCCTTTTCCGTTTAAGTAGAAACTGTTCTCACCAGCCGGCATTACAACTGCAAGGTTGTATTTTAAAGCCAGCTCCTGAATTAAGCTTCCTGTAAGCCAGTCCTGTGTACTTCCCGAAAAACCATGTAAAAGATATAAGGTTTTCATCGGTCTGTCATAATTTGAATTACCAGCCAACATCTCCGGTGGTGCATCGTTTCGGTAATATAATATGAAATGTAATAATTCTGCTGAGTGCCTGTGTAAAAAAGTATTCACCTGTAATAATGCCATGATCGTTTACCTCGCTTATTTTTTCAAGTTTAATTATACTATTGGTTTGTTTTCATAAATTCTTTCAAAAAAAGATATATATTTTCATTTTCCTAATATTTTCTACTAAAGCATCTAAATAACTCAACTTTTCCACCGGCATATCAAGTGTAAATGTACTCAATTCCTGCCATCGGCATGGTAAAACAGTTGCATTTTTTTATTTTTAAATCTAAATTTTAGGACAAATTTCGGATTAACCTTATCAAATAATTCAACAAGCTCAAGATCGTGATTTGTAACTTCCCTGCACTCCCTGTCGATAATCATGGTATTAATCCTGTCTTCTTCGCATGGATGCCACTGTGGCAGATATTCACAGTTTGGATCTCCGTTTCTTACAAAGTTAAGTACCATTGTGCTGAGCGTTTCAGAATACTGCTGACCATATTTTTCCTCATTGAGTACATAAACCCTGTCTTCATTTCTGAAAATATAAGCAACTTCTCCTCCATGCCAGATTGGTATACGCCCGCCTTCCGGAACGGTATAAGATGCAAGGAAATTATATACCTTATTGCAGCCGGCTTTCATATGTGTTCTCACTGATTTCACAGCGGCACGGCGGCAGCGGCTGTCCATATATGCGAGGTCTAAAATATCATGATCCGGGTATGCTTTTCTGAACAATTCCATGAGTGTTTCACAGGAATCCCCATAACGGTCTTTCAAATACGCAAGCTTTCCTTCTTCGTCCTCATTAAGTGCCAGTTTTTCCTCATAAGTCAGTTTTACAGTAGGCATTTCTCCAAGTACTGATCCATAAATGATCGGCTTGTCTTTTGAAAATGGCATTAATCCGACTTCCGCCGGGAATCCCGGAAAGTAATCATTTGGCACCGGTGACCAGTCAAAAGGATTGGATCCGGTAGCTTTAAGTGCTTCGCATAAATCTTCATAAGGAACATCATATACTTTCTGAATGTTATCTTTATTAATTCCAAGATAGTCCATCATCTTCTTTGCTGTTTCCCTACTGGCTGTTCCATCATCAAGGTGATACGCTTCATCGGATCTGGCTCCACTTAATACGATACCTCTCTGGAAATATGGTGCTGCATCTTTCAGCTGGAAAAGGCACTGTACTTTTCCGCCACCGCCAGAGTGTCCACAGATTGTAACATTCTCCGGATCTCCTCCGAATGCAGCAATATTTTCATTAATCCACTTCATTGCTACCACTAAATCAGCAATACCCACATTCGGAGAATCTTTGAACTCTTCTCCGTACTGGTCAAGATTTAAATGTCCTAATATATTCAGTCTGTGGTTGATTGAAACAAAAATAATATCTCCATGTCTTGCAAGGTTCGCTCCTTCAAAGGAATATTCTTCAAATGCGTTTCCTCCGAAGAATCCGCCTCCATGAATCCATACAAATACCGGTTTTTTTCTCTGCTCCACCCTTTGGAGCCCAGATATTAAGGTTCTGGCAGTCTTCACTTTCTTCCTCCAGCATGTGAAGTCCCCTGTAGGTATAAAAGGTTTTAATTTAAGAACCTGTTTTGAAATCGGTCCATGCTGATAGGCATTTTTAATTCCTTCCCAAGGTTCGATTTCAACCGGCATCTGAAATCTTTTTGCTTTTGCATAATCAATTCCCATAAAAATATTCACTCCACCATAAGCGATACCTCTGATTTTTCCGCATTTTGTGTCCACAACCGGTCTTTCTTCTTCAAATACATACTGATTCATATAATTCTCCTCCTGTTATTTTATAATATATCTTCCAGATGTATCCATCTGGATTCTCTTCTACATTTCAATTGCCGGAAGCAGTTCTGTAATCTCCCCCGGTTTTACTTCAACTGTTTTCTCCGAGAAAATTCCACCAAGCCATATGCTTGTGCATGTCGGGTTAAAAACTTTTGTACTGTCTACTGAAAAAATCAGCTTTCTGTATGCATCTACATAACTCTGGATCTGTCCGTTCGTTGCATACCATACATCATCTTTGAAAGCCACTTTATCCAACAACTTCTCCATGTGATCCCAGTTATCGTTCTGGTCAAATTCATAACTATGTCCCCATACATAAAACAATTTTGCCGGACTGTACATGGAAAAATAAAAATCATCTGACAAAAAAGCATCTGCAAGTTCCATGACTCTTTCATCATCATGATGACAGGTTGGATTCCATTGCAAAAAATCCAGTGGGATATCAAATTTATAGGTAGATGTGATTGTTCTTGCATAAGAGATTCCGCTTAGCCTGACAGCATTTAAAATATTCTCGTCTACAGCACCAAATGCGTATGCAAAACCGGTCAATGGTCTTCCTGTAATCTGTTCAAGCTCTTTTCTGCATGTTAAGATTTCTTCTGCACATCTTGCTGTATCCATCCCATACATTGACTCATGATTTACTCCATGACCAGCAACTTCATGGTTTTCATAAAGCCTGATTATCTCCTCTGCAGGTATTTTTATATGATCCACTTCTTTTTTTCCCGCTGCCACACGTCCTTTCCTTCCAAACAGTCCGGAGTTCAGGTTAAAAGTTCCTCTGACTTTTCTTTCATTCATCATCCGTACTAACCTGCGATCCTGTTCGATTCCATCATCATAACTTAACGTGAATGCTTTTCTCTTTCCTTCCGGCCAGTATAATCTGTCATTTATCTGAAAGCTCATATGTTATCCCCCCTGTTTTATCTGATAATTTTGTCAGCTCCTGCTTGGATCATCTCTTCTATCTGCTGGAAATCCTCTGTCTTATCAACACCTGTTAATGTTACAAATGTGTCTGCCTCTTCCAGCCTTTTATTATCTTTATAACGGTCAAGCTTTGTACTACAGAAAAGTTCTATCCTTATTTTTGCATTTCCTGCCAGATGATAGATATCTTCCTGTCCGCCAGATACCCTATCAAGATCTCCGAAAACCGCTTTTAATGATTCCTCTGACTGATGTCTGAATCCTGCCTCCCGGTTTTTACTATCCTTGCATCTTCCTGCAATATCAAGTTCGCCATTAACAGCAAAACATCCTGCATACACATCTGGATGCTTCATTGCAAGCTTTACCGCACCATAGGCACCTGTATGGATTCCAAAAATATAATTGTCTTCTTTCTTTTCACTGACTGGATATAAAAAGCGGAAAATTTCCGGGCATTCTTCCACAAGGAATTCTTCATTCTTTGTGCCAAATGCCATATTGGTTGCAAGCGAATGACTTATCATCGGAGCAATTACAAACATTTTTTTCTCTTCTGCGATTTTTTCCATCAGTGCCGCATGACGCATCAAATCAAAGGTTCCCGTCCCATCCTCATGTATCATCCACAATACCGGAAATTTTTCCTCTGCCTTTTCCACTTCCTGTTCCGGGAAAAAAACATGTGCCTCAAAAGTTCCTGCCAGTTTCACTGATAATGCATGGATTTCTATGTGTGCCATTTATGCTTCCTCCATTTTAAATACATTCTTTAATGGAATCCATTCCAGAAATTCTTTCACCTTTTTATCGCAATACTCCCAGTTGTGTCTACCATGATCCCTGATATCTATAAATTCCAATCCTGCCCGATGCATCCATTCTGCCTGATTGTAATTATCAAATGCAATCGCATCTTCCTGCCCTGTAGAAATATAAAATTCTGGCAGGTCTGTATGTTTTTTTAAATGTTGTTCGATCATATAGAAATTATCATCCTGCGTATTTCGCCGGTCTTTTGCAGAACCAAACGCTGCGATCATTGTCTTAAATCCTTCCGGGCATGGCTCATTTTCGTCTTCTCTCAGACCAATCTCGTTCTCCTTATAGTGTACCGGTTCATGTGGAACGATCCCTATCGGTCCCGAAAAAACACCACAGCACCGGAACTTTTCCGGATTGTGCATCGCCCACTTGAATGCACCATAGCCTCCCATGGAAAATCCTGCCACAAAATTATCTTCTCTTTTCTCTGACAGTGGAAATAATTTTACAGCCAGTTTAGATATCTCATCTGTAATTACAGAAAAATATTTGTAATCTCCATGGATAGTATCCATATATCCGGAATAATAGGCACTTGGCATCACAACTGCAATTCCAGCCTGTGCCGCATATAACTCAATTGCTGTATATCTCTGCCAGTCCGTATAATCAAACCCACCGCCACATAAAAGCCAGAGTACCGGATATTTGTAATCTTTCGGACGCTCTGCAAGGGAATATCCCCACTTATTTTCCGGGATGATCACGTCGATCCCCATTTCCATTTCCATCAATTTTGAATAAAATGTAATATGATTTAATGCCATGATCTCCTCCTATGTAAGATATGTCCGGATCAGATCTGCCATATGCCATGAAATCCGTGATGGATGATCTGTAGCATAAACAACTCCATCACACTCTGACACGCTTAATCTTAAAAATCTTCTGGCAAACCATTCCAGGGAAACACACAGTTCATTCTCTTTCATCACTGCTTCTGCATACATCGATTCCACAGAATTTGTTGACTATGCAGGCAATATTTCCCTCTGCGAACTGGATTTCTTCCACTTCTTCTGAAATAATTTTTCCAATCTGTGGCGCACCACATAAATATGCAACTCTTCCATTTTCCTCTGTCTTAAGCCTCATATGAAAAATCTCTGCGAGAGAACTTACCGGAATATACGCGTATGAACCACGGACAATCGCATTTCCATTTAATCCGTGATATTTTATTTTTCCCAGAAGAAGCATGGTATATGGAGTTCCATGATACCATTGTTTACCCAGGCTTTTCTGCGATCTTTTGCAACTGCAAAATTCACTTCGTCTACACACCATTTTTTTCTTGGCTCACTATGGTGCAGCCTGCCACTTTCATCTTTATAACATCCGGAAAAAAGATAATCCCATACCAATTCAGCATCATCAAAAGTCTGTCCGTGATCCCTGTTTTTTACATCCATCAGTACATTATTGCCTTGACTTCCCTTATAAAATGCAAAATTATACTCATCACGAATGCCAATCTGTGGAAGTGCATCACATCCGTTTACCAGATTCCAGTACTCCAGATTATACCGGATAGTCTCGTGATCTCCTTCCCTGTAGTGTGGTGGAACCTTGTCGAGTTCCAGCCTTGACTGCCAGATATCAAGAGGTCCGGACTGATTGATTACCCTATGTCTGTTATCAAACAGCAATTTTGAATTAGTTGGACACCCTGAGCCTGCTGCACCGGCGAGAATACTTCCCATATATCGTGCAAACTGGCCTGTCATGGCATTTCCCATTGACATTCCCTGCATATAGATTCTTCCGGCATCAATGTTGTACTTTTCCTTCATCTTTTCAATTAACTTTACTGTTTTTTTCACATCATGATAATCTTCTACATGATTTTCCGGCTTATGAAGCAAGGGAACGTCACCTGAAATCTGTCCCAATGTCTCTATGACTTTTTCCCAGTCGCATTCCATCATCCACATTCTTTTTGATGCTGCATTCGGAAATACTACAATAAAACCTTCTCTGTCTGCCACAAGTGTCCAGGAAGTATAAACTGCCTGTCCCCAGCCGGTCATCAGTCCTCCATGCATGGAGACTACAAGAGGTGTCTTTTTCTCTGGATCATAAGAGTTTGGAACATATTCATACCAGACATCTTCTATATCATCTGCAAGCACCGCCCTGTACTCTTTTAAATTTCCCGGATAAACCTGTGAATTGTTTCCATTTTCATTTACTGTCGTTTTTCCATCCAAAAGTTTCTCTGGAAGATAATGCCGGTTTTTTGTATCACAGATTCCCGGTATTAACTTTATTTTTTATCCACTTTCTATCCTCCCCTCTGAATTTTTTGCCCTTGGACAATTAACTATTGGTCATCACTCTTTAAAATATCATGTAAAAGACGTTCCATATGTGCGACAGTACACCGTAATGATCCGTTGCATAAATCATACTTCCGCATTTCGAATACTGAAGTCCCATCACTTCTGCCACAAACCACTCTGCAGATATAAACAGTACATTTTCCCGTTCAACTGCCTCTATAAACATAGAGCGTACATGGTCATTTATCGTACATCCTATGCATCCTCTTGCAAACTGGAGTTTTTTTCCATTCTTCATATTTGCATAAATTTTTCCTGCTTCACAGATAACAGATCCTCCAAATGCTTCCACAAGATCAGTAACCGGAACCATAGTATAAATTGCACGTACCAAAGCATCACCGCCAAGACCATGATATTTTAACTTCTTCCACTCAAAGGTTGGGGCTGACAGCTTTGTTTTCTTATTGTTCACCCACGCATATCTGCTGTCTGCCTCTACTGCATAATTGATCCGATCTCCTTCTCTTTTTTCAATAGTTTCCATATATTCAATGGATCCATCTGCCTTTCTTCTTGTTCCGGAAAACAGATAATCCCAGCAGATTTCTGCATCATCAAACGTCTGTCCATGATCCCTGTTCTTTACATCGCGGAATATATAATCTGCTTTTTTCCCTTTATAAAAAGCATAGTTATTTTCACCATCCAGTTTTATCACAGGAAGCTCTTTACACTGGTTTACGATCAACCAGTAATCGCGGTTTCCTGCTACAATGTCAAGTGGACTGTCTGTACTTCCAGGTGGTGTTCCGTCGTTTTCCATTCTTGTCTGCAATACCGGAAGCGGTCCCGCATCATTGTTTGGTGTCCCATCTTCCCTGAACATAAGTCCCATTGTTCCAGGTCCTGCTGAGCCTTCCATCGCAGCAAATTTATTACCGAAATGTCTTGCCATCATTGTTGTCATTGCATTGCCGCAGGACATTCCCTGCATGTAAATACGCTCTTCGTCAATATTGTATTCTTTCTTTAGTTTTTCGATCAGTGCAAACACTACAAGTACATCATGATTTTCTTCAATTGGAGGGACTGGATTCATATAAATTCCCTCTTCATTTGGAGCCGACAATTCCTTATATAATTTATCCTCGCATTCGATTGTCCAGAATCTGCGAAGCTGTGCATTTGGGAAAATACAGATGAATCCTTCTCTGTCTGCAATATGTGTCCACGATGTATATACTGCCTGTGCCCATCCAGTCATTAACCCTCCGTGCATGGAAAAAACAACCGGTGTCTTTTTCTCTGGATTATAAGATTCCGGAACATATTGATACCAGGTGTCTACAAACTCATCCACAAGAGCCCCTTTTTTCTCCTCCAGCCTTTTGGGATAGACCTGCGAATTATTTCCATTTTCATTAACAACAATCTCGCTGTCTTTTAAGTATTCCGGCAGATAATCCCTGTTATCATCATCAGGAATTCCTGGAAGTAAATTAATCTTCATCTTCTTAATTCTCCTCTTAGCCCTGCAAATATATTGGTTCTCTCTTCAATGGCAGCCACTCTGAAAGTGCCTTTTTCAAATAAGGATCCCAGAAATTCCAGTCATGTGTATATCCCTTTACCTCCTCATAATGGATTGGGATTCCACTGGAAATCAATGCATCCCTGTCTTTACGCACAACATCACGTATAAAATCATTTTCGCCAACTGCGATATAAATATCCGGGAGTTTCGTTCCATTTTCAACGGCTCTTCTTGCATATCCGCCAAGATCATATTGTCCGTCCCTTAATTTGTCCGGATTACCGAATGTACTCTGCAGCCTTTCCATCTTAAGGGTGCGCACCTCGTCTATGAAAGCGTCTGTATCCACACTGCATCCGATTCCTCCGGAAAGATCTACGCATGCCGCATACAGATCCGGTCTTTTCAATCCCAGTGCCAGGGAGCCATTTCCTCCCATTGCAACGCCTGCCACAAAATTATCTTCTCTCTTTGGGGAAGATGGGAACATGGTCTGGATCACTTTCGGCAGTTCTTCCGTCAGAAACGTAAAATATTTATATCCATACTGTGTATCCATGAAGAAACTGTCGTTTGCCTGTGCAGTCACTGTCATTACACAGTTTTCTTCCGCATAACGCTCAATATTTGATTTCCTGACAACACAGGTATCATCATCCCCGCCACCATGAAGCAGATATACCGTCTGGAATTTCATTCCGTCCCGGTATTCCCACTTTCTTCTTGCAGCAACCCCTTCTTCTCTTTTTATATCCGTCAATGGATAATACGTCAGTTCTTCCGATGGCAATGTGACCGTAATGTTTGTATGAAGGCTCAATATTTCTGAGCGGTAACTAAATCGTAACAAACCCATTTTATCTCTCCTCCACTTTTATTGCTTCTCCACGGGAAACAAGCCAGTTATCTTCCTCATTCAGTCTGAGTTTCATAGATGTAATTTTCATAATTCCTTTCTGGTACTCAAATCTCATTTTTGTTTCTGCCCAGCTGTTCACCCAGTGAATCCGGATCTCCAGAATATATGGCTTCACAAATCTTGCAGTTGCACAATAATTTTTTAACTGTGGAAATACATTGTCTGTCTCCCTTAAGATCAGTTCTCCATCCATGGATGCTTTGATCATAGTGTCCTTGTTTACCCTGAATCTGCATTGATCCGGTCTAAATTCAAATGAGAATTCTGTCATTTCTTCCTGCTTTGAGTGATCTCTATATATTGCGAACAGATCAAATCCGCCAGGAGGTGCCATTCCAATCCATGGGTCCGCATTCCCTGATATCACACTGTATGTTCCGCTAAAATCAATCTCCGGATGCAGTCTGTTTGGCTTGTCTTTTTCTATTTTCAGGCTCTTTTCATACGCGACAAGTTCATCATAAGCGGCTCTGTCTTGTGGCAGATTTTCATCATCTGCCACAAGAAGCAGTTGTTCATATAGCACATCCAGCGTTTCCTGTGGACCATATGGTGCAATTCCCCCCTCATGTACTACAACACAAAGTTCTTTTTCAGGCCAGATGATTCCATATTGTCCCTGTCCACCATCAAACCGGTATACACCCGGAATACTACACGCCCAAAGCTGATATCCATACCCACATCTGCCGTCTTTCTGTTCCGGTGCCTCATCGGTCTTAATCCGGACAGAAAGTGCCTCGCGGATAAATTCTTCTGAAACAATCTGTTCGCCATTCCATCTTCCATTGTTCATATACAGAATCGCCAGACGCAGATTGTCTTCTGTTGTAGCAAACGTAGCCGGCTCCGCATCAATTCCATTTGGCCATTTCAACCACACAAATCTCTCCGCATTAATCCCTATTTTTTCAAATAGTCTTGGAGTAAGATAATCCTTTACATTCTCACCGGTCTTCTTCTTCACTACTGCCGCAAGCATACATGCTCCTGATGTATTATATAAAAACCTGGTGCCAGGCTCATATTCTATCGCTGCTGTAAAATAATTTGCGATCCAGTCCCCCTCAATCGAAGGATTTGCCGCATGCCCATTTGTCATGGAAAGTACATGGCGCACAGTAATCTTCTTTGTTAATTCCGGTACACAAATTTTTCTTTCCTCGATTTCATCTTTAAAGATGTCAACCATTTTCTCATCCAGCGAAGCTTTTTTTCTGTTACTGCAATGCCTATTGCTGTTGCAGTATAACTTTTTCCAAAAGAATGATTGCTATGTACCATTTCAGAATTAAAAGGAGCCCACCAACATTCCGCAAATACCTTACCGTGTCGTGCAGCCATAAAGCCATGCATCTGCGTAGTCTCATGCATCAATTCTTCAATGCATTTTTTTACCTGTCTGCTTGAGATTCCTGCCTCTTCCGGTGTAATTCTCTCTAACGCCTTTTCTGCTTCCATTTCACTTTTCCTTTCCTGTTACAAGAATGAAAAAAACAAGTGCACACAACATCAGGACTCCACTCAGGTCAAATAAAGTACGATACCCTGCGATTCCTGCAACCGCTCCGATCACTGCTCCACCGATCATCGGTCCAATACCCTGGAAAATATCACCACCAAGATAGTAGGTACTTGTTGCCTACGCCACTGCGCCCGGTTCCAACTTTATTAATGCATCCTGCCTGCAAAGAAGGCTGTGCAGCTCCCTGCCCGACAGAACGCAGCCACGCCCTGTGATAAGGATCAGGATTAATGATGTGCTTCTTCCAAG
>ENA-OQHL01001175-OQHL01001175.1-human-gut-metagenome-genome-assembly--contig:-NODE-1175-length-14256-cov-4.551773_pt1 | contig 14256 bp, 10 predicted proteins | sample MGYA00242565_ERZ504723 | MGnify/ENA primary metagenome ERZ504723 (study PRJEB26092, sample SAMD00036211) | human gut metagenome | host: Homo sapiens | study: EMG produced TPA metagenomics assembly of... | reverse complement strand
AAAACGGTGGGCTTTGGTCGTGTAGAATAGGACCGCGCTCACCGTTTTTCTTGTACGCGTCGTTTTTGTACTTTTTGAAACGCATCGTTTTTGTTAAGTGGCACGTCTGGTTTTTCCGGATTTACTTGCGTCAGGGAATTACAAACATATATAGGAATTTCTATGATCGCATGAATGCTGCCAACGAAGAATAATGATTAAACGAATTTTATAAGAATGAAAATTATGAAATATATCTATTTATCAAGTCTTATGATTGCATTGTCAGCATTCTTTCTTATAGGATGTGAGAATGCAGAATACAAGGCACAGTCAAACAGCCTTTACATAACAGATGCGGCTGGTACAAACAATGCTACTACTGTTACCATGGATGATGGTGCAGACATTAACGTTGTTGTGCGTTTAGCTCAAAAAGTTATGGAAGATGTGGAAGTGGAAATCCAGTTCTCTCCTGAATTACTGGCTGAATACAATGCAACTAGCGGTACGGAATATGAAGTCTTGCCAGCCGATATGCTTCCAAAGAATGCGACAGTGATAATTCCGGCAGGTGAAATTAGTGCTAATTATCGACTTCATGTGGATGATTTTGTGACTAATGGTATTACTTATGCCATTCCTCTTACATTAGGAAATGTTATAAAAGGTAATATTGTAAAATCAAAAGCTCAAAGTAAATTTATTTATGTATTAGCTAAGCCTTTGAATGTTTCTGTTCCTGTATTACGTGGTAATGCCGGAAATGTAACAACACTTCCTGAAACGGATTGGGGAATTACAGTAGATGCATGGACATTGGAAGCATGGGTACGTATGGATGGTTATAGTATAAATAATCAGGCTATTTTCACTTCCGGAAGTAATGATCATGAAGTCTATATCCGTTTTGGAGATGCCAATAGGCCTTACAATTATCTACAGATAAAGTCTTTGGGAGGTCAAAAACAAACAGCCAGTGATTTGGAAGCAAACACTTGGTATCATTGGGCTTTCGTTTATAATGGAACAACACTTACCATTTATAGGAATGGAAAACAAGATACCTTCTTTGATCCTCCTGCACCGAAAGGTGGAAGCGTACGCTTTGATTTTATGAAAATAGTGGATAGTGGTAGCTATTTCCGTAATAATTGTGCTATGAGTCAGGTTCGCCTATGGAAAGTAGCTCGTACAGAATCGGAGATCGCAAACAATATGTATTTTGAAGTTAATCCTAAGAATCCTAATTTGATTGCCCTTTGGCCAATGGATGAAGGAGATGGTACTTCCTTTAGAGATGCTACAGGAAACGGACACAATGCAACATCTAATGGTGCGCTTCAAAGGTGGGAACATAATATCCGATTTGATAAATAAAATGTTCTAGGCTAATAAATCATTGAAAGAGGAGGATATGTCGCAGAGGCATATCCTCTTTTTTATATGTTAAAGTATCCATAATTTATTAGAACTTTATTCTCCTGAATTGTACTTCTAGTAAATGCTCATATAAACTTAAATTCTAACAAACATGAAACATTGGTTATTATCTGTTTTGCTGGTGGTATGTGGTACTGTTTCAGCACAAATAACACTCGTAAAAGATGGCAAAAGTAGTGCTCGCATCATTGTGCAGGACAAGATGCCAAATAGTAAGACGTCAGCACAATTCTTACAACGTTTTCTTACTGAAATTTCGGGAGTTGCACTTCCTATTGAAAATGATAAAACTCCTCGAAAAGGAGATATTCTCATTGGTGGTCAATCTTCGGCGGAAGTAACAGAGGATGGATTCTCTATTTCTACTCAAGATGGTATTCTAAAAATATCTGGTAAAGAAAACGGTGTTGTATATGGGGTTGTTACTTTATTGGAGCAATATTTGGGTATCGATTATTGGGGAGAGAATGAATATTCTCTTACCCCTTCAAAAACGGTGAACTTACCCTTCATTAATAAAGTCGAAAACCCGGGCTTTCGTTATCGTCAGACACAATGTTATGCTATCCATACAGACTCTATTTATAAGTGGTGGAATCGTTTAGAGGAACCGAATGAAGTGTTTGCTGCCGGTTATTGGGTGCATACTTTTGATAAGCTTCTGCCTTCATCCATTTATGGGAAAGAACATCCGGAATATTATTCTTACTTCAAAGGAAAACGCCACCCGGGAAAGGCCAGTCAGTGGTGTTTGAGTAATCCGGAGGTTTTTGAGATTGTTGCTCAACGTGTTGATTCTATTTTCAAAGCAAATCCAGATAAACATATCATGTCTGTAAGTCAGAATGATGGTAATTATACAAATTGTACGTGTGATGCTTGTAAGGCAATTGATGATTATGAAGGAGCATTATCAGGAAGTATCATCACTTTTCTGAATAAGTTGGCTGCCCGTTTTCCGGATAAAGAATTTTCCACATTGGCTTATCTATATACGATGAATCCTCCGAAACATGTGAAACCTTTGCCGAATGTGAATATTATGTTATGTGATATTGACTGTGACCGTGAAGTAACTTTGACGGAGAATGCTTCGGGAAAAGAGTTTGTGAAAGCCATGGAAGGATGGTCTAAGATTACCAATAATATTTTCGTGTGGGATTACGGTATTAACTTTGATAATTATCTGGCTCCATTTCCTAATTTCCATATTTTACAGGACAATATCCGTCTTTTCAAAAAGAATCATGCCACCATGCATTTCTCTCAAATAGCAGGGAGCAGGGGAGGAGATTTTGCAGAACTTCGCGCTTATTTAGTGTCAAAGTTAATGTGGAATCCAGAAGTTAATGTAGACTCATTGATGCAACATTTTCTGCATGGATATTATGGGGAAGCAGCGCCATATCTTTATCAGTACATAAAGATAATGGAAGGCGCATTAATTGGTAGTGGACAGAGGTTGTGGATATATGATTCACCTGTATCACATAAATATGGCATGTTAAAGCCTGCTTTGATGCGTCGTTATAATCATTTATTTGATTTGGCTGAAAAGGCTGTTGCAGCAGAACCCGATTTCTTAAAACGAGTTCAACGGGCACGTCTGCCAATTCAGTATTCAGAACTGGAGATTGCACGAACAGAGACAGAAAAAGATTTGGTAGATATTAATAAGAAGTTAGACCTTTTTGAGGAACGCGTGAAAGAGTTTCAAGTTCCTACATTGAATGAGCGTTCCAATTCACCGGTAGACTATTGCAAATTGTATCGCGAACGTTACATGCCGCAGAAAGAAAGAAGTTTGGCATTGGGTGCAAAGGTTACTTATCTAATTCCTCCTACCGGAAAATATGCGGCATTAGGAAAGAACGCACTGATTGACGGTTTGTTTGGTGGAGCAACCTTTGTTGATAGCTGGATTGGTTGGGAAGGAACCGATGGTGCATTCGTTATAGATTTGGGCGAAGCGAAAGAGATACATAGTGTGGAAACAGATTTTCTTCATCAAATAGGGGCCTGGATTCTTTTTCCTCTAAAGGTGGTTTATTCATACGCTGAAGACGGTGAGCATTATACACATTGGAAAACGATTGATTTACTGGAAGAACGTACCGGTGAGGTAAAATTCCGTGGAGTCAAGGCTGAATCAGCCGAACCGATAAAAACTCGTTATGTGAAAGTAGAAGTCACCGGAACAAAAGAATGTCCGACTTGGCATTATGGTGTAGGCCATCCTTCGTGGTTTTTTATAGACGAAGTGATAATAAAATAAAAAAAGTAGGGGGGAGACGTTAGTAGTTTCCCCCTTTTAGTTGTATTATATATAGATGGGTCAGAAAAATGAATTTTTTCATCTATATACTATGATTTATGCAACAGAATAAAACTGCTTCTCAACGAAAAACTATTAACCCGGCTTGCTGGGTACCTACTGCTTATTTTGCAATGGGACTTCCCTTTATTGCTATTAATCTGGTTTCTGTTTTCATGTTTAAGGATCTTGGAATTTCGGATACGCAAATTGCATTCTGGACTTCTCTGATTATGATGCCTTGGACACTGAAATTTTTGTGGAGTCCTTTTCTTGAAATGTATCGGACGAAAAAATTCTTCGTATTGATTACAGAATTATTGAGTGGTGTATTGTTTGGAGTAGTAGCCTTTTCTTTGTTTTTCGATTACTTTTTCGCCATAAGTATCTCTACGATGGCAGTGATTGCTTTTAGTGGAGCAACGCACGATATTGCTTGTGATGGTGTATATATGGCTGAATTGAACAAAGAAGATCAGGCAAAATATATCGGAGTTCAAGGTGCTTTCTATAATGTAGCCAAATTGGTTGCTAATGGAGGATTAGTTGCTATGGCAGGAGCATTGGCAGAGCACTTCGGAGCAATAGAAGGTGCTTCGATAGATGCTAACAAAGGAGCGTATTCATCTGCATGGATGATTATTTTCGGCGTAATTGCGGCAATAATGGTACTGATCGGTATTTATCATATAAAAATGTTGCCTTCTACACAGGTTCCGTCAACAACAAAGAAAACTGCATCGGAGGTTGGACACGAATTGGTAGCAGTCATTGCTAACTTCTTTACTAAAAAGCATATTCTTTATTACATCTGTTTTATTATTTTATATCGTTTGGCAGAAGGCTTTATCATGAAAATAGCTCCGCTGTTTTTACGTGCTTCAAGGGATGTAGGCGGCTTAGGACTGTCGTTAACAGAGATCGGCACGCTAAATGGTATCTTTGGTTCCGCTGCTTTCGTTTTAGGCTCATTGTTAGCAGGTATTTATGTCTCTAAGTTCGGATTGAAAAAGACATTATTTACTCTCTGCTGTATTTTTAATCTTCCGTTTGTAGCTTATACTTTTTTTGGCAGTTGCACAGCCTACTAATGTATATCTGATCGGAACTTGTATAACAATGGAATATTTTGGTTATGGCTTTGGTTTTGTCGGATTGACGTTGTTTATGATGCAACAGATTGCTCCAGGTAAACATCAAATGTCACATTACGCATTTGCTTCAGGAATCATGAATCTGGGAGTGATGCTTCCGGGAATGGTTAGTGGTTATCTTAGTGACTTATTAGGATATCGTAATTTCTTTATCTATGTGTTAATTGCAACTATTCCAGCTTTTCTGATTATCTTATTTCATACCTTTCACGTATGATGACTCTAAAAAATAAATAATATAAAATCAACGATTATGAATAAAATTCAAATTCCTTGGGAAGATCGTCCTGTCGGATGTACGGACGTTATGTGGCGTTACTCACAAAATCCAGTTATCGGACGTTATCATATTCCTTCATCTAATAGTATTTTCAATAGTGCTGTTGTTCCTTTTGAGGATGGTTTTGCAGGCGTATTCCGTTGTGATAACAAAGCTGTACAGATGAATATCTTTGCAGGTTTTAGTAAGGACGGAATTCATTGGGATATCAATCATGAACCTATTCAGTTTAAAGCAGGTAACACGGAAATGATTGAGTCGGAATATAAATACGACCCTCGTGTTACATGGATTGAAGACCGTTATTGGGTGACTTGGTGTAATGGCTATCATGGCCCTACGATTGGTATTGCCTATACTTTTGACTTTAAGGAGTTTTTCCAGTGCGAAAATGCTTTCTTGCCTTTCAATCGTAATGGTGTACTTTTCCCGCAGAAGATCGATGGCAAGTATGCGATGTTGAGTCGTCCCAGTGATAATGGACATACTCCGTTTGGCGATATATACATCAGCTATAGTCCGGATATGAAATATTGGGGTGAACACCGTTGTGTAATGAAAGTGACTCCTTTCCCGGAAAGCGCTTGGCAGTGTACGAAGATTGGTGCAGGTTCAGTTCCTTTCCTTACAGATGAAGGCTGGTTGCTGTTCTATCATGGTGTAATCACTACTTGTAATGGTTTCCGTTACGCTATGGGAACTGCCATATTGGATAAAGATCATCCGGAAAAAGTTCTTTACCGTACACGTGAATATCTGCTTGGTCCGGCTGCTCCTTACGAACTTCAAGGTGACGTTCCTAATGTCGTATTCCCCTGTGCTGCTTTGCAAGATGGTGAACGTGTTGCTGTTTATTATGGTGCGGCAGATACTGTGGTAGGTATGGCCTTCGGATATATAAAAGAGATTATCGATTTTACGAAACGAACGAGTATCATTTAATAAAGATATGAAACGTATTATATTAACTTACACACTTGCTTTTTCCCTTCTTTCCGCCTATGCGGGGGAAGGGGGGAGCCCTCCCCTTAAAAATACGGATAAAAGTCTTTTGATAGATTATGTGGATCCTTTTATCGGAACTACAAATTTCGGAACGACCAATCCGGGAGCGATTTGCCCCAATGGTATGATGTCTGTGGTTCCTTTCAATGTGATGGGATCTTCCGAAAACACATACGATAAAGATGCCCGATGGTGGTCTACGCCTTATGAATATACAAATTGTTTCTTTACCGGATATGCTCATGTGAATTTGAGTGGAGTCGGTTGTCCGGAATTAGGTTCTTTATTATTGATGCCTACTACCGGAGAACTGAATGTGGATTATAAAGAATATGGTAGTAAGTATAAGGATGAACAGGCCTCACCGGGCTATTATTCTAATTATCTGACTAAATATAATGTAAAAACAGAAGTTTCAGCTACTCCGCGTAGCGGTATTGCCCGGTTTACTTTCCCAAAAGGGAAAAGCCACATCCTGCTGAATTTGGGTGAGGGGTTAACGAATGAGAGTGGCGCTATGCTTCGTCGTGTAAGCGATAGCGAAGTGGAAGGAGTCAAACTACTTGGCACATTTTGTTATAATCCTCAAGCTGTATTCCCCATTTACTTTGTATTGCGGGTTAAGAAGAATCCTTCTGCAACAGGGTATTGGAAGAAACAACGTCCGATGATGGGGGTTGAGGCTGAATGGGATAAGGATCAGGGAAAGTATAAACTTTATACTCGCTACGGAAAAGAAATAGCAGGAGATGACATTGGTACTTATTTCTCCTTCGATACAGAAGAAGGTGAACAAGTAGAAGTACAAATGGGAGTTTCTTTTGTAAGCATAGAAAATGCCCGTTTGAATCTGGATCGTGAACAGGCTGGAAAGGATTTTGAGAAGATTCATGCGGAAGCACGTTCCAAATGGAATCATGACTTGTCACGCATAACAGTGGAAGGTGGTACAGATGCCCAAAAGACTGTGTTTTATACAGCGCTTTATCATTTGCTGATTCATCCTAATATTTTGCAGGATGTAAACGGAGAATATCCGGCAATGGAAAGTGATAAGATCCTGACAACCAAAGGTGATCGCTATACCGTATTTTCTCTTTGGGATACCTACCGCAATGTTCATCAATTGCTGACCTTGGTTTATCCAGAACGTCAGATGGAAATGGTGCGCACAATGCTTGATATGTATCGTGAACATGGATGGTTGCCTAAGTGGGAATTATATGGCAGAGAAACATTGACAATGGAAGGTGATCCGAGTATTCCGGTAATTGTAGATACCTGGATGAAAGGTTTGCGTGACTTTGATGTTGATTTGGCTTATGAGGCAATGTACAAATCTGCTACGTTACCGGGGGCGGAAAACTTGATGCGTCCTGATAATGATGATTATATGTCTAAAGGATATGTACCCCTTCGTGAACAGTATGACAATTCCGTCTCTCATGCATTGGAATATTATATTGCCGATTTTGCATTGTCTCGTTTTGCAGCTGCTTTAGGTAAAAAGAAAGATGCAGAGATGTTCTATAAACGTTCTTTAGGATACAAACATTATTATAGTAAAGAATTTGGTACTTTCCGTCCGATTCTCCCCGATGGAACGTTTTATAGCCCGTTTAATCCGAGACAAGGAGAGAACTTTGAACCGAATCCCGGTTTCCATGAAGGTAGTTCCTGGAATTATACGTTCTATATACCACATGATGTATATGGCTTGGCGAAATTAATGGGGGGAAAGAAACCTTTTATCGATAAACTACAAATGGTTTTTTGACGAAGGACTTTACGACCCGGCAAATGAACCGGATATTGCTTATGCTCATTTATTCTCATACTTTAAAGGTGAAGAATGGCGTACGCAGAAAGAGACGCAGCGTTTATTAGATAAGTACTTTACAACAAAACCTGATGGTATTCCAGGAAATGATGATACGGGAACGATGTCTTCCTGGGCTATTTTCAATATGATCGGTTTTTATCCGGATTGTCCCGGACTGCCCGAATATACATTGACGACTCCGGTCTTTAATAAGGTAACGATCCGGTTAGATCCGAAATGGTATAAAGAGAACGAATTGGTGATTGAAACCAATCGTACTCAACCAGGAGCTTTATATATTGATAAGGTACTATTGAATGGCAAGAAGTTCAATAAATATCATATCACACATGATGAACTTGTTCACGGCAAATATTTAAAGTTTGATTTGAAATAACACACAGTGTTTCATAGGTATCGTTTTTGGGTTGACAGGGCTGTCGGACTTCTTATAGTCCGGCAGCCCATTTTTTTACATTTACTTCTGTTATTACTTCTTCGAAAATAGTGACGGTATATGCCCGGGATAGTGACGGTATCGGACCAAGATAGCGTCACTATTTGTCTTGGATACCGTCACTATCTTACTTTCATTAAATTATACTTCGTAGCATTTTTAGTTATTCTCTGTTTTATAGGTGATTACAAAAATCTATTCCATACGTCTACTATGTAAATCGTATGCAATAAAATAAAAAATGAGAAGAAATTTATTTAAACATATCCTTTGGATATTGATACTTGCAGAGTGTTTTCCTCTATTGGCAATTGCCGGATCGCAGCAAAAGGAACAACGTTATAAAATAGCCGTATGTGACTGGATGATTCTGAAACGTCAGAAAATCGGTTCATTCCAATTGGTACATGAATTGAATGGTGACGGTGTAGAATTGGATATGGGTGGCCTTGGCAAGAGGGAAATGTTTGATAATAAATTGCGCAAGCCCCATTTCCAGCAATTATTTCGTGAAACTGCTCAAAAATATCAATTAGAAGTTTCTTCTATTGCTATGTCCGGTTTCTATGGACAGTCTTTTCTGGAACGAGCTAATTATAAAGATTTAGTTCAGGATTGCCTTCATGCCATGAAAGTGATGAATGCCAAAGTAGCCTTTCTTCCTTTGGGAGGAATCAAAGCCGGATGGGAAAAGATTCCGGCACTACGGACAGAAGTTGTAAAACGCTTGAAGGAGGTAGGAGATATGGCAGTTTCTGAAGGAATGGTGATTGGTATTGAAACTCAATTGGATGCAAAAGGAGATGTGAAACTACTGAAAGAAATTAATTCTCCCGGAATCAAGATCTATTTTAAATTTCAAAATGCATTGGAGAATGGAAGGGATTTGTGCAAGGAGTTGAAGACTCTGGGGAAAAAGAGGATTTGCCAGATTCACTGTACGGACACAGATGGAGTGACTTTACCTTATAATGAACGATTGGATATGAATAAGGTGAAAAAGACACTGGATAAGATGGGATGGAGTGGATGGCTGGTGGTAGAACGTTCGCGTGACAAGGATGACGTGCGGAACGTGAAAAAGAATTATGGTACGAATATTAAGTATTTGAAAGAGGTGTTTCAACAGAGATAGGAGGATATTATGATATAGTTAAGAGAGAAAAAAGTGCAAATCTAGTTTTTTTATTCTTTTAAGTGATTACATATTTTTTGATTGTACGTCTTTCCTTAAAAGAACTTTTAGATTTTGAAGATATAATATATTATTTTTGTTTAAATTAAAATTTAATCTATGAAGAGTAAGATGAAGATTAAAATGAAAGTTGTCGGGAGCATAGCTTGTTTATCGATGATTTTATTTATGGGCTCTTGTGCTGGAGATGGTTTTGATGAAGAAACCTTTTCTGGAGGTGTGACGAATACCCAGTTGGAGTCACCGGACGCTTCCAAAGTGTCTTTTGAAAAACTTGCAGGAAAGCCTAGTGTGAAAGTTGAATGGCCGGTGATAATGGGCGCTGGTGGTTATTTGTTTTCTATGTATATTGTAGATGACCCTACAAATCCTGTAGCGGTAGTGAAAGACTCTATTATAGATGGTTGTTCGGTTGCTTGTACATATTTGGATGATACTAACTATAAGGTAGAAATTAAGACATTAGGCAATGATAAATATAATAATAAGGATGCCGCTTCTGTGTCTGAGGTAACTTGGTCAACATTAGTTCCAGCTACGACTATTCCGGCTGGAACAGATTTAAATACTTATTTTGAGAATAATCCCATTACTTCCGGAAAAGATGTAGAAGTTGCGTACGAGTTAGAAGCTGGTGGCTCATATACTATTTCCGGTGATCTAAACTTGGGAGTTAACAACGTTCAATTGCGTGGAAATAAAGTGAATCATGCGAAAGTGACATTCACAGGCTCTGGTGCTATCGTTTCGAGTGGAGGTGGTATGGCATTGAAATTTATAGATTTCGATTGTGATGTGGTGTCAAAAGGTTCTTTTGTGAAGTTTGGAGATGTGCCGGAAGAAATAAAAGGTATGAATAGTTATGGGATAGTTACGAATCCGATGATTATTCAATCGTGTGAGATTCGAAATGTACGTCATTATCTTGTTAATATAAATGGTAAGAAATATGCTATTCAGAATTTTATAGTTAGAGATTGTCTCATTAAATTTTATCAAGATGCTGAAATTTTTAATTTTAATAGCAATAATTCTTTTGTAAAAGACTTTGAACTTAGTAGTTCGACTCTATATAATCTTTCAGAAGCTAGTAATGGACGTTTTATGCGTGTTGCTGGAGGAAAAGGTGCTGATGTCGGTTGGGCTGATTGCTCAATGAATTTTACGAGTAATACTTTTTATAATATATCTTGCGACCAGGAGGCGTTTAACTCTAATGTCTGGAATAGACAGAAGAATACTGTGAATTTGAGTAAGAATATATTCTACGATTCTTGTAAAGGTGAATTTAACCGTAGAATTGTCGGAGGACGTACTGATAATGCCAAAACATGTGACAATAATTGCTATTGGTATAAAGGTGGAAGTGGTCTTGAAAAAGAAGCTAATGGTAATTATGGTGATAAAAGTACTTCAGCTTATGGCGTAGATCCCGGTTTTAAAGATCCTGCTAACGGAGATTTTACAGTGAGACACTCAGAAGTTATCAGTCATGGCAGCGGTGACCCGCGTTGGTTAAAATAAATTAAGTAAAGAAACATTAATACAATAGAGATGATACATAAGAATACATTTAAACTATGTTTAGGTATACTTCTTTCGTTTATGATGCTATTGCCGACATTGGCACAGAATACCAAATCCTTTAAAGGAGTTGTGGTAGACGAAACCGGAGAACCTATAATCGGTGCTGCTGTAAAAGTGGTAGATACTACTATTGGAACTATTACAGATTTGAATGGAAAATTTGTAATAAATGTTCCTGCTGGCAAATTGGTGGAAATATCATATATCGGATATATTTCGCAAAGAATCTCAGATTTTAAGTTGACTAAAGTAGTATTGAAAGAGGATACACAGCAGTTGGACGAAGTGGTAGTTGTTGGTTACGGAACACAAAAGAAGGCGCATCTGACCGGTGCCATTGCTACTGTTCCGATGGATGATATACAAGATATCTCGAGTGGTAGCTTGGCTAATACGTTAAGTGGTCTTGTAAATGGGGTTTCCGTTAGTGGAGGTAACTCTCGTCCAGGGGAAAATGCTCGAATTACGATTCGTCAGAATGATGTATTAGCAAGTATGGGTAATAATAATTTAGAGCCTTTGTATGTGATTGATGGATATATATATCCAACGGAAGTTAAGGTTGGCTCTTCTATTGAAAATCTGGGAGCTACAGCTTTTAATAACTTAGATCCTTCTATGATTGAAGGCATCTCTGTGTTGAAAGATGCCGCTGCTGCTGTATATGGAGCACGTGCTGCAAATGGTGTTATTTTGGTTACAACCAAAAAAGGTAAGCTTGGTACACCACAAATTTCCTATAGCGGAACTTTCGGTATTGCAGACGAAGTGTCTCGTCCTAAGATGCTGAATGCTTATGAATATGGTAGATTGTGGAATGCAGTACGGGCAGCAGACCCGACGGATACTTCTATTAATTTGCTGGAAGATTTGTTTCAAGCAGACGAATTGAATGCAATGAAGGGGCTGAATTATGACTTGTTGGATAAATATTGGAAATCTGCATTGACACAACAGCATAGTGTGAATTTAAGTGGTGCAACGGAAAAAGCAAATTATTTTGCCGGTATCTCTTATTTCAATCAGGATGGAAATTTAGGCAACTTGGATTATGACAGATGGACTTACCGTGCAGGTGTAAATGTAAAAGTGAGTAAGTGGCTGAATGCAGGTGTGCAAGTATCCGGTGATTATGGAAAGAAAAATACTCCTTTGAATAAAGTGGGAGGTTCTAAAACCGAAGATTACAATACATTGTTGACGCATCCATATTATATTCCGGAAGAAATCAATGGTTTGCCGATTGCAGCTTTTGGTATTAGCAATTCACAAGTGAGCAATGTGCAGAAGTATAACTTTTCAGCGATTCAAAATAATGGAGATTATAGTAGGAATATGACTTCCAATATGAATATCAATGCTAATTTGGAATATGATTTTGGATGGAGCAAGTGGTTGAAGGGACTGAAAGTGAGATTTACTTATTCAAAAAGTATCAATTCCGCTAAAATAAACCAATACGGTTCTTCTTATGATCTTTATTATATGGCTGACCGTGCCGGTAGCGGAAAGCATTTGTACACACCGATACCAGGACAAGAGGATGCTTATGACTTTTTGCTTACTGCTGATAATTTCCTGTATGCCAATAATGGTAAACCTGTTGTGAACGGTGATACTTCTTTCTTGAGCAGAAACATGAATCGTACGGATAACTATCAGATGAACTTTACGGTAACTTACAATAGAACTTTTGGCGATCATACTTTGGGGGGATTGTTCTCTATCGAACGTTCGGAAGCTGAAAGTGAGTATGTTGAGGGTAGTATCACTTATCCTTATGAATTCACTAATGGTCAATCCAATACGATGAGTGCGGAAGGTAAAGGTAATACTTCATTCTCTCGTTCCGAATCTGGTACATTATCTTATATTGGTCGCATTAATTATGCATATGCAGATAAGTATTTGTTAGAGTTTTTGCTTCGTTCGGATGCTTCTACCAAATTTGCGCCGGAAAACTATTGGGGCTTCTTCCCGTCAGTTTCTGCTGGTTGGGTGATTTCTCAAGAAGACTGGTTTAAGAACAATGTAAAAGGGATAGATTATTTGAAACTAAGAGCTTCTTTCGGTTTGACTGGTCGCGACAATACGCTTCCATGGCAGTGGGCACAAAATTATGCGATGGATAAAGATAAAGGTTTTATCTTTGGCACAGGTACAGATCTGAATGCAGGTAGCCATATTACGATTAACAAAAATATATCTGCCGTTAATCGCAATGCACACTGGGATAAATCTTACAAAGCTAATTTTGGATTGGATTTTAATGTCTTGAATAATCGTCTTGTTTTTGCTATCGACGGTTACTATGACTGGAATCGTGAAATGTTACTTCCATATAAATCTTCTATACCCGGTACGGTTGGAACACAATCTGCCTATGTGAATTATGGAGAGATGGATGCTTATGGAGTAGAACTTTCAGTGACATGGAGAGATAAGATTGGAAAAGATTTTAAATATAAAGTACAAGTAAACACAGGTTATACTGATAATAAAGTGCTGGTAACTGATTGGGATAGTCCGATGACATTTAAGAGTTTACATAAGGGAGAACGTTCGGATATCGGCACATGGGGATTGCAATGCATCGGCATGTTCCGCAGTTATCAGGATATTGATGAATATTTTGCTAAATATAACATTACTAAATATATGGATATGACCAAAGATCAGGTTAGACCGGGTATGTTGATTTATAAAGACGTGCGCGGGGAATTGCAACCTGACGGGACGTATGCAGGACCTGACGGAGTGGTAGACAAAGAAAACGATCAAGTAAGAATGGCAAACCGCAGTAATCCGTATGGATTCACTACCAATTTGAGTGCTGAATATAAAGGGTTCTCTATTAGTGCGCAATTGAATGCAAGTTGGGGAGGATATAGCTTTGTGCCGACAAATGCGATTAAGTTAGGAAATAAAGGAGATGCTGCCGGCGGTTATCGCGATTTGGAATATGCTAATATGCCTTCATTCTGGAATGTAGACAATATGTATGTTTATCAAGATGTGTT
>ENA-OQHL01001174-OQHL01001174.1-human-gut-metagenome-genome-assembly--contig:-NODE-1174-length-14260-cov-4.187080_pt1 | contig 14260 bp, 11 predicted proteins | sample MGYA00242565_ERZ504723 | MGnify/ENA primary metagenome ERZ504723 (study PRJEB26092, sample SAMD00036211) | human gut metagenome | host: Homo sapiens | study: EMG produced TPA metagenomics assembly of... | reverse complement strand
TTTGAGCCGTTTGAGCGGGAGCGCACTTCCACGGTCAGCCGTATCCAAGGCACCGGCCTTGGCATGGCCATCACCAAAAACATCGTGGATATGATGGGCGGCACCATCGAGGTGCAGACAGCGCAGGGCAAGGGCAGCGAGTTTATCATTCGTGTGCCGCTGCGGGTGCAGGCAGAGCACCGCCCGGTGGAAAAGATCACCGAGCTGGAAGGCCTGAAGGCTCTGGTGGTGGACGACGATTTCAACACCTGCGACAGCGTGACAAAGATGCTGGTCAAGGTGGGAATGCGCGCGGAGTGGACCCTTTCCGGCAAGGAAGCGGTGCTGCGCGCGCGGCAGTCCATCGAGATGAGCGATGTCTACCACGCCTATATCATCGACTGGCGGCTGCCGGATATGAACGGCATCGAGGTCACCCGCCAGATCCGCAGCCTGAACGACGATACCCCCATCATCATCCTGATGGCCTATGACTGGTCTGACATTGAGGTGGAGGCAAAGGCCGCCGGTGTGACTGCCTTCTGCTCCAAGCCCATGTTCTTGTCTGACCTGCGCGAGACCCTGATGAGCGCCCTCGGCCAGAAGCTGACAGATGCGTCGCAGGAGCTTCTGCCGGAAAAGAACGCCGACTTTAAGGACAGACATATCCTGCTGGTAGAGGACAACGAGCTGAACCGCGAGATCGCGCAGGAGATCCTGCGCGAGTACGGCTTCCGGGTCGATACGGCGGAAAACGGTGAAGTGGCGGTGGAAAAGGTGAGCACCGCAGCGCCGGGCAGCTATGATCTGGTGCTGATGGATGTGCAGATGCCGGTGATGGACGGCTACACCGCCACCCGGAAGATCCGCGCACTGGATGACCCTGCCCGGGCAAAGCTCCCCATCCTTGCCATGACCGCCAACGCCTTCGACGAGGACCGCCGCAACGCCCTGGAAAGCGGCATGAACGGCTTTTTGTCCAAGCCCATCGTGATCGGCGATCTCGTGCAGGAGCTGCGCAAAATTTTGTGAGCCAAACGCCTGTCAGACAGAAAATAAATAAAGCACCCGCAGCATCGCTTCCAGAGGTCAAGAGCCTCTGCGAAGCCTGCTGCGGGTGCTTTTGCTTTTGTCGGCTGGCAGCCGTTATGATTTCAGTACATCTGCAAGGACCTGCAGCAGATGCGGAATATCCAGCGGCTTTGCAATGTGGCCGTCCATACCGGCCTTCAATGCATTCTGACGGTCTTCTTCAAAGGCATTTGCCGTCATTGCAAAGATGGGGATGCCTGCCTTTGCAGCATCCGGCAGGGCGCGGATCTGCCGCGTTGCCTCGTAACCGTCCATCTTGGGCATCTGGATGTCCATTAAGATCAAATCGTACTGCCCGGGGGCCGCCTGCTTCATCTTCTGGACAGCGATCTCGCCATCCTCAGCAGTGTCTACCGCAAAGCCCGCTTCCTTCAGGATCTCCAGCGCGAGCTCACGGTTCAAGGCATTGTCCTCCACCAGCAAAAGTTTCTTTCTCTTGAGCTCGGAGGCATCTGGCTGCGCTGGCTTACAGGCAGGCTCTGCACCGTACGGTTCTGCCAGCACTCTGAGCAGTTCGGAAAGGAACAGCGGCTTTTCGCAGAAGGCGGTCACTCCGGTAGCGCGGGCTTCCTCTTCAATATCCGTCCAATCGTAGGCCGTCAGAATGATGATAGGGCAGCTTTTCCCGATCACCTTGCGGATCTGCCGCACGACCTCGATGCCGTTCATATCGGGGATGAGCCAGTCGATGATGTAGACGCTGAATTCGTCACCCTGCTCCATGGCGTATCGGGTGCGGATCACCGCTTCCCGGCCGGAGATCGTCCACTCCGGCCGCATCCCGATCTTGGACAGCATGGTGCTGACGCTCAGGCAGGTGTCGGTATCGTCGTCCGCCACCAGTGCCCGCAGCCCTTCCAGCTGCGGGAGCTGCCTGAGCTCCACCTTTTGTCCGCTGAGCGCAAAGCAGAGATTCACGATAAACTCGCTGCCCTTGCCCGGCTCGCTCTCAATGGCGATGGTGCCGCCCATCAGGTCCACAATGTTCTTGGTGATGGACATGCCGAGGCCGGTCCCCTGAATGCCGCTGACGGTGGAGTTTTCCTCACGGGCGAACTCCTCAAAGATGTGCTTCTGGAATTCCTCACTCATGCCGATGCCGTTGTCCTTGATGCGGAACTCATAGCAGGCCCGGCCCGCAGGCGCACCGTTTTTCTCAGCAATGCGAATGCTGATCATGCCGCCTGTGGGAGTGAACTTGATGGCATTGGACAAAATGTTCAGCAGGATCTGGTTCAGCCGCAGCGGGTCGGTGATGATATCCTCGTTTTCCACATCCATGGTATCAATAAAAAGCGACAGCCGCTTTGACGAAACATTGGGCTGAATGATGGAGCGCACATCGTGGACGAGGTCCGGCAGATGCACCGCTTTTTCCTCGATCTTCACCTTTCCGCTCTCGATGCGGCTCATATCCAGCACATCATTGATGAGGGAAAGCAGATGCTGGCTGGAGGTAGAGATCTTTTTCAGGTAGTCCAGCACCTGTTCCCTATTGTCGATATGGGTCGCAGCCAGCGAGGTGAAGCCGATGATGGCGTTCATGGGAGTGCGGATATCGTGGCTCATATTGAACAGGAACTCCCGCTTGGCGCGGTTTGCCGCCCCTTCGTGCTGAAGCGCGATCTCCAGCTTGCGGTTCTGTTCCTCCAGCTGGGTCTGGTACTTCCTCTCCTGCTCTTTTTTCTGCAGCTCCATCTCCTGCACGGAGCGGCGGCGCAGCAGCTGAAGGATCATTACAAGCAGGATGTAGCCGACCAGAACCGTCAGGATCAGCAAAAGCGACTCCCGGAAGATTATTTTTTCATCCGTGTACGCATAGAGATCGAAGGATCTGCCATGGCAGAACATCCCGAAATAGCAGCCGGAGCCGTTCCAGTCCCGGGTATGGGTCAGCTTCTCTGCGGCCCCGGCTTTGCGGATCCCCTGCGCCAGCGGACTGCCTGCAACATCCTGCCCAATCAGCTCCGGGCGGTTTGCGGCAACGACCTGATTGTTCTGCACGATGAACAGCGTGCCGCTGGTTTCTGCCGGGTAGCCATCCAGTATGCTCTGGATGGACAGCGCCGTTTCCTCCACAAATTCCGCCGGGGTATACCGGTAGGCAAGCAGGAGCAGCTCTGTGCTTTCTGCCCGGTGCGCCGCAACATCCACAGCAGAGCCATCTTCCAGCAGGACGCGCTTCACATAGGTCTTTCGCGGGTAAGATAAAACGTCCAGAACAGCGTCATTTTTCAGCTGGTCGCCAAACCGGTCATAGCCGATGCCGTTGGTCGTGGACTCGCACCGGAGCGTGCCATCCGGTCCCAGAACCGAAATGCCGGTGAGCCAGAGCTTTTCTGTCTGCCTGTTCAGGCACTGCGGGTCGGAGAGGTCAAGCGCAGGATTCTCTGCCAGCTGATGGACTGCGACCGCCGTGCGGCGGAGTGCCTTTGCCGTGATGGTATCGTTGTGCTTTTCAAAGCTGGTGGACTGGGATTTGACAAACTCAAGTGTCTGGCAAAAGCGTTCCTCTGCTGTGCGCATTGCCCGCCAGCTGGAGAAAAAAGCAACACCGGCCATCAAGAGCACGCCGATGATCAGATAGGCTGTCCATATCCTTTTATCCGGGGTGGTTCTGTTTTTACGCGCCAATTGTGTCCACCTCCAGATACTGCGAAGCATTTTCAAGGTATCGGCCAACGATCCGCTCCAGCGTGCCATCCGCGCGCATCTGCGCAAGGGTATCGGTCAGCTGGCTGTCCAGCCCGCGGGTGTCGTTCTTGGCAAAGGCGATGCCCAGCCCGGTGACCAGCAGCGGTTCCTCCAAAATGCGGAAGTCTACGGCATTGTCCTTCATATATTGCAGGATGCCTGTCTCGTGGGCGGCGATGCCGTCCACATAGCCGCAGGCCAGCATTGCGTACTGCACACTGCGGTTTTCGATGCTGAGCACCTCCACCGTCTGCGGGATGCGCGGGTCGGAGCCGCTGAGAAAGATCTCCTCCGGCTTGCCGGTGCTCTGCACGGCGACGGTCTTGCCGGCAAGGTCGCTGAGGGATCGGATGCTGCTGTGGGCATCCACCGCAACCACCTGACGGCTCACCATGTAGGGTCCCGCCCAGCGGTATACCTCCTCGCGCCCATCCATGGAAAAGCAGCCCCAGATGCAGTCGATGGCACCGCTTTCCACAAGATTTGTTTTCTGCTCCCAGTTGATCGTTTCAAACCGGGCAGCATACCCCATGCGGCGGAACGCCTCGGTGGCGATCTCCACATCGATTCCGGTGGGAACACCGTCATTATTCAGATAGATATAAGGTGGATAGCTGTCGCTTCCCACAACGATTTGTGCAAGACCGCTGTCTTTCGCTTCCTTTTCTCCGCAGGAAGTCAGACTGCTTACGGCAGCAGCTGCCGCCAGCAGCGTGCATCCGTTCAGGAATGCACGGCGTGAGATTCTGTGTTTCATTCGGGCTTTTTATACTCCTGTTTTGATTGCATCCGCAGCTCAGTTGTGCTGCTGTAATTCTTCTTTCAGGGCAGCTTGGATATCCGTCAGGCATTGCAGCAGAAGCGGCTTCCTGTTGATGAAGTTTTTTCAACAGCTGCTGCTCACGCGCTTTGTAATATTCCTCGATCTCGGAAAGTGTATTCACGTTCTAATCTTCTCCTGCATCATTCACATCGTTTGTGTGCTTCCTCTGCGGAAACGCGCTTGTCCGCTATTTATTTTCGGGGGGATAACACGGAAGCGTTTTACCGTCTGCTCCAGCGCAGCAATATCCACAGGTTTGGACAGGTGCTCGTCCATGCCGGCTTCCCTGCTCTTCTGCATATCCTCAAGGAAGGCATTGGCGGTCATGGCAAGGATGGGAATGATCCTGCCCAGCGGGTTTTCGCCGCTGCGGATGCGGCGGGTGGCTTCCAAGCCGTCCATCACAGGCATCTGCACATCCATCAGGATCATGTCGTACTCGCCGGGCTTTACGCTGGCAAAGGCATCCACGATTTCCTGACCGTTGGAGCAGATGGTGCAGCTTGCGCCATTGGCTTCCAGCAGCATTTCCAGAATTTCGGCGTTGATGGCGTTATCCTCGGCGCAGAGGAACTTCATGCCGGACAGAGGAGAAGTTTCTTCCTCTTCCTCCGGGAGTACCTGTGCCTCTGGCACCGTATCTGCTTCGGCATCAATGGGAAATTCCAGCACCACCTCAAAGCGAGTGCCCTTGCCGGTGGTACTCTCCACATTGATAGAGCCGCCCATCAGGTCAACAATGTTCTTGGTGATGGCCATACCAAGGCCGGTGCCCTGCACCTTGTTGGTGCCGGAGCGTTCCTCGCGGGTAAAGGGGTCAAAAAGGGTCTTCTGGTAGGCCTCGCTCATGCCAATGCCGTCATCCTGCACCACAAAGCGGTATCGGGCGTAGTGCTCGTTTCGGGGCAGCTCGTCCACCTCAAACCGGATATGCCCGCCGGTGGGCGTATACTTGACTGCGTTGGAGAGGATGTTCATCAGCACCCGATTCAGACGGTTGGGGTCTGCCAGCACGTTTTCGTGCTGCAGATGGGTGTTTACCGTAAAGGTCTGGCGGCGCTGGCCTGCCTGCTGGCGGATGATGCTGTCTAGCTGGCTGATCTGCTGGGGCAGATTCATTTTTTCCACATTCAGGGTGGTCTTGCCGCTCTCGATGCGGCTCATGTCCAGAATATCGTTTATGATGCCCAGCAGCAACTGGCCGGAATTTTCCAGCTTGCCCAGATGTTCGGCCAGCTTTTCCGGCTGGTGCAGCTCGTTTTTCATCAGAGTGGTAATGCCGATGATGGCGTTCATGGGGGTGCGGATATCGTGGCTCATGTTGGCAAGGAAGTCCGTCTTAGCCTTGCTGGCGCGCTCGGCGGACTGTAACGCCTCTGCGGCAATGTCCTGTGCCTGCCGCAGCTCATCGTTTACCTGCGTCAGATGGATGTTGTATTGCTCCAGACGGAGGTTCGCTTCTTTTTCTGCCTGCAGCTCCTGCTGCTGCTTTTGCCGCAGGAGAAACCAGCCGACGAAAACTGTTATGACCGAGAACACCATTGCAATGACGATGATGATGATCATGACGATGCTGACCAGCTTCTGCGTATTCACGGCCACATATTTTTGCCGGAACAAGGAACGCCAGTGTCCACTGGGCGTTTTCCATCTGCTTCAGGGCGTAGAAATACTCGGTCCCGTCCAGCACGGCGTTGGAATAGCAGGAGCCTGTGCGGTCAAGCCGCTCCTTTGCCTCCGCAAAGGAAGAACCGTGCAGATAGGACATCCGGGAGAGCACGGTGTATACGTTATGCCCCTTCAGCAGCTCGGTATCATTGGCGTTGAACAGCTTGAAACCGTTGTCGTCCAGCACATAGACACTGTTGTTATTTTCGTAGGCATCACAGCGGAAATAATCGTTCAGCTGGGTCATGCTCTGCGAAATGCCAAAGTAGCGAGAAGATTGGGGCGCTGCTCGGATATGCAAATATCTTGGTGAAAAATTTAGTCAACCTTATCTATGTGCCACTTTTGCTGCATTACTTGGGGCAGGGCGATTATGGTGTGTTCCAGATGACTAATAGTGTGGTATTCGCATTAACGCTTCTCTCTGCAGGGTTTTATGGCAGTTATGTGCGTTTCTACATGCGAGAGCGCGCTGCGGGGGGTCCAGATGATGGGCTAGGTGTGCGCAGGTTGAATGGTATGTTTCTGCTTGTGTATTTTGCAGTTGCTGCGCTGTGCGTTGTCGGTTGCGGAGTGATGGTTTTAAACGTGCATGGACTGTTTTCGGGTGGCCTGACTGAAGGCGAGATTGATTTAGCACGTGTGTTACTGGTGATTATGGGTGTTAACATTGCAGTGACTATGTTGTCGACGCCATTTAATTCATATATTGCGGCACATGAGCGATTTGTATTTCAGCAATCTCGGCAGCTGTTCACTGCGTTGGCACAGCCATTTCTCGCTGTTTTGCTTTTATGGTTTGGCATGGGTGCAGTCGGGGTTGCAAGTGCGCAGCTGGCAGTTTCAGTCATTCTTCTCGCATGGAATGTTGCTTTTGCTGTGCGCAAATTAGGCATGAGATTCACATTCTGTGGTTTGGAATGGTCATTATTTAAAGCGGTCGCAGTGTTTAGCTTCTGGATTTTCCTAAACCAGATTTTTGATTTGGTCAATAACAATGTGCCTAACTTCCTCTTGGGAGCCATGTCTAGCTCTACTGCAGTCGCGGTGTTCGCTATCGCAGTACAGATCAGAAGCATTTTTTTCTCCATGAGCACGACTATGTCGAGTGTTTTCATCCCACAAATCAACCGTATTGTTGCTGAAACAGATAATAATACAATCTTGACTCGGTTGATGACACGTGTAGGCCGGTATCAAATGATCATCTTTTGGTATCTATGTTGGGGGTTTATTGTGCTCGGTCAATATTTCGTCCGTATTTGGGCAGGTGAAGCAAATTCAGATGCATATTGGCTATGTTTAATTATGGTATTCCCGGTCATGATTCCACTTACACAGAACACAGGAATCGAGATTCAACGCGCAAAGAACCGTCACAAGGTCCGCAGCTTGATTTATATCCTTACGTCCGCAATTGACATTGTTATTAGCGTTTTGCTGATTCCATTATATGGTTATTGGGCTACTGCTATCGGCTATGTGACAAGTATTGTGCTAGGCACAGGTTTGTTCATGAATTGGTATTATCATACTCGCATTGGCCTAAATATGCTTTACTTCTGGAAGCACCAGCTGCCCACCGTTGGACTGGCTGTTATGACGATTACAGTATGCTTATTGGGAGGATTTGTTTTGCCTGTTTCATCTGTTTCCTTGTTTTTGATATGGGGAATGATTTATACGTTGCTGTTCGGCATTGGTGCTATGAAGGTGTCTCTTACACAGGAAGAACGAAAAAAAATACTAAATCGTTTGAAAAGAAAGTGAGCCAGATATGACCGTAAAGCAAACTATTAAAAGAATAATTCCCATTTTTGTTTTAAAAGTACTGCGAAAAGGTAAGAAACGAATAGCGGATAGACGCGCGAATTATCTTCAAACAAAGCGTTTTAAACGTTGGTTTTCTCGTGATGACTCCACAGATAAAGCTCGTGTGGAGACACGTCTTGCTTTTGACATTCATCGTCTAGAAAAAGGATTAAGCCATGTTGATTTCAGAGATGGTTTCGGCAAAGGTGTGTTGTCTGAAATTTCGAAACGCATGGTATTGCTTGAGAAGGTAGATCCCAGATTTACGGAAAATCCTTTGTACTTGCAAGGATTGGCCGTGTTGCATGAGTATCAGTCTCGGCATAAGAAAGATGGGTATGATCTTTCGGAAGTGGAAAGTCTGTTCCCCGTACGGATTTGGAATGCTGCATTCGAGTATCAGCCGGGAGCGCCTGTTAATGCAGGTTCTTTCGTCATGAATGCCTTATCGAAAAAAGATAATCTTTCTAAAGGGTTTGTGGAACTAGCAGAGCATCGATACTCCGTGCGTGAGTATTCGTCAGAACCGGTACCGCAAGAGTTACTCGACAAAGTGTATGAGGTATCTATGAAAACTCCGTCAGTGTGTAATCGTCAAGCCACGCGTGTGTATCAGATTACTGATTCTGAGAGAATTATGAAGGCTTTGAAGATTCAAGGCGGTTTTTTTAGGATATGCTATGCCTCCGGTACTGTTGCTGGTTACTTCAGATATTCGCGCGTTCATGAATAATGGGGAGCGTAACGAGCCATTCGTTGATGGCGGTCTGTTTTCCATGTCGTTGTTGTATGCGTTGGAGGCATATGGCTTGGCTGCTTGTCCATTGAACGCAATGTTTAATCTATCTCAGGACCGTCAAACTCGTGAACTACTTGATATACCTGATTACGAGTTTCCTGTAATGTATATTGCTGTGGGGAATTTTCCGGAATCCGTGCCAGTATGTTACTCTACACGATACGAGCCAGAAAAAATCGTTACTACGAATTTGAATATTATATACTGCATTTGGTTAAGCGTTATGGTGAAGTTTTTCTTGAAAGCCTAGAAAAACTTCACCATAACGCTTGAACTAAATATAGAATAGTTTTTTATGATGGATATATATCGGACAAGTGGATAAATGTGTTTTCGATGCGCGTTAATATTGACAGCATGGCGTTTTGGAGCCGCATGTAAGACCATGAACAACAACTGATGTAGTGATTCATCCGGATCGTGGTTGCCGCTACTAGTGGAGTGGATTCACGTCGCTAAGCAACGCAGCTGTTGAAGCTTTCTGGGCTATTCGTGATTAAAGTTCCGTTGCGAATATGTTATTTTTGTCTGTGTCTGACATGGACAGGTTCTATACCGAACGATTTGGTATCAAAACAGTCCATACAGGGCGGAATTCGGTATGAGCGTTATAGAGAGGCGACGTGAGCCGCATATAGAAATAGTGGTGATGATAATCAACCACGAATTTGATGAAGCATTGTTTTGATTTCAGAAAATATACAATAGGGTGTGTGGCTATCCTCCCTCTTCAAAAAGAACTCCAAGATACGTAAGAAAGTCTAAAGGTATACTTTCAGTGCGGATACGAGAGAATATGGGATCCCTTTAATATAATATACAAGTTGTATTGTCTTCAAAGAGTGCGGAAGAAAAGGATTATTGATATGGCAAAGGTCGCGCTGATTACGTATCATCGTGCGCATAACAACGGCTCTTTTTTACAGGCGTTTGCTACACAACAAGCGATTGAGAATCTTGGCCACCAGTGCGATGTGATCGATTTCTCTACTCCAAAGCAACAATATATTTATGATGTATACAAGAAGATTAGGACCCCAAAAGATGTTCTTAAAAATTGTTATGCTTTTTTAAATCGCAAAATAATTCAAAAGAGACATGATGACTTTGATACATTAATTAATAATAATTTAAATCTTACAAAACATTTCTATCAAGATGTATTAGAAATGGGGGATCTTGAATCTCAATATGATATTTTTCTGAGCGGAAGTGACCAGATTTGGAACATGGATGCCTGGGATTATGATGATGCATATTGTCTTTCTTTTGTAAAGAATAAACCTAAAGTATCTTACGCATCAAGTTTGGGCGGACATATTCTTGATCGGCTTGATAATACCGCACTCGCGGATAAATACAGGAACCTTCTTTCAAGCTACAAAGAAATCGGTGTACGAGAACAGTCCGCGAAGCAATACCTGGATCTGGTTCTTGATCGTGAAGTTACGCAAGTGCTTGATCCAACGCTTCTTTTGACGGAGCATGAATATGAGCGTATTAGTGCTCCGCGATTAGTCGATGAGCCATACATTTTTTATTATGCGATCGACAATATCGAACTAAATGAAAGTGCCGCACGTGCAGTCCAGGAATTCTCTAGAAAAACGATGCTTCCTGTTTATGTAATTTTTACTGGAAATAAGTCTCTAGAGTTAACCAAATTCGGCTTTAACGTGTTGAAAGTTGCTGCACCGAATCATTATCTCAGTATGATTAAACATGCTGAATATGTTCTTTCTGCATCGTTCCATGGAACTGCTTTCTCCATCAATTTTCAGAAGCAATTTTATGTTGTTCGTGGAAAAAAGAATGGCAAATTGAATTTGGATGACCGTATGACATCCCTGCTTAGGTTGGGAGGTCTTGAAAACCGTCAGCTATCTGAAGGAAATAGCTGGGACGATAATGTAATTGACTATGGAACAGTGAATACGAAAATAAGCAAAGAAGTGGAACGTTCCAAGCGGTTTTTGAAGCGTGAATTGGCTTATGCTGGAAAGTGAGTGATAATGAAAGAAATTCTCAAGAAGACACTGCCGGTAAATATGGTTAATCATATAAGTGTTGTTAAGACCTATTTTCGGCTTCGGAAAGAAACCATCCTTCAGATGAAGCGTTTTGCACGTAGCTATGCAAAGCGTACTTCGTGCAAAAAAGAGCATATCGAAACACACATTATCTTTTTAACGCATCAAATTGAAAAAGGATTAAGTCATCGTAATTTTCGATACGGTTTTGGCATGAAAGTAATAAAGCAACTTGCTGTTTTATTGCCGAAGCTTCGACAGATAGATGAAGAATATTCAGATAATGAAGTTTATCGTATGGCGATTGCCGCCTTACACCACTATAAAACAAAGCATGAAGATGAGCACTTTGATCTAAGCAATGTTCAGAGTTGTTTTGATGAACAGACATGGCATGATATTTCAAAAGAAGACTCAAATTATGGGGGAGTGCTGACGATTGAAGCAAAGGACAAAACAAAAAATGCTTCTTTGACTTTCCCTAAATTGATGGAAAACAGACATTCTATTCGTGAATTTGCTGATGAGCAAGTTACTGCAGAAGAGATTATTCCAGCTATTGAGATGGCCATGAGAACACCTTCTGTATGCAACCGTCAACCAACACGTGTCCGTATTATTACGGATCAGGCTATTCTACCTAAAGTTATGAAGTTGCAGGGTGGTATGAATGGATATCCTATTCCGCCGGCGATGATTCTAGTTACTGCAGATAATCAAGCTTTCATGGATTCAATTGAAAGAAATGAAGGCTTTGTAGATGGCGGTCTATTCTCTATGTCGTTGTTGTTGGCTCTTGAGTCTATTGGTCTTGCTGCCTGTCCTTTAAATACAATGATGACTATTGATAGAGAAAATGAAACAAGAAATTTATTGGGCGTGCCCGACAATGAATTTTTAGTTATGTATATTGCGGTTGGGCATTTTCCTGAAAAAATACTTGCTCCCATTTCCTATCGTTTTAAAGCAAAAGATATTATTTCGATTATTTAGTCTTTATATATGTATGAGAGCATATTTACATCAAAGTGATGATTAACAACAAATATGCGTAAACGAGTTAGAATTTGAGAGCAATATGTCGTTATATCTGTCAATATTGGTATGCCTTAGTCTTGCATATATAGTTTCACTATCAATAAAGTCTAAACGATGTTTACTGGTGCTATTGCTTGCAAGTTTATCTCTAATGGCAGTTCCCAGTGGACTAAGAGATTCATCAGTTGGCACAGATAGTGCTATGTACGAAACTATCTTTACTCATTTACAATCCGGGTGGAGATATTGTCCGGTAGAAATTGGTTATTGTCAGTTAAATAGATTACTTGCTTCTCATAGTTTTAACTTCCAAGCTGTCTTTATAATAGAGAGCATTGTATTATATTCTGCTCTTGCATATTTCATAGTGCAGATTATAAATCAAAAGGATTGGCAATTTGTTGTTTTACTTTTTTATGTTATGCAGTGTTTCTTCATTGCAATGAATATTTCTAGACAATACTTTGCAATATCCTTTTGCCTCATTGCTTACGTTTTATTTCTTAATAAGAGATATGCGTCTTCTTTTGTTTTTGTAATTGTTGCATATTTAATTCATCAAACTTCAGTTTGCGTTTTATTAATTCCTATCATTTACCGATTGGTAAAAATAAAAGGCTATAAAACGCTGATTTTGATTGGTTATTTAGGTAGCCTTGTAATCCGAATTATCGGACCGAGTGCTTTATTTGCTCCTTTTCTGTCCATTATCCCAAAGTATAGAGTATATTTGTATTCGGCTGCATTCACCCAGGCGACATCTCTATCATATAGCATTATTACCTTAGCTATTCCAAATAGTTTATTCCTTTATTTTTTGTATACTATTTTTACAAACACGAATTTTAGTTCAGCTTTCTTTGCATCGAGAGAGAATGTAACCGCGCTTTCTTGTTCAGTTGCTTATATTCTCTCTTTGAATGCTTTTTCTGGAGTTATGGCACTTGCTAGATTTGCCGATTATTTCCTTTTTGGGTTTATTGCTTTTATATGCATAATGACGAGAAATTTAGATAAGAAAAGTGGTTTTTTCCTTCGAGCTTTGATTATATGTGGGTATGGTCTTATGTGCATATACTTTGTTTTTATTGTTGGCTATCATGAGGTAATTCCATATCGAATTGCTGAATTGTAATTTAATGTAACGAAATGGAGAATTAAAGTGTCTTTTGATGGGCCAGAGAGAGTGCTTGTCCTTATCACAAGTTTAAATCGTGGTGGCGCAGAGACGATGGCCATGAATTATTATCGTCATTTTGATCGAAATATAATACAATATGATTTTCTTGTCAATCGTGAAGAAATCGGTGCCTATGAAGAAGAGATACAAAGCCTTGGAGGGCGCATCTACCGTATGTGCCCAATGTATCCACAGTACTTTCATCGTTATAAGAAAGAATTCCGTGCTTTTCTGAGAAAACATCCTGAATATCGCATAATACATTCGAATCTTGAGGAACGCAGCTATTTTCCTCTAAAAATCGCTGCGGAAGAAAATGTGCCTGTCCGTATCTCTCATGCACATAATGAGTATAGGACTCACGATCTTAAAACACCTTTTCGTGACTATTTTCGGCATCATCTGTTTCCATACATTACTGATGGTTTTGCCTGTTCAACTGAAGCGGGTATTTGGTTGTATGGAGAAGATGCAATGCACACAGGTAAAATCAAAATCGTTCAAAATGCGATTGATCCCAAGTTGTATTGTTTTAATCCAATTGAACGAGATTCACTTCGAACAAAGTTGAAATTGACTGATCGTTTTGTCATAGGGAATGTTGGTCGTTTGGCTGAACAGAAAAACCAGCGATTTTTATTGGATGTTTTTCTTGAATTGCATAAAAAGCGCAGTGATACATTCCTTCTTTTAGTTGGAGAAGGTGAATTACGGGATTCATTAATTGCGTATGCGGTTGAACTTGGTATTAGCAATGATATTGCTTTTGTTGGATCTGTACCTAATGTTTGGGATTATCTTCAGGCAATGGATTGTTTCGTTTTCCCATCTTTGTATGAGGGACTTGGTATGTCTCTTATTGAAGCCCAAGCAACTGGCTTGCCGTGCGTAGCATCATCAGCGGTCCCAACTGAAGCTGACATTACAGGAAATGTTAAAATCCTTCCTTTAACTTTATCAGCTCAGAAATGGGCGGAAGCCATACTCGACTTAAATGTTGAAAAGCGTTCAAGTAATCGGTCTTTATTGAAATCGAAGCATTTTGACATTGAAGACGAAGCGAAGAAACTTCAAGCATTTTATCTCAAATCAATAGAAAAATAATATACTGTTATGAAAAATATATGTTTTTTTATAAATGATAT
>ENA-OQHL01001170-OQHL01001170.1-human-gut-metagenome-genome-assembly--contig:-NODE-1170-length-14311-cov-3.809222_pt1 | contig 14311 bp, 20 predicted proteins | sample MGYA00242565_ERZ504723 | MGnify/ENA primary metagenome ERZ504723 (study PRJEB26092, sample SAMD00036211) | human gut metagenome | host: Homo sapiens | study: EMG produced TPA metagenomics assembly of... | reverse complement strand
GAAGCAGATGCCTATATGGATTGACAAGATTACACAATTAATGGTTAAAGGGGAAACTACAATTAACAATAAGGGCACAAAAACTTTACCAGGAATTAAAAATATTGTAGAAACTATAAAAGAAACGAAATACTCATTAAAAGATGTAATGTTTACTAAAGCTGCTAAAAAGATATATATTACCTGCCCTAAATGTGGAGCGCAGATTGAAGGCGTGAAAAAGCAGGTAGCGGTATGTGAGTATTGTGGGAATAGAATGACATTATAGATTTTTAGCTGACAAGCTGTATATTAAAGCTGGTTTTAAATAAATAAGTACAGAAGACATATTTTACGATACTGTGGAAACCAGACAATTCAGAATGTATGAATATGAGATAGAGTAGTAATAGAAATATATGTGTATGTGGCTCATTAAGGCAGTTACAGCAGAGTTCTTAACAAAATATATAGTAAGTGATATCATATAAGAAAAACAAAACTACGGAGGAATATTATGGAAAGAGTACTTAAATTTTTAAAAGAAGTAGAAACATATTATTTAGCAACAGTTGAAGGAGATCAGCCAAGGGTAAGACCTTTCGGGACAGCACATATTTTTGAAGGAAAGTTGTATATTCAGACTGGAAAGATAAAGGATGTATCAAAGCAAATTCACGCAAATCCAAAAGTTGAAATCTGTGCATTTAAGGATGGAGAGTGGCTGCGTGTAGCTGGAGAGCTTGTAGAAGATGATAGAAAAGAAGCAAGACAGTCTATGCTTGATGCATACCCTTCATTACAGAAAATGTATTCCGCAGATGATGGCAACACTGAAGTGTTCTATTTTAAGAATGCAACTGCGACATTTTCATCTTTTACACACGAGCCAGAAATAGTAAAATTTTAAATATCGTTAAATCATTTATATGATGTAAGGGTCAAAAGGTCAAAGAGTCATTCGTGCTTGCACGATAAGACTCTTTGACCTTTTGACTCGCTTAACACCGAATATGGTTTTTTATGAAAGGTTGAGGTGTTATAGGATTGTGTAGTAATGTAGCAATATGGACAATCTGTTATATAATTACTATAAAATATTAATTTCCAAAATAATCTTTAATATCTTCCATTCTCTCCATCTGTCTAACCTTAAATGGACAGCGATTGTTGCAGTGTCCGCAGCGTATGCAGTCGCCCGTGTGAAGTTCAAGCTTACGATAATGGTCTTTGGCAAGTGCATCACCAGATTTAGCAAGGTCGTAATATTTGTTAATCATTGCAATATCAAGTCCTTTAGGACATGGATGACAATGGCTGCAATAAACACAACGTCCTGCGGCATCAGTAGGTGCAAAGTTACCTATAACGGAATAGTCACGTTCTTGTTTTGTGGCATTAAGGTATCCCAATACTTCTTTGAGGTCGTCTGGGCTTCTGAAGCCAGGAAGAACTGTGATAACACCCGGTTTGTCCAGTGCATACTGTATGCACTGGTTTTTCGATAATGCCTGTCCAAATGGAGAAAGCTTTGCATCAAGAAGCTGTCCACCTGCAAATGCTTTCATAACGGTGATACCAACTTTTTCCTTTTTGCAACGGCGGTAAAGTTCCTGTCTTTCCTGTGCGCCGCCAAAAGCAAATTTGCCGTGCTGGTAATCATACGCTGGATTTATGCTGAACATAATAACGTCAAGTATTCCAGTATCAAGCATTTTATGTGCGATTGCAGGAGTGTGTGTTGAGAGTCCGATATGTCTTACAACGCCCTGTTTATGAAGTTCTTTAATACGCTCTAATACACCACCATTAATGTACTGTCTAAGGTCAGAGGGTTCATCAATACAGTGAATAAAGCCGAAATCTATATAATCTGTATGAAGTTTTTTCATAAGCGTATCTATTTCACGGTCGATTTTATCACGATTGGTTGTCCAGCCATATTTTCCAGATGAATAGTCTGCTCCAAAATGCATTTGAAGGTATACTTTATCCCTGCAGCCCCTCAAAGGCAGTTTTATAATAATCAAATGAACAGGCTTATGATACGGCGAGGTCGAATAATTGATTCCGTTATCCATTGCCATCAGTACAGTCTTTACAGCTTCATTTTCAGGTGATTCGTGTAATCCGGAGCCACCAAAACCGATAATACTTACCTGTTCTGTTCCTTTTGGTAATTTGCGATATTCCATTTTTTACCTTCTTTCATATAATGTTAATATTTTTGCCTTTTAAATTTGTATCAATATAAAAAGAATATAGTATATATTATTTATCAATTATAACATTAATTTGCAGAAACATATAATGCATATATGTATTAGGCAGTGTTTTATAATGTCTGATTTTTAAGCAGAATGATTAAGTTTATAATAAAGATAACCTTTAAAAATCACCCAATATCATATATAATAATATTTAATAAGCTAAAATTAAACAGCTAAGAGAGGTATTACAAAATGGAAATTTATGAAATGATAGACCTACAGGATTGTCCAAGGTGTTTAGGACCTTCTTTGTTGGAAGAAGTGGATCACGGTTTTATGTGACTTGTATGGATTGTGGATGTCAGTCAGCCACATTCAGATATAAAAATGATGATGATAAGCTGGAGGCTGCGAAGAAAACAGCAGAGTTATGGAATACTGGAAAGGTAATCTATACTGGTTATGGAGATTGATAGTATTTACAAGAATGTGCAATAATAAGCCATAATATAATATATCAGATAAGGAGAGTTAAACAATGAAGAGTCAGGAAGAACTTTTTAATATGACAGTTATGGAATTAAGAGAGTATATGAATTCACTTTCTAATGAAGAAATAAAGCAGGCGGCTGAGATGTTTGAATATGATGAGCACGAAAGAGATCCACTTACACTTCTTTCAGCACCTAAGCTTTTTGAGTATATGAAATATGCAAATGGAGCAGTAGATATTGATTTTGGTGAATAATGCTATAATGAGGGAGTGTGATTAATAGTCACGCTCTTTTATTTATGTTGGGAGGCATTTTTATGACACACGAACAATTTGAAAAGGCGGCTGATTACTGGAAGAATAAGGGAATTACAGCAATGCCCAAAGAAGAGCTTAAAAAAGCGGTTGAAGAATATATAGCTGCTAACAATACCTGTGCGCTTGCAACAGGAACTGGCGATTATGTAAGATGTACGCCGATTGAGTACAGTTATCATAATGATAAGTTCTGGATGTTTTCAGAAGGTGGAGAGAAATTTATAGGTCTTGAGAAGAATGAAAATGTATGTTTGGCTATTTTCGATAAATATGATGGATTTGGCAGGCTTAAGAGCATACAGGTTATGGGAAAAGCCGAACTGATAGAACCATTTTCTGATAAATATAATGAACACGCAAAAAATTAAGAAAATACCGATAGAGGCGTTAAAAGAAAATGGAGTCACCGCTTAATCTCATTTGTGTAACACCAGTGAAAATGGATGTATTATTTTCTGATTTTAAGAAAGAGGGATATAGCAGCAGACAGATTTTAGAGTGAATTTAAAAGAAAAAAGAGGTAATATAACTTATGGAAGTAAAAGAGTGGCCATATAAAGAATACCATTCTTTTGATAAGCCAGTAGACGGAGTTACAAGAATTCCTACAAGCGGAGATGAGAGAAGGGAACTTATATATATTCAAATGTGGAATATGCGCATATAAATGGTACGACACTGCATTTGCAGATTATCACACCACAGACAAGAATCCTGAGTTATGCAGAGCTATGTCGGTTGAGTGTAATATAAGTGAAAATGTTTCATTGCCACCAATATTAATGTTTCACGGAACAAAAGACCGTACAATAAATCCAAAGGTCAGTGTTGTTGTATATGAGGCTTTAAAGAAATATAATAAAGATGTGAAGTTATATTTGCTTGAGGGAGCTGACCACGGTGGAAGTGAATTCTTTAGTGATAATGTGTTGGATATTATTGAAGAATTTTTGCAAAAGATTATATCAGCTAGTTAGAATGATAAGTTGTTTTAAAATGTGTAATAAAATGAATTTTTACACTGACATCATAAATATGAAAATACTGGGCGGTAAAATATATGGGAAATGAATCTGGAGAATGGATTATGCACGGACTTGAGTGGGACAATCCAGCGTGTATACATACAGTTGAGAAAGCAATCGAACACATTAATGATGTAGGTTTTCTGCCTTTATTTAAGAATGAAATAGAAGGATTTTCACTGGAAGAATGGACAGCACCTGAGTACTGGTGGTGTGATGATGAATTATATGACCCGTGGCTGTGGCGTGCGGTTATAGCAAGACAGCACGATATAATCTAAGGAAAGTTTTTCGGAAAGAAGGCAGGTTTTGTATCAAGAAAATGGGTTCCTGCATTTGCAAATTACAGGCGTGACGGATACGATTTTGATGCGTTATATGAGGATGGAAAAGCACCGCTTAAATATAAAAAGATTATGAAGCATTTTATGGAAGAAAATGCAGATAACGAAATATTTTCTAATGAATTAAAGAAACAGGCTGGATACGGCAAAGATGGTGAAAAAGGATTTGATGGTGCTGTTGCTAATCTTATGATGCAGATGTATATATGTAACTGCGATTTTAGAAAGCGTATTAATAAACGTGGTGAACAATATGGCTGGGATGTGGCTGTTTATTCATCAATAGAGCATATCTATGGTTATGATTATGTTACCTCTGATTATAAGGAAAAGCCGGAAGCTTCGTGGCAGAAAATAGTTGCACATATGAACATATTGTATTCGTCTGCGACTGAAAAGCAGATTAAGAAGATATTGAAGTAAAATTATCAAAAAATATTTGAAATAAATCATAGTTTATTGTTTTTGCTGTTTTATCAGCAGTATACACTTGATACAAAATTTTATTAAAAATGGCGTATAAAAGAGAATTGGTGTGAAAATAGATTTTTCACACGTGAGATTTATGTGTGTGTGCACTTGACACAAACTCGTTATGTACAAAAATATGCGTAGAAATGAGGATTATTATGGAATTACAGGAAGTATTGAATAGCAGAAGAAGTATGAGAAGTTACGATGCTGAAAAGAAAGTTACAAAAGAGCAGCTTGAAACTATTATAAATGCGGCCATATTAGCACCTTCGTGGAAGAATTTGCAGACATCTAGATATTACTGCATATTATCAGACGACAAAATTGAAGAATTCAGACATAAGTGTCTGCCAGAATTCAATCAGAACAATTCAGAGGGAGCAGCTCTTGTTGTAACAACATTTGTAAAGAACTGCGTTGGATTTGACAGATTATCAGGTGAGCCAGTTAATGAATGTGCCAACGGCTGGGGCTATTATGACCTTGGACTGCAAAACGAGAATTTCGTTCTTAAAGCTAAAGAATTAGGACTTGATACACTGATTATGGGAATTCGTGATGGTGAGGCAATAAGAGAGTTCTTTAATCTGCCAGAAAATGAGCAGGCAGTTTCAGTTATTGCAGTTGGATATGGAACAAAGGATGCGCAGATGCCTAAGAGAAAGAGTGTTTCGGATATAGCGAAATTTTATTAAAATAGTAAGCAAAAAATATATAGAGAATGTGAGTGATAAATCATATGGGTTTGTTTAAAAAGAAGGAAAAAGTGTATTCATATGATAAAGAGCATATGAAACCGGTAATTAAAACCAGCATATGTACGGGTGAACAGGTGGCTGGATTTAAGGATATTCATACTGGCAAAATAGAAGATATTATGCTTGTAAAAACGTCAGCAGATATCGAAAAATTTAAAGAAATGTATGGAATAGAAGGCAATATTGACAAAGAATATTAGGATTAAAATGTCGGTGGAAGAAGGATATAATTATGGTTAAGAAAATTGTAAAAGGAAAGCAGATATTTGCAAGAAAGGCACAGCCTGCGACAGAAGCAGACAGGCAGGTTGTGACAGATTTGATAGATACGTTAAGAGCAAATAGGGAAATATGTGTTGGAATGGCTGCCAATATGATAGGTGTGAATAAGTCAATAATAGCAGTGGCAGCAGATCCATTTCAGTTTGCAATGATTAATCCTGTTATAACTAAAAAGTTAGGTGAATATAAGACGGAGGAGGGCTGTTTATCATTAGATGGTGTCAGACCCTGCATAAGATATGAGGAGATAGAGGTTGACTATCTTGACAGTAATTTTAAGCCACAACACGGGAAGTATAGCGGGTTTACGGCACAAGTGATACAGCACGAGATAGACCATTGTTGTGGGGTGGTAATATAATTAGGAATAAGTTATAAAAGATTGTTTTTCATGCAGTGTTCACCTCCATAAGGAAGTGTAACAATACACCTAAAAATATAAAATAAGAATGTAGGTTTTCTGACATTTTTATATGCCATATTTCCTACATTCTTATATTAGCATTTGCAACTGGGTAGCCAACGCATAAAATCTTGCGGAAATTTCTTATCAGTATATGTCTCGCACAATATAAAAAATCTGCTGAACAGCTATTTGTATCATCTCAGGCATTAAGCAAAGTTATTAAGAAAATTGAAAATGAATTAGATATATTACTTTTTACAAGAACAAGTCAGGGACTTATGCACTAAAGAAGTTTATCTGATATCAAAAAAGGAATAACTAAATCAAAAGAAAGCATATGTTTTTCAAGTTATTTATCAGAATGGTTATTGACGGAGCAACATTTTTCAGAGCATTGTTATATTGAAAATATCCCTCAAATAGAGTATTATAAAATAAAGTTAGATACAACTAACAAATGCAGCTTGAAAAGGAGTGAAGTATATGAACATTACAGTTATAATTACAGAACGCAGGATTAATCAAACATAAATTAATAATGACATTTGTTTAAATGAGGAGGGCTGAATATGACTAACGAAGAATGATTGCCAAGTCTGCAATGGACAGTTTATATACAGATGATATTGAATATAATAAAGAAAATGTGCTTGTAATCATAGAAGGTTTGTCAATGTATTTACACGAGAATGACATAAGACAGATATTTTCGATTATAGAAAAAGCCTTTAATAAGTCAACAGTAATGATCGAAACTATGTCACCATTCTTTGTAAAGCATATGAAGGAAAAATCGATAGAAGGCAGTAATGCCAAGTTTAGCTGGGGTGTTAAAAATGGAAAAGATCTACAGCAGATTGTGCCAGCATTTAACTGGAAGCGTGATGTAAGTCTGGTCGAGGGTATGAAAGTGATTATGCCTGTTTATAATGTGCTTGGAATAATTCCCGCAGTGCACGGTATGTCTAATAAAATAGTGGTTATGGAAAGATAGTTGATTTTTTTGAATAAATCAGACATAATTAATATGACAAATATGTAAATAACAGGTGTAAGATTAATAATGATTGATAACATAGAATATTATATGGAATATCTTGACGGGCTGACTAAGGATATGCCAGAGGAGTTTGTAAAGCTTGCACAGATATTTGAACTTAGTGTGTTCGAGCCTGTTTATATGGAAGGCGAAGATGATATATATGCAGCTTATCTTATGAATGATTCAGTTGAAAGTTATTTTGTTTTTGAGAACTCTATAATGACAGGAGAATATAAGGATATTGACTGCGAACAGGTAGCTGGAATAGAAACACTTAGTGACGGATATATGCTTATAGTTAATCAGGGCGGCGAGAATATATTTACAATAAGATTTAATAAGCTAGGTATTAAGACTACATATTTTAATTATGGCAGTATGGGACATTTCTGGATTAAGGGATATGAGTATTTAAGACAACTGGAGTATCAGCTTGCGGATGTCAGGGATAAATACAGATATCTTGGAAGCTCGTCTTGTACCAGTAAGGAACTTATATTTATGCAGCTTGCAGATTTTCCACCCATTAAGAAGTATAAATCAGTGCCAGAAGCTTATTATGTGCCATATCCCGATGCAGTTTATTCTGAGGCTGTTGATTATCTTATAGATATGGCAGTGAGTGTTGATGATAAACGTATGGCAGCTATGCTTAAATGCTATTTGAATAAACCGGACATAATTAAGTGTAATATTATTGCAGCTATGTTTCATAGAAAGGCACATAGTAGATTTATAGATAAGCTTATTATGGATGTGAGGAACGAAGCTGACAATTATGTCAACAGGACGTTTAACGGTGACGAGGAAGCACAGTATAAGATAGTTCATAATAAGGCACTTAAGGCACTGGATAGATACAAAGAAGCAGGATATGAGTGTCTGTTATATAGGGAAGAACCATTTATGTATTCCAAGGATTCAATTACATATAAAGAACACATATTAGTGTTTAGAAACGGTCGTATTAATAGAAAATGTGATATATATACATATGAAGCATAGTATATAAATGTAATATATAAATAAAATTTATACTGTTACACAACATATTTTAATAAAATTTACTGCATATATAATGAATATTGAGAAAAATATGTCATTCGCGCAAGAAAAATGTCATTTCGCGCAGATGGCATTTTTTTTGTGTTTTTTTATTGTATAATAATGCCAACATATAAAGCTTTCGTAATATTTTTAAATACTGCATACGTTTTTATTGCAGGGAAAGTACGATAAGAGAAAGGAGAGTTTATGAAATATTTGAAAAAAATAATAGCAGTGGTATTAGCTGCAGGTATGATTATCTCCAATGCACCTGTGGCAGGTTCGGCTGCAAACCAGAACAGCAGGGCATCTAAGAGAACTTATAATTGGTATGATAAGTGTGCTGACGATATTGATGAGAATTATACTTATGAAGGTTCAGACCTTGGGATAGAGGCTACTGAAGATTATACAACTTTTAAAATATGGGCACCAAGTGCAACGTATATAAAAGTTAATATTTACAGAAAAGGTGTGAATGATGACGATGAGTCATCTAAAGTTGGATCATTTACATTGGAAAAAATGTTCGCTAATGGAAATAGAGATGTGTGGACAGGTGTATGGACATTAACACTTATAGGAGACTGGAGAGGATTCTATTACAATTATACAATTTCTACGACAGACATAACGGGTGCGCACGATACAACATATCAGGTTGCAGACCCATACTCAATAGCTGTAAGTGCAGATGGCAAGCGCTCTTATATTATAGATCCGGATATGGTATCTCCAGATGGATGGGAGAATGATAAGCATATATATGTAGATACAGCCAAAGCTAATAATGTATACAAAGTAAGTATTAAAGATTTTTCAACAGATACATCATCAGGTACGACATCAAATGGCAAATACAGTGCATTTACAGAAAAAGGTGCAACTGTAAATAATGCAGGTGAATTGTCATCAGGTATTGATTATCTTAAAGAATTAGGTGTTACAACCGTACAACTTGCACCATTTTCAGATTATGCTTCTGACGATGAATATGTAGTTGCGAATTTTAATGCACCGGAGCCGGATTATGCTTCTGATGCATCAAATAGTGAAGCAATAATAAAAGAATGTAAAGCAATGATTCAGGCACTTCATAACGCGGGAATTTCAGTTGTAATGGAAATGCCATATACGCATACGGTTACACCAACAGAGTCTGTATTTGAAAAAGTAGTTCCTGGTTATTATTACAGACATAATACGAATGGAACTTATTACACTACAACTGATTATGACAATGAGTGTGCCACGGAGCGTGCAATGTATCGTAAATATGTTGAAAATTCCATGAAATACTGGGCAGAGGTATATCATATAGATGGATTTCATAGATTTAGTTGACTGCTTTGACACAAAGCATATCATTCAAGACTGGATAAATGGTTAGATGAAGTAAAAGAAAATGTGCAAAGACAGATCCAAGACTGTTATATGGGGCGATAATTATACCAAGACAGATAGACAGAATAAGACATCTATATATGATAATATAATTAGTTCTATTAATGGAGCACATATGGAGCAAGAAATGAAAAAGCAATAAAAATGTATAAACAGCAGGCTGCAATGAAATATGCAACACCAGGAATATTATATATGGATGCAGGAGAAGAAATGTGCAGTAGTGTTGAAGGAACAACACAGCAGGACAAGTCAGTGCTTGAATGGCAGAAATGTATAGATTATACAGATGTAGTATCTTATTATAGAGGTCTTATGGATATTAGAAAAGCCTTTTCACCACTTGCCGATAGTCAGAATATTAGTAATAATAAAGAAGCTTATGTACTGACTAATACAACAGAAGGTGAATGGAGCACTATGGCAGTATTGAATAATGATACAGCTGATGATAAAGAGATTGCAATTCCAGCTTCAAGAGAGGCCGCAGACTGGGTGATTATTGCTAATGGGGAAAGTGCCGGTTTAGTATCACTTGGTGAAGTCAGTGGTTCGACTGTAAAAGTGCCGGCGTATACGACAATGATTCTTGTAGACAAGGAGAGTTCATTGCAGGTATCAGTGCCAGAAGAAAAAGGAAGAGTAATTATTGATTATCTGAGGACAGATGGTTATGGTAATAGCAGTTTTGAGACACCATTAAGAGAGTCGATTACGCTATATGGTACAGTAGGAACAGGGTTTGTTGTGCCACAGAATCTTAATATTTCATCTTATTATGATCTTATTAATGCGGAATATGGCAAAAAGGGTATATTTGAATCAGGTACAATCAGGCTGCGATATTATTATAGTGCTAAATATAAGCCAGATCGTTTGGTAGATGGAATTATTAATGATGGTCATTATTGTGAAGAAGTACGATTCAAAGTAACTGATCCGGCTTATACAGAGGTAAGAGTTGATGATAAGAAGCTGACACCAGATAGTAATGGTTATTATACTGTCTCATATGCTGATAAAGAACAGACTATTAAATTAATAGATAATAATGGCTGTAATGTGCAGCTTTATATAAAGGTACTGGAAAATCATATACCTAACAATAACGATTGTACTAAAGATTCTGTTTGTACTATCTGTGGCAAGGTATTTCCTGCACAGACAAGTCATAAGTACAGTGATAGCTGGTCAAAAGATGATATTTACCATTGGAAAGTATGTGAGAATGATGGCTGTGAAGTAACAAGTACTAAGACAGAGCATAGTGGTACAGACGATGGAGATTGTACAACACCTGTAATATGTGAATGTGGACAGATTGTTACAGCGGCTAAAGCAGAACATACTTATGGTGAGTGGAAGTCTAATGGTGATGGCACACATACAAGAAAGTGTACAATACAGGGCTGTACAGCAGAAGAAACTAAGGATTGTGAAGGCGGAGAAGCAACATGTACTAAAAAAGCTGTATGTACATATTGTAATTCAGAATATGGTGCGTTAAATCCATCTAACCACAGTGGAAGTGTTGAATGGGTGCAGACGGAGGGTACACACCAGAAGAAATATGAATGTTGTGGTGCTGAATATGAAGCTGTTGAAAGTCATAAGTGGGAAAATGGACATTGCAGTGTATGTGGATATGGCTGTGAACATACAGGTGGAGAGGCAACCTGTACAGAAAAAGCAGTCTGTGCTATTTGTAAGCTTCCTTATGGAAAAGTAGATGCCAATAATCATACTGGAACGGAGGAATATATTAAGACATCAACAACACACGAGAAGAAATATACCTGCTGTGGTAAAGTAACATTAGTTAAAGAAAATCATAAGTGGAAAGACGGTGTATGCGAAATCTGTGATTATAAATGTGTACATACAGGAGGGGAAGCTAATTGTACAAGTGGTGCAATATGTGAAAACTGTGGTATGGAATACACAGATAAAGAGCCTTCAAAGCATACAGGAAATCCAGAGTGGGTGCAGACCGAAGATACACACAAGAAAGCCTATGATTGTTGTGGCTTAGAGGTATCAGCAAGAGAGGAACATATCTGGGAGGCAGGAGTATGCAAGATATGTGCTTATCATTGTCAGCATACAGGTGGAGAGGCAACCTGTATACAGAAAGCACAGTGTGTAATCTGTAATGAGGAATATGGAACATATAATCTTGGTGTGCATAAAAGTTTAAAGTTGGTAGAAGGAAAGGCGGCAACTAAGGCAGAAGAAGGTAATATTGAATACTGGCATTGTGAAGATTGTGACAGATATTATGTAGAAGACAATGGCTATGTCGAGATACAGAAAGCAGATACAGTAATTGCCAAGATAGCTGATAAATAATAATTCAAATGGAGCAGGCTCAGGTGATGCAGGTTCGAATGATACCGGAGCAGGTTCAGGTGATGTGGGTTCGAATGATACCGGAGCAGGTTCAGGTGATGCAGGTTCGAATGATACCGGAGCAGGTTCAGGTGATGTGGGTTCGAATGATACCGGAGCAGATTCAGGCAGTGATGGTGTTAATGATACCGCTACAGAAGTGAAAGAAACCACGGATACAGCTGACAATAACAGTATATTTGTATGGCTTCTTATGTTATCTGTTGGAGGAATGACAGTATGTATGGCTATCAGCAGTAAGAAAAGGAGAACTAACGGATAATAATAAAAAATAACAGAAAGAAAAGCTGACAAATAATATCAAACAGAATATTATGATTGGCAGAATATATTCAGAGGCAGTATATTCAGGTGTTTATAATAATATAGTTTTAATGGCGTGTGGAAAATAGAAATTTTTCACACGTCTTTTTTATATTATAAGGTATAGTATATGAGTGAGAATATAAGAATATAAAATAAATTAAAAAAAATTGATTGACATGTCAGCACTAACATGTTAGTATGATGACATCAAAGTAATTATGCAGCATAATATTTATAGATAATTGGTGTACGAATTAATTAATAATACGAAGTACATCTATAATAAAGTGATTTTTTGATATTATTTATTATATTTTAATTTAAGGAGGATTTAGCATTATGGATATGACATTAAGATGGTATGGACCAGGTTATGACAGTGTAACACTTAAACAGATAAGACAGATACCTGGAGTTAAGAATGTTATTACAACACTATTTGGAAAGCAGGCGGGAGAGTTATGGCTGCCTGAGGAGATAGCTGAACTTAAGAAGGTAGTATGTGATGCTGGTCTTGGAATAGCTGGTATTGAGTCTGTTAATGTATCAGATGATATTAAGATAGGTACAGCTAAGAGAGATGAACATATTGATAATTATATTAAGACATTACAGGCTCTTGGCGAAGCTGACATCCATATGGTATGTTACAACTTTATGCCAGTGTTTGACTGGACACGTTCTGAGCTTGCAAGAGTAAGGAAAGATGGTTCAACAGTTCTTGCTTATAATCAGGATACTGTAGATATGATTGATCCTGAACATATGAAAGAGTCAGTTGAGAAGATGTCTAATGGTTTTGTTATGCCGGGATGGGAGCCGGAAAGACTTGACAGATTAAAAGAACTTTTTGAAATGTATAGTGATGTGGATGCAGAAAAGCTGTTTAATAATCTTGTATATTTCCTTGAAGCAATCGGACCTGTATGTGAAAAATATGATATAAAGATGGGTATTCATCCAGATGACCCAGCATGGCCAATATTCGGATTGCCAAGAATTATGACAGGTAAGGACTCAGTTACAAGACTTCTTGATGCTGTTGATAAGCCTTATAATGGAATTACGTTGTGTACAGGTTCATTTGGTTCTAACCAGAACAACGATTTGTGTGAGATTATTAAGGCCTGCAGGGGTAGAATTCCATTTGCACATGTAAGAAATCTTAAGTACAACTCTCCAAGAGATTTTGAAGAGGCAGCACATTTATCATCTGATGGATCTATAGATATGTATAAGATTATGAAGACTTTATATGATACAGGCTTTGACGGAGTCATAAGACCAGACCATGGAAGAATGATATGGGATGAGGTTGCTATGCCAGGATATGGTCTTTATGACAGAGCATTAGGTGCCACATATCTTAATGGTCTGTGGGAGGCTATAGATAAGTCAGCCAAATAAATTTTGTATGGGAATATGGTTTTATATATGAATATGTATATAGGAATGGAGGATTAGCATGAAACTTTCAATACAAGGTATTAAAGATAAAGAAGCATGGGAGAAGGCTGGAATAAAGCTTCCATCATATGATGTTGAAAAAGTTGCAACAGCTACAAAGGAAGCACCTGTATGGGTTCATTTCGGAATAGGCAACATTTTCAGAATATTTATAGGTGGAATAGCAGACTCATTATTAGAGCAGGGATTGTCAGATAAAGGAATTACATGTGTTGAAACATTTGATTATGATGTAGTTGATAAGATATACAAGCCATTCGACAATCTTGTTATGGCTGTTACATTAAAGGAAGATGGAAGCACTGATAAGAAAGTATTAGGTTCACTTACAGAGGCTGTTAAGGCAC
>ENA-OQHL01001168-OQHL01001168.1-human-gut-metagenome-genome-assembly--contig:-NODE-1168-length-14361-cov-2.567936_pt1 | contig 14361 bp, 14 predicted proteins | sample MGYA00242565_ERZ504723 | MGnify/ENA primary metagenome ERZ504723 (study PRJEB26092, sample SAMD00036211) | human gut metagenome | host: Homo sapiens | study: EMG produced TPA metagenomics assembly of... | reverse complement strand
TAATCATCGCCCGATTCGTACCGATTGTCCGTACTTTCGCTCCCTTTGTAGCCGGAATGGGTAAAATGCACTATTACTATTTCATGATCTACAACCTGATAGGCGGCGCTTTCTGGGTACTGCTTTTCTGCTATGCAGGATACTTTTTCGGAGATCTTCCTTTCGTACAGCAGAACCTCAAGCTATTGATCATAGCAATTATATTCATATCCATACTTCCTGCCGTAATAGAGGTAGTACGGGCAAAACTAAAAGCACGGAAAAGATGATGTTATTGATGGAATAAACAGTTCCGCCAAACGTATTACCATCTATAACCCACGCCCCATCTCTTCTTTTCATTTAAATCAAAGGAAAAAGTCACCTAGCTTCATCGGGCAAGTATGTTAAGTTACTTTGGCATTTCACTTAAGTTACTTGCCCGATGAAGCTAGCTGTCCCGTATCAACCACCTAACTCCACCAATGAATTATCTATACAGCACTCCTAAACTTTTCAAGAAAGCTCTTACTTATGGAGAAAAGAGAACTTTAGCATTTTGCCGGAATAAGCCGGGAGTTTCACTTGATAAGGATAAGCGTCTGTTAGCGTACTGATAGTCGTTTCCCCGGTTAACAAGTCGGTCAATTCAGCCGGTTTGTTATCCTCAAAATCAAGAGCCTTGAATGCCTCGACCGGGATATTTACCCATACACATTGGTCGGCACGGTCGAAATTCACGACCACCAGAAGTACCTCGTTCTTCCATTTGCGCAAGAACGCATACTGACGGTTCGGATTGAAATAAGGATTACCGGAGTTCGCGTACATCAAATCATAAAACGCTCCCTCGACAATAACCGGCTCGGATCGTACCACATTCAATAACTTAGCGTACATCTCACGCAACGAGCGTTCTGCCGGCGTTAATTTAGCCCCGTCAAAGAGTCCATTATTATTCCAGTTCCGCAAACTCTCGACGCTCCAATAATCGAAGATGGTCGTACGGCCATCACGTCCACTGAAACCTTCAGCGTCCATTCCTCTTTCGCCAAGTTCCTGACCACTATAGATCATAACCGGATTCGTATTCATGGCAGCGGAGACAATCATGCCCGGAATACCCGGACGAGCATCCCCCGCAAAGAAATCAGAAGCGACACGCTGTTCATCGTGATTCTCCAAGAAATTCAACATATTTTTCTGGATACCCTCCAACGATTGCCAACAATGCGATATATTACTAGCCGGAGCCTGTCCGCACATCACCGCACGAACCGTATCATAAAGACCAACCTTGTCATACAAATAATCAAAGTGTCCCGTATAAATATAATTCCTATACTCATCCGGATTATACACCTCCGCTATAAAGATCACATCACGCACCTTCTTCACCTGAGGAATCACCCAGTTCCAAAACTCGACCGGGACCATCTCCGCCATATCACAACGAAAACCATCCACTCCCTTATCAGCCCAGAACAACAATATCTCCAACATTTTCTCCCACGTATTGGGAATGGTATTGAAATGGCAAGCACCACCGTGCATATAATCCACGCCGTAGTTCAGCTTCACCGTCTCATACCAATCGTTCTGGCTTGGATAGGCATCGAAATGATTGTTACCGGTCACCTTCGCCGGAAACTCACTATAGGCAAAATCCTCCTCACGCTGCGGATCAAAACGAAGCGTCAAGGTTTGCCCCGGAAGATAATAAAAGTTATTATTCACATCAAAAGCCTTGGACACATTATCCGTTTGACCTAAGTCCTCCACGAAAGGTTCCCGTGCGTCCGAGAAATATTGACGTGCTACATGGTTGGGTACAAAATCGATAATAACCTTCATCCCAGCCTCATGCGTACGTTTCACCAAATCCTCGAACTCACTCATACGGTTCTGGATATTATCCGCCAAATCCGGATCTATATCATAGTAATCTTTTATAGCATATGGAGATCCGGCCTTACCTTTTACTACAGCAGAATGGTCTTTCCGGATGCCAAACATGGTGTAATCGGTTTTTGTAGCGTGCTCTATCACCCCTGTATACCATACATGAGTAACACCTAGTTCTTTGATTTTGGATAAAGCCAAAGGAGTAAAAGCCGAAAACTTACCCACTCCATTCTCGGCTAAACTACCATTCATTACAGGAGATGGTCGCAGATTCCCAAACCAACGCGGGAATACCTGATAAATTACCATCTTGTTTTTTTGTTCCATTGCGTTCATCTATATATAAAGTTTTTGTGGGAAAGCGCTTTGTCCAGACAGACGATTTGTCACGGCATCAGGCCTTTCTTTCTTGCCGCGATCGCTTTCACCAAGGTTTCATATTTATTCTCATCCAACACTTTCTCAAAGCAACGGGCAGCGGCGGAATAGCCAATATTACAAATCACGTCTACATTCTCAAGATCGAATGTCTTATATAAGCCAAACTCCTCCGCTTCTATTAAGACATCACACATCTCTCGATCCTCCAGCGTATTTGCCCGGAACATATAATGATAAGAGCGCTCGGCGATATGGAATATGGTCTGCTTATATTTTTGCGGGATCAACGGGCTTACGTTCACCCCGATAATACGCTCACATTCCTCACGGATGATGGAGACCGGAAAGTTGTGAAATAATCCTCCATCCACATAATGAACGCCATTGATGACTACAGGACTGAAAATAATCGGGATACTACAAGAAGCTGTCACCGCCTCAACAATAGGACCACTCCTAAATTCATGGCTTTCGCCATTATCCAAATCAGTCGCGACAACCACCAGCGGAATTTGCAAGTCCTCGATGTTCTTGGTCCGCAAGTGTCGCCTCAAGAAATAACGAAAGCGCTTACTATCGAACAAACCCGCCTTAGGAATCTGCAACTGGGCGAATTCCGAGAACTCACGTCCGGTAAAAAGCTCTTGGATCTCCGCCGCCGAATAACCATCAGCAAACAAAGCGCCCATTAAAGCTCCCGCACTGGTACCGACTATAATATCCGGTCTTAGCGCACATTCTTCCATCATTCGAAATACGCCGATATGCGCAAAACCTTTCGCTCCGCCTCCGCTAAGCGCCAAGCCCAACCTATAGGGTTTATGGTTTGTCTCTTCTGCCATTTATTTCTTGTCTCTTAATCTGGTAACAAATATGCTGTTTTTTTTAATTAGAAACATTATTATTAGGGAAAAAGTTTCCATCCTCTTTTATTTTTGCTACATTTACACGGAAAGCAAAGGTGTTGTCACATTGTTTTCTTAAGTATAACATTAAATCTACCATGTTATGATTACGAGTATTTTCTGGATTATCCCGTTAGCGTCTGTCCTAGCGCTAGCATTCGCCTGGTTCTTCTTCAGGCAAATGATGAAAGAGAGTGAAGGAACTGAGTTGATGAAAAAGATCGCCTCCTTTGTGCGTGAAGGGGCGATGTCGTATCTGAAACAGCAATACAAAGTAGTCGCCTCGGTTTTCGTTGTCCTAGTAATCTTATTCTCTATTATGGCCTATGGCTTCCATGTTCAAAACGAATGGGTTCCGATCGCCTTCCTGACAGGAGGTTTCTTTTCAGGATTAGCGGGTTTCTTAGGCATGAAAACAGCGACTTATGCCTCGGCCCGTACAGCGAACGCAGCCCGTACTTCCTTGAATAAAGGTTTACAAGTGGCTTTCCGAAGCGGGGCGGTCATGGGCTTAGTAGTCGTTGGGCTTGGATTGCTGGATATCTCATTCTGGTATATCCTGTTAAATGCTTTCATCCCAGACGAGGCTTTGGACCCGACCCATAAACTCACCATTATCACGACAACCATGCTTACATTCGGAATGGGTGCCTCCACGCAAGCCTTGTTCGCACGTGTGGGAGGAGGAATCTATACGAAAGCCGCCGATGTCGGAGCGGATTTAGTAGGTAAAGTTGAGGCTGGGATCCCGGAGGACGATCCTCGTAACCCGGCGACAATCGCCGATAACGTAGGCGACAATGTAGGTGACGTCGCCGGTATGGGAGCCGACCTATATGAATCTTATTGCGGTTCCATCCTAGCGACCGCCGCATTGGGAGCCGCCGCATTCGTTTCTTCCGGAAGCGTAGAATTACAATATAAGGCGGTTGTCGCCCCAATGCTTATCGCCGCTGTCGGTATCATTTTATCTATTATTGGTATTTTCGCCGTCCGTACGAATGAGAACGCGACGATCAAGCAACTACTGAAAGCCTTAGCCATAGGAACGAACTTGAGTTCCGTATTGATCGCTATCTCCACGTTCGGGATTCTTTATGTATTAGGCATGGAGAATTGGTTCTGGATCGGTTGTTCCGTGATCGTAGGTCTGCTAGTCGGAATCGTGATCGGGCAAGCGACGGAGTATTATACCTCCCAGTCCTATAAGCCGACCCGGCTGGTTTCCGAATCGGGGCTGACAGGCCCGGCAACGGTTATTATCTCCGGTCTCGGACTAGGGATGCTCTCTACGGCCATCCCGGTACTTGCCGTCGTGGTCGGTATTATTTGTTCCTTCTTGTTCGCCTCCGGATTCGACTTCACGAACGTGGGCATGGGATTATACGGAATCGGTATAGCTGCCGTAGGTATGCTATCGACCTTAGGTATTACGTTGGCTACAGACGCTTACGGTCCCATAGCGGATAATGCCGGAGGCAACGCCGAGATGTGTAACCTAGGGAAAGAAGTCCGCAAGCGTACAGACGCATTGGATTCATTAGGAAATACGACTGCCGCTACAGGTAAAGGTTTCGCTATCGGTTCCGCTGCGTTAACCGGCTTGGCTCTGTTGGCCTCTTATGTAGAAGAGATCAAGATCGGTTTGCTCCGTTTAGGAGAGACCGTCCTGAACTTTACCGATGGCAGGAGTATCGAAATATCTAAAGCCTCATTCTCGGACTTTATGGTATATTATGATGTTACCTTAATGAATCCTAAGGTTTTAGCCGGAATGTTCCTAGGTTCCATGATGGCATTCATGTTCTGTGGCCTTACGATGAACGCTGTAGGACGTGCGGCCGGGCACATGGTGGAGGAAGTTCGCCGTCAGTTCAAGGAAATCAAGGGTATTCTGACTGGAGAGGCACAACCGGATTATGCCCGTTGCGTTGAGATCTCGACGAAGGGAGCGCAACACGAAATGGTACTTCCCTCCGTTTTAGCTATTATCGCCCCCATCTTAACGGGACTCATATTTGGTGTGACAGGCGTTGTCGGACTATTGATCGGTGGATTAAGCACGGGCTTCGTATTAGCCGTATTCATGGCGAACGCCGGAGGAGCATGGGATAACGCAAAGAAATTCATCGAGGAAGGAAACCACGGTGGCAAGGGTAGCGAGGCGCATAAGGCAACCGTTGTCGGCGATACGGTTGGCGATCCGTTCAAAGACACTTCCGGCCCGAGTTTGAATATCCTTATCAAGTTGATGAGCATGGTAGCGATCGTGATGGCGGGATTGACGGTGGCTTGGAGTTTGTTTTAATAGTTGACCGTTAGTAGTTGGCAATTGACAGTTAGAGAAGTAAATCGACAATTTAATAGAGAAAACTAAATAATTGTCAATCATTGACTGTCAATTGTCAACTGTTTTGTATTTTTGCGTCGTAAAAACATAAAACAATTCAACAATGTCAATCTCACGCTTTAATGCTGTGGAGAAGGCATCCAACCGAAAGGCCGTGGAAGCCGTTACTCCCGAACACAAAGTATCTGAGTACTATGGCGAGAATGTCTTCAACCGGAAGGCAATGCAGAAATATCTCTCCAAGGAAACGTACAAAGCCTTGACCCACGCCATTGACAATGGCACACCTATCGACCGGGAAATCGCCAATCATGTGGCAGCCGGCATGCGTATGTGGGCACTGGAAAAAGGAGTCACTCATTACACCCACTGGTTTCAACCGCTTACCGATGGCACCGCCGAGAAGCACGACGCTTTCGTGGAACACGATGGTAACGGTGGCATGATCGAGGAGTTCAGCGGCAAATTGCTTGTCCAGCAAGAACCGGACGCTTCCAGTTTCCCGAACGGTGGACTTCGTAATACCTTCGAGGCCCGCGGCTACTCCGCTTGGGACCCCTCCTCTCCCGCTTTTATCGTAGATGACACACTTTGTATCCCAACCGTATTTATCGCTTATACCGGTGAAGCACTGGATTATAAGACCCCGCTGATCCGCTCTATCGAAGTATTGGGAGAAGCCGCCAAGGACGTATATAGATATTTCGATGAGGATGTCAATAAGATAATTACTTACCTAGGTTGGGAACAGGAATATTTCCTTGTTGACGAGGACTTGTATTCCGCCCGTCCGGACCTCTCACTCACCGAGCGTACCTTGCTCGGACATGAGAGCGCAAAGAACCAACAATTAGACGACCATTATTTTGGCGCTATCCCCTCTCGTGTACAAGAATTCATGAAAGACTTGGAAACCGAATGCTATAAACTAGGTATCCCGGTAAAGACCCGCCATAACGAGGTAGCCCCCAACCAGTTCGAGCTAGCTCCTATTTACGAGGAATGTAACCTAGCCAACGACCATAACCAATTATTGATGTCGGTCATGAAACGTGTCTCCCGCCGTCATAATTTCCGTGTATTATTGCACGAGAAGCCATTTAACGGGGTAAACGGTTCCGGTAAACACTGTAACTGGTCTATGGGAACAGACAAGGGGGTAAACTTATTCTCTCCGGGTAAAGACCGTGAGGACAACCTACGCTTCATCACCTTCGTGGTGAACACTATCATGGCCGTTTATAAATACAACGCTTTATTAAAAGCGAGTATCGCTTCCGCCACGAACGCACACCGCCTAGGTGCGAACGAGGCACCTCCCGCTATCATCTCCACTTTCCTCGGAACGCAAATCAGCGAGATCTTGGATAAGTTTGAGAATAGCTCTATCGAGGACGCTATCGAGGTAGACGATAAAAAGGGTTTGCATCTTGGCTTCGGGCAGATCCCCGAACTGCTGTTGGACAATACGGATCGTAACCGTACCTCTCCTTTTGCCTTCACCGGAAACCGTTTTGAGTTCCGCGCCCCGGGCTCTTCCGTGAACTGCGGATCGGCCATGTTAGCGTTGAACTCCGCCGTAGCCTATCAATTGCAACAATTCAAGAAGGACGTAGAGGCTTTGCAAGCGGAAGGAAAAAGCAAGGAAGTAGCGATCTTCAAGGTGCTGAAAGCCTATATCAAGGAATCTAAGCCGATCCGCTTCGATGGGAACGGTTATTCGGATGAATGGAAAGAGGAAGCCGCCAAGCGAGGTCTGGATTGCCAAAATAGTGTTCCCTTGCAATATGACGCTTATCTTAAACCGGAGTCGATCGAGATGTTCACGTCTACCGGCGACTTACCCAGAAAGAATTGGAAGCGCGTAATGAAGTAAAATGGGAAGTCTATATCAAAAAGGTACAGATCGAGGCCCGGGTATTAGGGGATTTATCCTTGAATCATATCATCCCGGTAGCCGTTCGTTACCAGAGCGTATTGCTGGATAATATAGCGAAGTTGAAAGAGACATTCGGCGACGACCCGGAATTCCGCGATATGTCGGAAGAGCCCCGTCGCTTGGTTCGTAAGATAGCCGGACATATCTGTGCCGTGACCAAGAAAGTGGATGAGATGGTAGAGGCCCGCAAGAAAGCGAACCGCTTGACCGATATGCGGGAAAAGGCGATCGCTTACCACGACTCGGTGGCCCCTTATTTGGATGAGATCCGTGACCATATCGATGATCTGGAGCTGATGGTGGACAACCAGATGTGGCCGTTGCCGAAGTATAGGGAACTCCTGTTTATCCGATAAAAAATACCAGTACTGGCGTTGCCTTGCGCCAGTATCGGCATAGCCTCACGCTGATATAGGCGTAGCCTTACACCGATACTGGCATAAGGCTACGCCTATACTCCCGTTTACCACTTCACATAAGAGGCATTCATCAAGAAGTCATAATCATGTTTCATCGCTTGCAGCGGTGTCATATTATAACGCTCTTGCTCAATGAAGTAATCCTCTAATCCGGCTTTCTCCGCCACAGCGAATAAGGATTTGAAGTCTACGATTCCGGCGCCCATCTCCGTGCTGCCCTTTCCATCCGCATTCGCGTCTTTCAAGTGCCAGTTGGCGAAACGACCGGGATAACGGTTCACGTAATCATGACATTTAAAACCGCCATACACTAATTGAGCCGTATCGATCTGGAAAGTAACCAGCCCTTTGTCCGTATTCTCGATCATCACGTCGAACGGGATCTTTCCTTCCAACTCATGGAATTCATCCACATGGTTATGGAAAGCGAAACGCAACCCGTTCGCCTTTGCGATCTCACCACATTTATTAAATTGATCCGCTAAACGCTTCACGTCCGAAAGGCTCTTGATATCTTTGGAGGGATAACCCGCCTGAACAATCCATTTACAGCCTACCTCTGCCGTATCGGCGGCATTCTTTTTCCAGAAGTCCCATCCCTTGGTATCACCCTCCGCCAGCAAACCGCTTCCGGTATGGGAACCTACCATACGGGCACCCAGATCCGCCAGATATTTCTTCATCTCGGCCGGGGATTTCCCGTAGAATTTGCCATCCCGGTAACCGGCGGCTTCCATCCGTTTATAACCGATATCCACCAAAGCCTTCATCGTACCGTCAAAATCCGTCTTCAAGTCGTCCCGGACACTATACAACTGTACTCCTATCGCTTTCTCTTTCTTAGCCAAGATAGAGGCAAAGCCATTCGGTACTACACTCAGCGCAGCCACAGCGGCACCCGCTTTCAAAAAAATTCCGTCTCGTTATCATCATACTATTCTTTAAGATTAACGGCGCTAAAGGTAGCAAAATTATTTCTACTTTCGCGCACATTTAAACAAACGATCATGCAAGGAACAAAAAATCTGACCGAAGGGGTCATTTCCCGGCAACTATTCAATCTGGCGATGCCGATCATGGGTACCTCATTTATCCAAATGGCCTATAGCATCACCGACATGGCTTGGGTAGGCCGGTTGGGAAGCGAGGCCGTAGCCGCTATCGGCGCCGTTGGTATCCTTACTTGGATGACGAACTCGATCTCTTACTTGAATAAAGTAGGCTCGGAGGTGAGTGTCGGGCAAAGTATCGGGGCGCAAAACGTGGAAGATGCCCGAGGATTCGCTTCCCATAACCTAACGATCGCCTTGATCCTCTCGCTTTGCTGGGGATTCTTGCTATTCGTCCTCGCTCGTCCGATTATCGGCTTCTACAAACTGGAGGAACCGATTGCGTTGAACGCCGTGGAATATTTGAGAATCGTCGCTTCCGCATTCCCATTTATCTTCCTCTCGGCGGCGTTTACCGGGATTCATAATGCCTCGGGATTGAGTAAGATTCCATTTTATATCAGCGGAACAGGTCTTTTACTGAATATGGTGCTAGATCCTTTATTTATACTCGGCTTCCATTTGGGTACGGCAGGTGCGGCTTGGGCTACGTGGATCTCCCAAGCGGTGGTTTGCGGACTATTCGTCTATCAGCTAAATGCCGCAATAAATTGTTCGGTGGATTCCCTTTCTTTGTCCGTTTAAAGGAACGCTACACCAAGCGGATCTTCCAATTGGGCCTGCCGGTAGCGTTATTAAATACGTTCTTCGCGATCATCAATCTTTTTATGGCCCGTACAGCTTCCACCTACGGAGGGCATATCGGTTTGATGACGCTTACGGCAGGTGGACAAATGGAGGCGATCGCATGGAACACCTCACAAGGCTTCAGTACGGCCCTCTCCGCTTTCACCGCCCAGAATTACGCCGCACGCAAGAAAGAACGTATCTTGACCGCTTATCACACGACGCTTAAAATGACTTCGATCATCGGCGTGCTCTGTACCTTGCTATTCGTCTTTTACGGTAGCGAGGTCTTCTCACTGATCGTGCCGGAGCAAGCCGCTTACGAGGCTGGCGGCATATTCCTCCGGATCGATGGCTATTCGATGATCCTCATGATGTTGGAAATTACCACGCAAGGCATGTTCTACGGTACCGGCCGAACGGTTCCACCGGCGATCATCAGCATCTCGTGCAACACCCTGCGCATACCTTTGGCCATCGGGCTGGCGGCAGCGGGACTGGGTATTACGGGTGTTTGGTGGGCGATCAGCCTTTCCAGCATGCTAAAAGGTATCGTCGCTTTCATCTGGTTCAGTATCTTACAGAAGAAGATCTTGTAAGCGGAACAATTCTTACCGATTTTCCGTACATTCGCGATTAAAATGACATTCAATAAAAAAACGACCTATATGGATAACAAATTCAAACCGGAAACCCTGTGCGTACAGGCCGGTTGGCAACCCAAGAAAGGAGAACCCCGTGTCCTCCCGATCTATCAAAGCACGACATTCAAGTATGAGACGAGTGAGCAGATGGCTAAATTGTTCGATTTGGAGGAAAGCGGCTATTTCTATACCCGCCTTCAAAACCCGACAAACGAGGCTGTAGCCGCCAAGATCGCGGCGTTGGAAGGTGGCGTGGCTGCCATGCTGACCTCATCCGGGCAGGCCGCTAGCTTTTTCGCTTTCTTCAATATTTGCGAGGCTGGCGACCATATCGTAAGCGCAACCAGCATTTATGGAGGTACTTATAATCTACTGGCCGTTACCTTGAAGAAGCTGGGAATCGAATGCACATTCATCGATCAAGACGCGAGCGAGGAAGAGATCTCCAAGGCTTTCCGCCCGAATACGAAGGCGATGTTCGGCGAGATGATCTCCAATCCGGGCGTTATGGTATTGGATGTGGAGAAGTTTGCCCGCATCGCCCATAATCATGGCGTACCCTTGATCGTCGATAATACGTTTGCCACGCCGATCAATTGCCGTCCGTTCGAATGGGGAGCGGATATCGTTACGCACTCCACGACTAAATATATGGATGGCCATGCCACGAGCGTGGGCGGTTGTATCGTGGACAGCGGCAATTTCGATTGGGAAGCGCATGCCGAGAAGTTCCCGGGACTTTGCCAACCGGACCCTTCTTACCACGGATTGACCTATACCAAAGCATTCGGGAAATTAGCGTTCATCACGAAAGCGACTAGCCAACTGATGCGTGACCTTGGAGCGATCCAATCCCCGCAAAACGCATTCCTATTGAATCTGGGATTGGAGACCTTGCATCTTCGTGTACCGCAGCATTGCAAAAACGCCTTGGCGGTAGCGCAGTGGCTACAGAAGTGTGATAAGGTAGCTTGGGTTCATTATCCGGAATTGGAAGGCAATCCGTACCATGAACTCGCCAAGAAGTATCTACCGAATGGCTCTTGCGGCGTATTATCCTTCGGATTGAAAGGTGGACGTGAGGTGGCGATCAAGTTTATGGATAGCTTGAAACTCGCCGCTATCGTAACTCACGTAGCGGATGCCCGTACTTGCGTGCTTCACCCGGCCAGTCATACGCACCGCCAGTTGAGCGATGAGCAATTGATAGAGGCTGGCGTAGCTCCGGACTTAATCCGCTTCTCTGTAGGTATCGAGAACGCCGATGATATCATCGCCGATATCGAGCAAGCGTTGAATAAATAAGACTTCAGTGCCACGCTGATGGCACACCCATGTCATCGGCATGGCACACCCGTGCCATCGGCGTGGCACACCCGTTCCATCAGCGTGACACACCTGCTTCTCCAGCATGACACTGCTATAAGTTCCTAGATAGGCAGGAATCTCCCCAGACGCACCACCCAATTTGTCGTAATCCTCCCTAGGCTCGTTACCAGATGTTCCTCACGCAACAAATCCTCACGGAACTCACGAAGAATAAGCCAATCCGCCTGTTTCACCCAATGCCGGAAAGCCGGATTCTCCACATGGCTTTCCGAAATGGATAATAATGCGTCCAGATCAAAACAATCAGCGACAACGCCTGCGCCAGACAAAGAGGCATCGTAAGCATTGCAAGCTTGCTCAATATGTGTAGGAACCATCAATACAGGTTTATTCAGATACATCGCCTCACATACGGATTCGAACCCGGCGGTCGTAGCATAAGCCTTCGCCCCCGACATATAACGTAGAAACAACGTATCATCCAGCTGATGGAAAGAAAGGCAATCGTCTATTATCACCTCGGCTCGCTGATCTTTCTTATCCCAAAAGAAATGCATCGGAACCGAAGGATGACGGGAATGCCAAGAACGGATCTCCTCACTAAAACCCGCTATTCAACAAATAACCATGCAAATAACTGCCGTTCGAGGGAACCGCATCCAAGACTTCTTGCCTTAATAAAGGAGGAACCACGACTATTCCTCCCAACGGCGCCTCACGCATCTTCCGAAAAGACAAGGCTAATTTTTTGACGGAGCCTATCGCCGTTAATCTCGTAAAAAATCGTAGCGACGCCAACGACAATGTGCTCTGCTTCGGGAAAACGAAATCCGGATGCAAGAATAGATATTGATGGGCGATACATACCATCGTCGCTTTCGGACGGAAAAGTAAGTAAGTCAGCCCCGTCAGCAGCTCGTAGAAATTCACGACAACATCCGCATCTGTCTGCCGAATCATCCGGTCGATATAACGGATACTTCCCATGTATTTGTGCAGACGCAATACATTATATAATATGCTACGCATCAAACTCACTTGTTTATTCTTAGCCGTCGGTAAAAAATTCGGACTCTCAAACGGATATACCGGCGACAGAATCTTATTCAAGAAGAAATCCGGTAAACGGCGGGCTGGGCTTTTTTCCGACCAACACACCAACGATCTCATGTCCTTCGGCCATCAATTTCTGACGTAAGGATAACGCTTGGGTCAAGTGCCCACGTCCCTCACCTTGTATGATAAACAGGATTTTCATACGGCATCCGCATATAGTTGTACATTATTATATGTAACAATATCCCACTCTCCTTGTTCATCCTCCACGAGAGCGGTCATGCTTTCCACCCAATCGCCGGAATTTAGATAATGCACATTACCATACCATACGTTCGCTGCTTGGTGAATATGGCCGCAAATAATCCCGTCCAAATGCTTGGCCTCCGCTAAGCGTACCAACTCTTTCTCAAACTCCGAGATATAAGAGACCGCACTTTTCACCCGGTGTTTCACCTCTTGGGATAAAGAGAAATAAGGTTTTCCTTGCCGCTCTCTACGATGATTGTAAACCTTATTCAACCACAATAAAAAAGTATACCCCACATCCCCAAGCATGGCAAGCCAACGCATATGGGTCGTAACCGTATCGAAAATATCGCCATGTGTCACGAAATAGCGTTTTCCTTGTCTCGTCTTCAGCAAATAATCCTTTACGATCGATATATTGGAGAACTTAAAAGGAGCCAAGCTGTCGAGAAAATCATCATGGTTCCCCACTACATAGATAATCTCCGTACCCCTTTTCTCCATCATCTTCATCAATACCTTAAAGAAATCGGTATGCTTTTGTTTCCAGCGTTTACCGGATTTCTTCAATTGCCAGCCATCGATGATATCACCATTCAGAATCAATCGATCGCAATCTACGTGCTTGAGAAAACGGGTGACCTCCTCCGTCCGGGAATGTTCCGATCCCAAATGGATGTCAGAGAGGACAATAGTCGGATAGTACTTTCTTAATATCATCTTTTCCTTGTTTAAGATGATACAAAAGAACACTTTCGGTATTACAAGTTCACGACAACCTAATGAAAAAGACATAACAAAAAGGCCAGCTCTTCACAAAGCCGGCCTTTTCTCGTTTAACTTTAAATATTAAAAAATTATGATGACATTTTACTTTACCTATTCTTCTGATTGAGTAGCCTCGTAAGCCTTTAACAACTTCTCTTGTACATCGGCAGGAACTAACTCGTAACTAGCGAACTTCATCGTAAAGGAAGCACGTCCGCCCGTAATGGAACTTAGTGAAGTAGAATAGTTAGACATCTCTTTCAAAGGAACTTTCGCCAATAGTTTCTCAAATCCCTTCTCGCTATTCATACCCATAATCAAGGCACGGCGTCCTTGCAAGTCGCTCATCACATCTCCCAGATAATCGGCAGGAACGGAAACCTCGACATCGTAAACAGGCTCCAAGATCTTAGGGCCAGCCTCCTTGAAAGCGGTACTGAACGCATTGCGTCCGGCAAGCATGAAAGAGATTTCATTACTGTCTACCGGGTGCATCTTACCATCGTATACGCAAATACGCACGTCGCGAGCATACGAACCCGTCAACGGCCCTTGCTCCATACGAGCCATGATACCTTTCAAGATAGCTGGCAAGAAACGAGCGTCGATAGCACCACCAACGATACAGTTTACGAACACGACTTTACCACCCCAATCCAAATCAATTATTTGAGTATCACGAACATTCATCTTATACTCCT
>ENA-OQHL01001167-OQHL01001167.1-human-gut-metagenome-genome-assembly--contig:-NODE-1167-length-14374-cov-3.827753_pt1 | contig 14374 bp, 12 predicted proteins | sample MGYA00242565_ERZ504723 | MGnify/ENA primary metagenome ERZ504723 (study PRJEB26092, sample SAMD00036211) | human gut metagenome | host: Homo sapiens | study: EMG produced TPA metagenomics assembly of... | reverse complement strand
CGTTAAGGAAGCTTGCGGTCTTGGCTTGAAGGAAGCTAAGGACATGGTAGACGGTGCTCCTAGCGTAGTAAAAGAAGGTTTGGCTAAGGACGAAGCAGAATCATTGAAGAAAACATTGGAAGAAGCTATGGCTCTTCCCAGGTGATGAGACTGGCACTTTCTGCCGGGCAGTCTTCCAACTTGCATGACATAGTCCGCATTTTCCGGCAGGAATCGGTCATCCATGACAACTTGCAGGAGGAGATGCTGCGGATTGTCTTGAAACGTTTCATCATTACCTGCACACGCATTGCGCGCCAGCGTTTCGGGGTGGGGCAGGAGAAGGAAAAGACGTTTGACATCATCCGGCAGTATTACGTATTAGTGGACCGGCATTTCAAGGAGAAGAAGCAAGTGCAGGATTATGCTGATATTCTTTGCCGTTCTCCCAAGACACTTTCCAATCTGTTCTCGACCTGCGGGTTGCCTTCCCCTTTACGGGTGATTCATGACCGCATTGAGGCAGAAGCCATGAGATTGCTGCTGTATACCCACAAAAGCGCTAAGGAAATCAGCTCCATTCTGGGCTTCGAAGACTTGTCCGCGTTCAGCCGTTTTTTCAAGAAAATGACCGGCGAGAGTGTCTCGGACTACCGGAAAAGAGTGAAACGGGAAGAATTGCCAACTGTTGCGGAATAATTGCCATTTCGTACGTGGTGGAAAACAAGGAACTTTGCAAAAACAAAAATCAAGTCATATTACTGAAACCATTTAAAAAGTAGAACAAAGATGAAAACGAAATTGCAAAACTTGTTTATGGCTGCGTTGACGCTGGCCGCTTCCACTCAAAAGTTGGGTGTTAATTTGATTCGTGTAGCCATCCTGGTTATTTTCGTATGGATTGGTGGGTTGAAATTCTGGAATTATGAGGCTGAAGGGATTGTCCCTTTTGTGGCGAACAGCCCGTTCATGAGCTTCTTTTATACAAAGAGTGCCCCGGAGTACAAGGAGTATAAGCTGAAAGAGGGCGAGTTCAATGAGGCGAAACATCAGTGGCACGTGGAGAACAATACGTATGGTTTCTCCCACGGTCTGGGCATTCTGATTATGGCCATCGGCATCCTGACATTTCTGGGGATATTCTCTCCGAAAATCGGACTGGCGGGAGCCGCACTTGCCATTGTCATGACGATGGGTACCCTCTCTTTCCTGGTGACAACTCCTGAGGTGTGGGTGCCCGACTTGGGAAGCGGGGAGCACGGCTTTCCGTTGCTGACGGGGGCAGGGCGCTTGGTCATCAAGGATACGGCCATTCTTGCCGGTGCCATTGTCGTACTGTCTGACAGTGCAAAAAGAGTATTGAACCAATTAAGGAAATAGACGTATGAAACAGTATGATGTCATTATCATCGGATTCGGCAAAGGCGGAAAGACATTGGCTGCCGAGTTGGCAAAACGGAAGCTGGACGTTGCCGTAGTGGAGCGTTCGGAAAAGATGTATGGAGGGACATGTATCAATATCGGTTGCATTCCCACAAAAACATTGGTGCATGCGGCAAAGCAGGTGGACAAAGACGCTTCTTGGGAGGTCAAGAAGGCATACTATCGTCAGTCCATTGCAAGGAAGGAAGAGGTCGTTTCTTTCCTGCGTCAGAAGAACTATCAGAATCTGGCCGACAATCCTCATGTAACGGTCTATACAGGCATCGGCTCCTTTGCAGGTCCGGATGTGGTGGAAGTTGGGATGGTGGAAGGGACATTACAATTGCAAGCTCCCCGGATATTCATCAATACGGGTGCCGAAACCGTCATTCCACCGATAGAGGGGATACAAGGTAACCCACGGGTATATACCAGCACCTCCATTATGGAACTGACTGAGCTGCCGGCACAGCTCGTCATTGTAGGTGGGGGATACATCGGACTAGAATTTGCTTCCATGTATGTTTCATTCGGTTCGCAAGTCACGGTGCTCGAGGGCTCTTCCGAACTGATATCCCGGGAGGACCGGGACATTGCGGACAGTGTCCGGGAGGTATTGGAACAGAAAGGAATCGTTTTCAGGCTGAATGCACGCGTGCAGTCCGTGAAAGACTCTGACGTCATTTACCGGGATGCGGTCACGGGAGAGGAACATCAGTTACACGCAGATGCCATCCTGCTGGCTACCGGCCGGCGTCCGAATACGGCTGGCTTGAATCTGGCGGCGGCAGGTGTAGAGGTGAATGAGCGCGGTGCCATTGTGGTGGACGACTATTTGCAGACTACCAACCCCAAGATACATGCTATCGGTGATGTAAAGGGCGGTTTGCAGTTTACCTACATTTCTTTGGATGATTACCGCATTCTGTGCGAAGACCTTTTCGGGGCGGGAGAACGCAAGGTGTCCGACCGTGACCCGGTGAGCTATTCGGTATTCATCGACCCGCCGCTTTCACGCATCGGGCTGAGCGAAGCGGAAGCACGCAAGAAGGGATTGAATATAAAGGTCAACAAGCTGCCGGTAGCCGCCATTCCGCGTGCCAGGACTTTGGGCGATACGAACGGACTCTTCAAGGTAGTGGTGGACGCCGATACGGACAAGATTTTGGGATGTACGCTGTTTGGCCCGGAATCGAGTGAGGTCATCAACCTGGTGGCAATGGCTATGAAGACCGGGCAGGAATATACCTTCCTCCGTGATTTTGTCTTTACACATCCCAGCATGAGCGAAGCGCTGAATGACTTGATGGGCTTTTAAAGATTATTTAGGCACAATATCCGTCAATTTGCAGGAAGAGCATTTGCGTATCTCCCCAAAAATGACGAATATTGTGCCCGAATTCTATAAACCCCAATAGTCATGACCCGGATATCTGCCATAGGCATTGCACTGCTGTGCATTTTATGCGTAACCTCTTGCGGCTTAAAATCAAGACAGACTACTACCGAATCTTCTTCCGAAACGGGCTATTCTCCGGTTACGACAGACACGGCAGCTACCATTGTACTGTGCTATGCCAAAGGCTATACGGTGAAATATCTTCCGCACCATGTCCGTCTGGTGGATATACACGACCCTCAAAAAGAAAGCAGTAGCACTTTCCACTATGCGCTGGTACCGAAAGGCATAAAGCCTGTCGGCATACCGAGCGACTATACGGTGATTGAAACGCCGGTAGAGCACGTTATGTGTATGACATCCCTGCAACTTTCCAACTTCATCCGTCTGGATGCCTGCAATTATGTGGTGGGCATCACCAGTACGCGCCATCTCTTCAACAAGGAGATGAACGACCGTTTGAAGTCCGGCGAGACCGTGAAGATTGGTATCGAAGGGAACTTTGATAATGAAGTGATAATGAGCATGAATCCGGATGTTATCTTTATCTCTCCTTTCAAGCGGGGTGGATATGATGCCATGCGGGAAATCGGTATTCCACTGGTTCCCCATTTGGGATATAAGGAGATGACCCCGTTGGGGCAGGCTGAATGGATAAAATTCATCGGCATGTTTATAGGCCAGGAAGTGGAGGCGAATGAAAAGTTTGCTGCGATAGAGAAGCGCTATAACGAATTGAAGGAGCTGGCTGCCAACGTGAAGAAGCGTCCGATGGTATTCAGCGGCGAGATACGGGGTGGCAACTGGTATGCAGTGGGAGGAAAGAGCTTTCTTGCCGAACTGTTCCGTGATGCCGGTGCGGATTATTTCTTGAAAGACGATCCCCGTTCGGGAGGTGTCACGCTGGATTTTGAAACCGTATATAGCCAGGCGGAGAGTGCCGACTATTGGCGCATTGTCAACAGCTATGACGGGACATTCACGTATGATGCCTTGAAGTCCCTCGACCCGCGTTATGCCGACTTCCGTGCGTTTCGTGAGAAGGGAGTGGTATACTGCAACATGCGTGAGAAACCCTTCTACGAAAGTATGCCCATGCAGCCCGAAATTGTATTGGAAGACTTGATACATGCTTTCCATCCCGATTTGTTGCCTGACTATAAACCGACTTACTACGAACTGCTGAAATGATAAAAAGACCCGTACTTCCGTTGATGTTGCTGACACTGGCATCTATCTTTCTTTTTTTCCTGCTGAACCTGCTTTTGGGGTCGGTTCACATTCCTCTGCGCTCCGTGTGGAACATATTGTGGGGAAATACGGATGAATCCGTTATTTGGCAGAATATTATCTGGAAGTCCCGCGTGCCCCAAGCGTTGACGGCATTGGTGGCGGGAGCAGGGCTGTCAGTCAGCGGTCTGCAGATGCAGACGGTGTTCCGCAATCCGCTGGCAGGACCTTCGGTATTGGGCATCAGTTCAGGTGCCAGCCTGGGTGTGGCTTGTGTGGTATTGCTGTCCGGGGCGATGGGCGGTGTGGCATTGAGCCGTTTGGGGTATATGGGCGAGGTTGCCTTGTCGGTTGCCGCCATTATCGGTGCGCTGGCTGTGATGGCGCTCATTGTCTATGTCTCCCAGAAGGTGAAGGGCAACGTGACGCTGCTGATAATCGGTGTGATGATAGGCTATGTGGCAAGTGCCGTCATCGGCGTATTGAAATATTTCAGTGTGGAGGAAGATATACGTGCATATGTCATTTGGGGATTGGGTAGCTTTGCCCGTGTTTCGGGCGACCAGATGGTGCTGTTTGTCTGTATCATGGCTGTGCTGCTTCCGTTGTCCTTCCTGCTGATAAAGACGATGAATCTGTTGCTGCTGGGCGATGGCTATGCACGCAATCTGGGACTGAACATCAAGCGGGCACGCCTGCTGGTTATCTCATGCTCCGGTGTGCTGGTGGCTATTGTAACGGCCTATTGCGGTCCGATTATGTTTATCGGATTGGCGGTTCCCCATCTGTGCCGTGCCATCTTCCACTCTTCGGACCATCGGGTGTTGATGCCTGCCACATTGCTGGTAGGCGCTTCCCTGGCATTGGTCTGCAATCTGATAGCCCGTATGCCCGGCTTTGAGGGAGCTTTGCCGGTCAACTCGGTGACGGCACTGGTAGGTGCGCCGGTAGTGGCTTCTGTACTTTTTAGAAAACGGAAAGGAGAATTGAATGAATAAGGAAACCATACATATAGAGAATCTTTCCATCGGTTACCCCGGCAAGGGGGATGTGAAAGTGGTGGCAGACGGCATTTGCGCCGGAATCAACAGTGGTGAGCTGACTTGCTTGTTGGGAGCTAATGGAGTGGGGAAGTCCACGCTGCTTCGTACGTTGTCTGCCTTCCAGCCGAAACTTGGCGGAAACATATTTATTGAAGGAAAAGAGATTGGGAACTATACCGACAAGCAGCTTTCGCGCGTCATTAGTGTGGTGCTGACGGAGAAGTGCGATATACGCAATATGTCCGTCGTAGAACTGATAGGTCTGGGGCGTAGCCCCTACACCGGTTTCTGGGGAACTCTTTCGAAAGAGGACAAGACTGTGGTGGACAAATCCATCGCCCTGGTAGGCATTCCCCATCTGGCACACCGCATGGTGCATACGCTGAGTGACGGTGAACGGCAGAAGGTGATGATAGCCAAGGCGCTCGCCCAGGAAACTCCCGTCATCTATCTGGATGAACCGACAGCTTTCCTTGATTTTCCCAGTAAAGTAGAGATGATGCAACTGCTTCACCAGCTCAGCCGGCAAACGGACAAGACGATTTTCCTTTCTACTCACGACCTGGAACTGGCCCTGCAGATAGCGGACAAAATATGGCTGATGGACAAGGTGAACGGCGTAACTATCGGTACACCCGAGGACCTTTCGTTGAACGGCAGCCTGAGCAACTTCTTTGCCCGTAAGGGTATTGCCTTTGATTTGGAAACGGGACTGTTCAGGGTAGCCAATGAATATACCTCCCGGATACGTTTGGCGGGTCACGGGCAGAAGTATGCCATGGTGCGCAAGGCGTTCCAAAGAAACGGGATTCTGGCAAACCGGAATGTTGAATCGGAGATCTATATCGAAACCGGAGATTTGAAGGGAGACGGCAGCTTCGTATTCCATCGACCGGGCAAGGAGCCGGTAACGGTGTACTCCATTGAGGAATTGCTGCAAATAGTCTTGTCATTCCATTCCCTATGATGCACCATTCTGCAAAGGATAATTATGTCCACTTAACGACGACTCCGGTCCCCCGGCTGATTACGTCATTGGCTGTGCCGACCATCATCAGCATGCTGGTGACGTCTTTCTATAACATGGCAGATACCTATTTTGTGGGTAAAATAAATACCCAGTCTACGGCTGCCGTAGGTATCGTGTTTTCTGTGATGTCCATTATCCAGGCTGTGGGATTCTTCTTCGGTCATGGTTCGGGGAACTACATCTCCCGTAAGTTGGGGGCGCAGGAAACGGAGAGTGCCGAGAAGATGGCATCCACCGGCTTCTTTTTTGCCTTGTTTATCGGAGCGGCTCTGGCTGTGTTGGGATTGTTGTTCCTTACACCGCTTTCCCTTGCTTTGGGGTCGACGCCTACCATTCTTCCGTATACGGAGCGCTATTTGGGAATCATTCTGCTGGGTACTCCTTTTATGACCGCCTCATTGGTGCTGAATAACCAAATACGTTTTCAAGGTAATGCGGCGTATGCCATGGTGGGGATTGTGAGCGGGGCGGTCATCAACGTGGTGCTCGATCCTATCCTGATTTTTGTATGCGATATGGGCATATCCGGTGCCGCACTGGCCACAGTAGTCAGCCAGATATGTAGTTTCATCCTTTTGCTATATATGGGGCGCAGAGGAGGAAATATACGTATACGTTACAGAAACTTTACGCCTACACTGGCTTTCATCAAGGAAATTATTGGGGGCGGAACTCCGTCACTCACTCGCCAGGGACTGGCAAGCGTGGCAACCATTTTGCTGAACGTGGCGGCCGGTGCATATGGTGACGCAGCTATTGCAGGGATGTCCATTGTGACGCGTATCTCTATGTTCATCAATGCTTTCCTGATTGGTTTCGGGCAAGGCTTCCAACCGGTATGCGGATTCAATTATGGTGCCGGGCTGTATGCCAGAGTGCGCCAAGGATTCTGGTTCTGTGTGAAGGTAGGCTTTTTCTTTTTGCTGGTTTGTGCGGTGGCAGGTATGGGATATGCCGAGGAGATTGTCTCCATCTTCCGCAAGGGAGACCCTGCTGTTGTAGCTACCGGTGCGGCAGCATTGCGCTGGCAGTTCATCACCTATCCGTTGGGTGCATGGATTGTGGTCAGCAACATGATGCTGCAGACTATCCGCAAGCCCGTACGCGCTACGATACTTTCCTCTGCCCGTCAAGGGCTGTTCTTCATCCCCCTCATCTTCATTCTTCCTTATTTCTTAGGACTGAAAGGGGTGGAGATGTGCCAGGCGGCGTCGGACATGCTGACCTTCTTCCTCGCCATTCCATTGACCTGCGGGGTGCTGGCGGAGATGAAGAGGAAGGAGGCGGAACAACTGCAACAGCGGCAATCTTGAAGTTTCTGCGTCCCTATTCAATTTTCACGGGAACTATCGGTTGCCGCTTCACTTTATCGAGGGGAGCTGCATGGTACTCGATGCGCCCGAAGTCTATCTGTCTCAAATCAATGCTTCTGATTGTACTGTTGTACATGGTGCGATAGTAGATGATACCGTTTGTCATATCTGTGGCCGATGTCCATTGGGTGGCACTTGGAATATTGGCAGGAACCTGGCCGAGGGGAAACTCGATGCCTACGGGTATATCAAAGTTATTCAGTATCTGAAAACATTGGAGAACGGTTTCCTGTGCGGTATTCTGTGGTGGTGTAGAAGTCTGGTAGAAAGCGGCACGGATAAAGCGGGAAGGGGGAGTCACATCTCCCGGAATTCCCAAAAAGCCGCTTCCCGAACCGAAAGGGGCTATAGTCACATTGCCCAGCGATTTGCTTTCGGCACTGCCCGGGTAGAGGTTCACATAATTGTTTAAGTTGGTCATCTGCCAGTCAAAGCCGGGGGAGTTTGTCAATACTCCCAGTTTGTTTTCATAGAAACGGGGCTGTCCGTCGATGAACTCCAATACCAGTTGGCGGCCGGTCTTGTCTGCAATCCGCCAATGTACGGTGGAGGCGCGCGGGTCAATGGCTATGACCGTCACATTTTCAATAGCCTCCTTTACCTCGTCCACAGTAGAAAAGCTTCCCAACAGCCATGATACCAATTGTAAATCGGCTATGCTCGACGCTTTTCGTGTGGGGTCGTACTCCTCATATTTGCCATATCCGGGAAAGTAGAACAGCCCGGCGGAGAGCCCGGCTTCATTCAGACCTTCGGCCACGAACTCCTTTTGCTCCACTGCCAGGCCTACGTAGCCATAGCGTGAGGTGAACTCCATGCCGGACAGACTGCCTCCGGGTGTCAGTGATTGTTGCGAATAACCGCGCGGTACGATGACGTACTGGCTGTTCAGCTCACTGCCTCCCCATTCGATGGTGCGAGCTACGACGTGCGCATTGTCTTTGGCCGTCAGGGTGATACCGGTACATGCCTCTGCTGTTTGAGGGGCGAAGGTGAGGGCTGTCATTGCTGCCAGCAGGATAGGAATTCTTTTTGCCATATTATTCAGTTTATATTGTTGAGTATCTGTTTGTATACTAAACAACTCTGTATGGCAAAATGTTCCCTTACCAGAACCGGTACCCCAGCGTAAAGAATGCGGCGAAGTTCTTGGGAAAATATCCTCCTTCTTCCGAATGACCTATCATCTGGTTTATCTGCTCATTGACTTTTACCAGTCCCACTTGTGTCTCTGCACCGATGATGAATCTTCTGTATTCAAAAGTAAGTCCCAGGGCAATACCTGCATCGAAACGGTTGTTACCCATTTTCCCGTCTACCATACTGCCGAAAGTGTCTATCTTGAACTGGTATCCTCCCTGCATACTGCCGCTGCTATAATCGTAGGTCTCGCCGGAGGTCTTGCCTGCCACGCCTATGGCCGCATAAGGGCCGACGCTCAGCGAGGCATGATAATCCTTGCCCAGATGGAGGCGGGCCGCTATCATGAGGGGGATTTGCAGATACAGTTCATGCATTTTGGCCTTGCCGATGTGGCTTATCTCGTCTTTACCGCCGATGGACACGAATTCCAATGCGGATTGCAGCACCCAGGTCTTGTTGAGGACATATACTGTACCGACACCAGCTTTGTAAGCTATTTGGGTGTCACTACTGGAGTGTTTTCCATGAAAATGGGAGGTACCGATTCCTGCTTTTGCATGAAAGGACAGCGGGCTTTGTGCCAGACCGGTCAGTACGGTCATTGCCATACAGACGGTAATGATTATCTTCTTCTTCATGAGTAAATTTTTCCGTTTTCGGTTATGAGTAATATTGTTAGTTCGCCATTGGGCAGTAAGGGGGCACAGTGCCGGTGACAGAGCTCAATCAGTGCCTTGCCAAACTTTTCCAGCAGCTCTTCGGGAATGATGTCCCAGAGTTCGCGCGCCAGGTTCATCTGTCCGATGGCGGCAAGTGTTTCTTCGCTGCATCCCGTCTGGCGTGCCAGGTCTTGAATGAATTCCTTATTCATGGTCACTTTCTTGCTGTGGGTATCCAGATTGCCTTCGGCCAGTTTCACGGCCTTTCCCATCATCACGCCGAGGGTGACGTGCGGTACTTGCTCTTCGGCTGCTATTTTCAAGGTTTCGCCGATAAAGTTGCCGTAATGCACGAAAGCCTGGGTGGGGAGGTCGGGATAATACGCCTTGATGAAACGTTCGCTCTTTGCGCCGGAGCTGATGACGATACGAGGGCTCTGGGTTGCCTTTGCCACTTCCATGGACTTCCGGATGGAATTGACGAAGGCTTCCGAGGAGAATGGCTTCACGATGCCGGAGGTCCCGATAATGGAAATGCCTCCTTCGATACCGAGGCGGGGATTGAAGGTGCGTTTGGCTATTTCTTCTCCACCGGGGATGGAGATGGTAATGAGAATAGGATTGGGCTGTTTGGCAATATGGAGGCGTTCAAGCCATAGCTTGACGTTCTTCTTTATCATTTCGCGTGGGGTGTCGTTGATGGCAGAGCTACCGAGCTCAAGTCCCAGACCGGGCATGGTGACGACACCTACGCCTTCGCCGCCGCAGACGATGATGTTGTAGTCGTCCTGGGGAGTGTCTTCCGGCAGCGGGTCGTCTATGCGGAAAGGTATGGCTATATTGGCCACAACTTTCATCCCGTTGGTGATGTCCGGGTCGTCGCCGGCATCCTTGATGACGGTAGCGCTTGTCTCGAACATGCCGTCACCGTTTTCCAGAAGGTCGGAGTGGGGAATATGGTGCTGCGGCTCTACGGGAACCTGTATGGTTTCTCCGTTGGGAAGAACTACCGGAAATTCCGTAGGACGCTTTTTGAAGTAGATATTGAATACATCCCAGGTGGCGGCTACGGCGGCAGCGGCGGCACATGTTCCGGTAGTCAGTCCGCTGCGTAGGGGGAAGAAGTCGGGTAAATGTTTCTCGACTATGCGGCGCAGGCCATGCTCGCCGTTTACACAGATAAACTTGCCGGATGTCTTGGGGCGGCAGATGGCAAAGATGCGTATACCCAGTTGCCGGGCAGCTTCCACCTTCTCGCAGAATCCACCGGATATCCCGCTTTCCTTGAGGAGTATGGCTTCGGGATGAAGCTGTTTCATCAGGATTTGCTCGTCTTCTCCGGGCGTGTAGTAGTAGAGGTTCTTCTCGGAGAAACCTTGTTCCCGGGCGAGCTTGCGCGAGCTGTCACGGTCAAGGATGCGGAAGTAACAGCAGGCATTCTGCCACAAAGGCTTCAGCTTACCTATGGTCTGTACGCCGGTCAGTGCAAGTAAGATGAAAATCTTTTCTTTCTGTATCTTCTCGATGGCATCGTCATAATCCCTGCACCAGGTGATGTGTTCTTCATCGCGTTCCGGGAAGATACGCTCGAAACGGATGACGGGGATATTCGATTCCACGGAGACTTGTTCCAGAGTCTCATGCAGCTGTGTGGCAAAGGGGTGCGCGGCGTCTATCAGCAGCTTTATGTGATGCTGTGCACAGAATGTTTCTATTTCTATTGCATCCATCGCGCCTTGCAGGCGGATGCCATTATGCAGAAGTACGTCCTGCTCATCCCCTTTGGTAGAATAGTAGAAAGTTTTTCCGGCTTCTTCAAGGGTTTGGATGGCTATGCGTCCTTCGGTGGTTCCGCCAAATATTAATATCATGTTTGAATGTTTATGGGTGATTAATCGTTGATTTATTTCCGGTACAGATGCTTGAACTCGTGTGCATAGAGCCGTGACAGACCTTCACGGTTGCCGATGGCTTCGCCTACGACAATCATGGTTGTCAAGGTGAGGTTATTTTCCTTCACTATTCTGGCAAGGTCTTTGAGTTCCCCCCTGAATATTTGTTCGTCTTTCCATGTCAAGTGGTAGCAGACAGCTACGGGGGTAGTTTCCGGATATTCCTGCAACAGTTCTTCCTGCACCTGCTCCGCAATGCTTGCACTGAGGAAGATGCACATGGTACTTTGTGAGCGTGCCATGAGATGTAGCTTTTCGCGTTCGGGCATGGGCGTACGTCCTTCGCCACGAGTGAGGATGATCGTTTGTACTTTCTCCGGAATCGTGAACTGAGAATAAAGAGCGGCGGCGGCGGCTTGGAAAGAGGAGATACCCGGAGTGATATGATAATCCATCCCGTATTGATCAAAGTAATTCATTTGCTCTTGAATAGCTCCATAAATGCAAGGATCGCCCGTGTGCAAACGAACGACAAACAATCCTTTATCATAAAACTCTTTCATCAACGCAAACTGTTCTTCCAGATTCATATCCGCCGAGCTTCGCACCGTAGCGCCTGCCTTTGCGCATAAGGTAAGTTCTTTCGGGACGAGGCTTCCAGCATACAGGATCAAATCAGCTTTCTCCAACATTTGCCGCCCGCGGATAGAGATCAAGTCCGGATCGCCGGGACCGGCTCCTACAATCTCGATATGTCCCTCACGGCAGGCCGTCCGATCTAACGCTACGGCAAAGGTATATTCATTTCCTTTCCCTAAATCCGCTTTTTGCTTCTCGACCAAAAGCGGACCGCCATGAGCCGCATAAATGGCGGAAGCTTCCGATACACTTGGGGGATTCGGTTACCTCCAGTACCTTCTCCGAGGGATTGGGTACCGGGATATCTTTCAGATCCTCTGATGTATAGGTGTGGAAAGGGCATTCCATAACTCCATAAGCCAGTAATGTCAGCACCGGTTCGCATTTCTTCAAATCGATTGTATTTACATCCGCCAAAGCTTCCGGATATAGGCGTTTATTACACAATACATCTTTAATATGTTCGTAAACGACCGTAGGATCGCCTTGCATATCCTTGCGGCAACCCATTCCTAGGTGGAGGACTTTCGGTATATAGGTGATCGTAGGGATGGATGTATCGTATTGTTGGGGACTGAGCGATCATCAATAACTCATAGTCTTGCTGCGGTATCGCCTCGAAGGAATAAAAGATAGAGACATGAGACGGGACCGTACGCTCCAAATAATCCGTTCCTTTATCTCGTATATCAAGGAGTAGCGCTGTCGGTTTTCCATTGACAAAAGTGGAGATGGCGGCATTGCTATCTTTGGCGATCAAGGTCCAATCGTATTTCTTCCCTAATGTATCGAGCGCCCATAGGTTTGCGTTGTCGCTTTGTGTCGTAATAATCGCTTCGGCTCCTAATAGGTTCGCTAACTCTTTGGAAAGATCGTTCGCTCCACCGATATGTCCGGATAAAACAGGAATCACGTATTTGCCGGTACTATCTATACAAACCACGGCCGGATCGGTATGTTTATCTTCCGCGAAGGGAGCGATACTGCGTACGCAAATTCCCATCGCTCCAATAAATACCAAACTACTGGATTCGTGAAAAACCTCTTTTGAGAAAGAGCCGAATGGTAAGATCTTCGCCTCGGGATAAGAAGCAAGAATTCGCTCAGCAAGCACCCGGCTGCTATCGGATATTGGAATAATTGATATTGTATTCATAATTTATAAATAACATTCACGGTAATCGTATTAAAATCATCAATCGTGATACGGGTTTGGGCGGATATCCGAAGACCGGTTTGGCGGACCGCTTCCTCTAAAAGCGCTTTGCTTTCGTCGGATACGGAGTTGAAGACGATGACACCGTTCTCTTTCATCTTTTTGGAAACTACCATAAGGATCTCCACTAATTTCCCGCCATGTCCGCCGATAAAGATTGCATCCGGAGCCTCCAACGCTGATAAATCCACCGATAAGAAATCTCCGATTATAGCCTCGATACCCGGAGTCCCAAAACGACAGCAATTCTCAGTCATTAACTTTCGTCCCTCTTCCCGGATCTCAAAACTCGTGATATGCAAATGCGGGAACAGCAATTTAGCCTCTATCGAGACAGAACCCGTGCAAAAGCCGATATCCCAAAAACGTTCCCGGTTTCTCAGATCCAGCATGCTTAAAGATAACAAACGGATCGGCATTTTGGTTATCATCTTCTCCCGTCCGTTCAAATGCTCGAACGCGGAATCCGGCAGGCCGAATTTACGGGAATGCCCGTCACGCTCTTTCTTTAGGATCAAGCAATTCGGATGAACGAAATTATTCATTGCCGCGGCTTGTATACTGAATTGGCGGATGCTCTGCCGTTCGGTATTTCCTAACCGTTCTCCCACGAACATGGTATAATTATCATAGCCGTATTCCAGCATCCGGCGAGCGATAGTCGTAGGCGTATGTTCCCGATCCGTGAGCACGCCTATCTTAGACGCACTTTCGATCAAGGCACGATCGAACTCGTGCCAAGGCCGTCCGGTAAGGGAGACGATCCGCATATCGTGGTAAGGCATCAATAGATTTTGTGCCAAGAGTTGCAAGGAATTAAATGACGGGTACAGGCGGATTTGCGTATCCGGCAATCGGTTTTGAATCGTAACGGCGAATCCGAAAAACAAAGGATCTCCGGAAGCGAATACAACGATACTTTCCCGACCGTCGTACGAACGATAGCGATCGAAGACCTCGTCCAACGGGACTTTTATATCGATCCAGTCCGCTTTCTCGGGCAAGAGCGAACGTACGATCTCATGATGCCGCACGCCTCCGGAGAACACCCGGTGGGACGAGATTATCTCCAATATCTCCGGCGGAAAGTATTGCCGCATATTATCATCCAGCCCTATGACATAAAATCGGTTCATACGTCTCTTCCCGGCTTTAATTGTTCTGCGTCATTAAAACAAAGGATGGCATTCACTAGCGTAGCCGCTAAATTACTACCTCCTTTACGACCTTCCACGATTAGTTTCGGTATACCGATAAAAGGTTTCACCATATGTTTGGATTCCTGCACATGTACGAAACCTACCGGAGCCGCAATAATGCCAGCTGGAGTGGCTTTACCTTTACGTATT
>ENA-OQHL01001164-OQHL01001164.1-human-gut-metagenome-genome-assembly--contig:-NODE-1164-length-14399-cov-6.217559_pt1 | contig 14399 bp, 14 predicted proteins | sample MGYA00242565_ERZ504723 | MGnify/ENA primary metagenome ERZ504723 (study PRJEB26092, sample SAMD00036211) | human gut metagenome | host: Homo sapiens | study: EMG produced TPA metagenomics assembly of... | reverse complement strand
AGTAACTGGTAGGACCAATCTTACTATGTCGCGTATACGCTGAAAAAATAGGATATCGGAACCCGCTCATATTTGAAAAGAAAGGAGAGAACTTAAGATGTTCATTCACTTTTTATTAGCGATGCTTCCTATCATCTGGCTGATCATTGCATTAAGCGGATTAAAGATGGCAGGACATGTAGCCTGTCCGATCGCTTTGATCATTACAGTCATTGAAGCACTTTTTTTTATGGAAGCAGAAAATTATTGATGTCCTCACAGGAGGGTTAGAAGGATTTGCAATGGCAATCTGGCCAATCTGTTTGGTTATCGTGGCAGCAGTGTTTACTTACAACTTGGTCGTACATACGAAAAACATGGAACTTATTAAAAAAAATGCTTACTTCTGTATCAAGAGATAAACGAGTTCTTGTGCTGATCATCGCATGGGGATTTGGAGGATTTATGGAAGGTATGGCAGGATTCGGAACAGCTGTAGCGATTCCAGCAGGAATCCTTTGCGGATTAGGATTTGAACCAATCTTTGCAGCAACTGTTTGCCTGGTAGCCAATACGACACCAGTAGCATTTGGATCCATCGGAATTCCAACGGTTACAGCAGCAAATGTAACAGGATTTAGTCCACATATGACAGCGTCTTATGTTGTATTACAACTTGCGATCATGGTAATTCTCGTTCCTTTCCTTACTGTTTTCATCACAGGAAAACATGAAGGAGCTAAAGGAATCGGTGATTATAAAGAAATTTTATTTATTACATTGATGTCAGGTCTTTCATTCTTAGTACCACAATATCTGACAGCGAAATTTGTAGGAGCTGAACTTCCAGCAGTTATCGGATCTGTATGCAGTATGGCAGTAACGATCATCCTTGCAAAAGTAATGCTGAAAGGTAAGGCAAGTAAATTTGATGTAGAAATCGAAGATAATGATGATACTACGATGACAGTAAAAGATGCATTTGTTGCATGGAGCCCATTCATTCTTGTATTACTGTTCTTACTTCTGACTTCAACATTAGTACCAGCGATTCATGATCCATTATCAGCGATCAAATCAAATGTACCAATTTATAGTGGAGAGGGAGCAAGCCCATATACATTTACATGGGTATCAACACCAGGAGTGCTGATCTTGATCGCAGCATTTATTGGAGGACTGATTCAGGGATGTCCAGTTGGTGAGATCTTTGTTGTTTTAGGCAAGACAGTGATTCAGATGTTTAAGACGATCATTACGATCATGGCAGTGCTTGCGACAGCTAAGATCATGGGATACAGCGGAATGACACAGTCTATCGCAGATTTTATCGTACGTGTAACAGGAAGCTTTTATCCATTAGTTGCACCACTGATTGGATCTATCGGAACATTCGTAACAGGAAGTTCTACATCAAGCAGCGTACTATTCTCCAAGTTACAGGCAAGTACAGGAGCAGAATTAAATATCAACCAGATCTGGTTGGTAGCTGCAAATACAGTTGGTAGTACCGCAGGAAAGATTATTTCTCCACAGAGTATCGCAGTAGCGACAGCGGCAACAGCAACGGTAGGAAAAGAAAGTGAAATCTTAACAAAGGTTATCAAATATTTCGTATTATTCGTTATCATCTATGGATTAGTTTGCTACTTTGGAGTCAAATTGATCTGAAAATGATAAAGATAAAAGATATTAAAAAGCTATAAACTTTTAAGGAGGAAGATAAATGAGTGAGTATCAGTATAACAAAGTGACACCAGAGATGATCGAGAAATTCAAAGAGATCGCTCCAAAACGTGTCTTAGTGGGTGATGAAATCAATGAGGATTTCACCCATGATGAGATGGCAATCTACGGAAAAGCTAGACCAGAAGTTTTAGTAGAAGCAACATCAACAGAAGAAGTTGCAGCTGTCGTTAAACTTTGTAATGAAAACAAGGTTCCTGTAACACCAAGTGGTGCAAGAACAGGATTAGTAGGAGGAGCCGTAAGTATCGGTGGCGGTGTTATGATTTCTCTTACAAAGATGAACAAGATCCTTGGATATGACAAAGAAAACTTTGTAGTGAAGATTCAATCAGGAGTTCTTTTAAATGATCTTGCACAGGATGCAGAAAAACAAGGATTATTATATCCACCAGATCCAGGTGAGAAATTCGCAACAGTCGGTGGAAACGTAGCAACCAACGCTGGTGGTATGAGAGCTGTTAAGTACGGATGTACAAGAGATTATGTACGTGCCATGACAGTTGTATTACCAACAGGTGAGATTATAAAACTTGGAGCTACTGTATCAAAGACAAGTTCAGGATACAGCTTATTAAACTTAATGATCGGTTCTGAAGGTACTTTGGGTATTATCACAGAACTTACATTAAAAGTAATTCCAGCACCAAAATCAGTGATCAGTCTGATCATTCCTTATGAAAACTTAGAGGATTGTATTGCAACAGTACCACAGTTCTTTATGCATCATCTGGCACCACAGGCTCTGGAATTTATGGAAAAAGAAGTTGTTATGGATACTGAGAAGTTCTTAGGAAAACAGGTATATCCAAAAGAATTAGAAGGAACAGAGATTGGAGCATATTTATTAGCAACATTTGATGGAAATTCTGAAGAACAACTGGAAGATATCATTGAACAGGCATCTGAAGTAGTATTAGAAGCAGGAGCAATTGATGTATTAGTTGCTGATACACCAGCCTTAAAGAAAGATGCATGGGCTGTCCGCGGAGCATTACTTGAGGCAATTGAAGCAGATACTGTACTGTTAGATGAATGTGATGTTGTAGTTCCAACAAATAAGATCGCAGAATTCCTGACATATACAAAATCATTAGAAGCAGAAGCTGATTTCAGAGTGAAGAGCTTTGGACATGCTGGAGACGGTAACTTACATATCTATACATGCAGTAATGACATGGAAGAAGGAGAGTTTAAGAAACAGGTTGCAGTCTTTATGGATAAAGTATATGCAAAAGCAACAGAATTCGGTGGAATGATCTCTGGAGAACATGGAATCGGACATGGAAAGATGGACTACCTAGCAGAGTCTCTCGGACCAGTTCAGATGAGAATCATGGAAGGTGTCAAAGAAGTCTTTGATCCAAATATGATCTTAAATCCAGGTAAGATCTGCTACAAATTATAATTTTAATAGGAAACGATCAATCAAACATAAACAAGTAACATAAAACATATACAAAGCTTTTTTAAGGTTATTTTAGGAGGATATCAAGATGGCATATTTAATTTCAGAGGAAGCAAAAGACTTATTACAGGATGTACACGAGTTCTGTGAAAATGAAGTAAAAGAACAGTGTAAAGCATACGACGTCAGTGGAGAATGGCCAAAAGAAATTTATGACAAAGCCATTGAAATGCAGTTACATTCATTAGAAGTACCAGAAGAATACGGTGGACCAGGATTATCAAGAGTAGACGTTGCGGCACTGATCGAAGAAATGGCTATCGCAGATGCAGGATTTGCAACAACAATTTCTGCCAGTGGATTAGGAACAAAACCAGTACTGATCGCAGGAAATGAAGAACAGAAAAAACATGTATGCCAGAAGATCATTGATGGTGGATTTGGAGCTTTCTGTTTAACAGAACCAGGAGCAGGATCTGATGCCAGTGCAGGAACAACAACAGCTGTCAAAGACGGAGATGAGTGGGTATTAAATGGAAGAAAATGCTTCATTACAAATGGAGGAATTGCTTCTTTCTACTGTATCACAGCTATGACAGATAAAACAAAAGGTGTTAAAGGAATCTCTATGTTCTTAGTTGATGCTGGAACACCAGGATTAAGCACAGGTAATGAAGAAAATAAAATGGGTATCCGTACATCAAACACATGTGATGTTGTATTAGAAGACTGTCGTATTCCAGCTGCAAACTTAGTTGGAGAAGAAGGAAGAGGATTCTCAATCGCAATGAAGACATTAGACCAGGCAAGAGCTTGGATGGGATGTGTTGCAACAGGTATCGCACAGCGTGGTATCAATGAAGGTATTGCATATGCCAAAGAAAGAGTTCAGTTTGGTAAACCAGTCATCAAAAATCAGGCAATGCAGTTTAAAGTAGCTGATATGGAAATCAAAACAGAAACAGCTCGTCAGATGGTTGCACACGCTTTAACAAAGATGGATATGGGATTACCACATTCCAAAGAAGCAGCGATCGCAAAATGCTATGCATCTGATATCGCAATGGAAGTAGCTTCTGAAGCAATCCAGATGTTCGGTGGATATGGATACAGCAGAGAATATCCAGTTGAGAAATTATTAAGGGATGCTAAGATCTTCCAGATTTTCGAAGGAAGTAACGAAATTCAGAGAATCGTCGTAGCAAATAACACAATCGGAAGATAGAACATAAGAAGGAGTAAGACTATGAACATTTTAGTATGTATCAAACAGGTTCCGGATGATTCTGTAGAAATCCATTTAAATGCAGAAGGAACACCGGATTTAGCAAACGTAACACCTGTTGTAAATGCATTTGACACCTATGCTCTCGAAATGGCAGCACGATTAAAAGAATCCTCTGAAGGAGAAGTAACAGTTGTATGTGTCGGAGAAGATAGTGCAAAGAACTCTCTGAAAAACTGTCTTGCAGTTGGTGCAGATCATGCATTTTTAGTAAGTGATGATGCATTCAAAGGATCTGACACAACAGGAATCGCAAATATCCTAAAAAATGTGATCGCAAAATTAGAAGCGGACAATGGTCAGAAATTTGATCTTGTATTCTGTGGAAAAGAAGCAACAGATGCCGCACTTGGACAGGGTGGCTTAATGTTAGCTGAAGAACTTGGAACAAGTGTGATCACAAATATTACAGAAATCGCTTTAGATGGCGATAAAGTGACAGCAAAACAGGAAACAGAAGAAGGATACCGTACAGTAGAAGCTTCTGCACCATGTGTTGTAACAGTCACAAAACCAGAATATGACCCACGTTACCCAACGATCAAGAATAAAATGGCAGCAAGAAAGAAACCAATCGGCGATATTAAAGAAGCTGATCTTGCTGATCTTGAAAAAGAAAAAGTCGGAGAATCTAATGCAAAGGTTCAGATCGTTAAATTATATGAACCAGCGAAGAAAGAAGCCGGAATCAAGATTCAGGAAGAAACACCAGAAGATTCAGCAATGAAAGCAGTCGCTATGATGGCAGATGCCAAAGTATTCTAGGAAGGGAGAACAAAGGACATGGCAGAATGTAAGAATATCATGGTATATGTAGAAACTGCAGAAGGAAATCCAGTCAAAGTTGGATTGGAAATGTTATCTCCAGCCAAGAAACTTGCCGATAAAGTTACGGCAGTTGTTATTGGAGGTGGAGTAGCAGATGCAGCAAAAGAAGTAGCAAAGGCCGGAGCCGATCAGGTCATCTGTGTCGACAGCGAAGATTACAAAGAGTTTAATCTCGATGCATATGCTCAGGTTTTAGTAGAATTAGTAAAAGAAGAAAATCCAGAAGCTGTATTTGTAGGTGGAACACAGGATGGAAAAGATATCGCACCAGTTGTTGCAGCAAAATGTAACACAGGATGTGCATCCGATGTATTAGATATCAAAGCAGAAGATGGAGAAGTTATCTATACATGCCCACTTTATGGTGGAACTGTATTGGAAGATGTAAAGATCAAGACAACACCACAGATAGCAACATTACGTTCCGGAGCATTCCAGAAAGTGGAAGACCCAACTGAGGGTGAAGTTGTAGCCAAAGAAGTAAAAGTAGCTGATGATGTGATCAAAGCAAAGGTCACAGAAAGTGTAAAAGAAATCGCAGAGATGATCAACCTGGAAGAAGCAGAAGTTATCGTATCTGGTGGACGTGGAATGGGAAGCAAAGAAAACTTCGCATTAGTTGACGATCTTGCAAAACTCTTAGGAGGAGTTGTAGGAGCAACAAGACCAGCCATTGAAGACGGATGGGTATCAAAGATTCATCAGGTTGGACAGTCTGGAAAGATCGTTGCACCAAAATTATATATTGCATGCGGAATCTCTGGAGCTACACAGCACGTATCAGGAATCATGAATTCTGGATACATTGTAGCGATCAACAAAGATGAAGATGCACCAATCTTTGACGTAGCCAATGTAGGAATCGTTGGAGACGTTATGAAAGTGCTTCCTGTTATGATCGAAGAGATCAAGAAGATCAAGGATGCACAGTAAATAAATATCTATTTTTAAAATAGCTTGTTTCTATACTTAATGTATATTCACCATTTATAAAAGGTCAGATTATGGCGTATGCCATAGCCTGGCCTTTCTTTCCGTGTATAATTAATAAGAAGAAACTTTTATATATCACGTCCACAATGCCGGTAAAATGCCAGCATATACAATCCACATAATCCAACAAGTGCATACACAACTCGTGACAGCCAGCTCATATCTCCAAACAAAAATGCAACAAGATCAAATCGGAAGAATCCGATCAATCCCCAATTTATAGCACCAATGATCGTAAGCGTTAAAGCTGTACAATCCAAACATTTATTTCCCATAATAAAATCAAACCTCCTTGATGTGAAATGTAAAGAATTCCAGTATAGTATTTACAAAAAAAAGGGATTTTATGTACCAAGTATTAAAAACCTTAAAATACATTTACGTTTAAAAAAAAATGAGAGTATAATACTCATCAAAGACCATGTCTGACTACCGTGAAGGTAAAGGAGGAACAAAGGCATGAAAGTTATTTTTTTAGACGTAGACGGAGTATTGAATTCACAGCAATTATTCGAGAAATGCGAAGATGATCAGCTGATTTCTGTAGATGAGGATAACATTAAGAATTTAAAAACAATCGTAGATGCAACAGGAGCAAAGATCGTATTATCATCATCCTGGAGATACGGATGGGCAGAACACAGTGATGCTGTGCAGGACTGGTGTCAGATTCTAGTTGACATCTTAGCAAAATACGACCTAAAGATCATAGATAAGACAGAATACCTAAGCAGTGGAAGAAGAGAAGATGAGATCAAAGATTGGCTGGATAAGTGTGAAGAGAAGATTGAAGGTTTTGTCATATTAGATGATGGTGCATATGAATGGCATAGACACGGATTTGACAAACATCTGGTTAAGACAGATTTTTGTACAGGTGGATTAAGAGAAGAAGATGCAGACAAAGCAATTAAGATTTTAAATAAGAAAAGATTATTCAGCTTTTTCAAAAAATACTAAAGGAGAGTTAACAGATGGATATAAATAAAGTAACAACAGCAATGATCGATTACTATCAAGGTCAGCCAAAGAGAATCCAGCATTTTCTGAAAGTACACGCGTATGCAAAGCTGATCGGAGAGCAGGAAGGATTAGATAAGGAAATTTTAGACATCTTGGAAGTGGCTGCATTAACACATGATATCGGTATCAAAATAAGCGAAGAAAAATACAACAGCAGTGCAGGAAAATACCAAGAGATCGAAGGACCGGCAGTTGCACAGCAGATGCTGGAAGACTTGCAATATGACAAAGCAAAAACAGACAGAGTCTGCTATTTGATCGGACATCACCATACATATGATCAGATTGACGGTATTGATTATCAGATTCTTGTAGAAGCAGATTTTTTAGTAAATCTTGCAGAAGAACAAAGTTCCAGAGAGACAATTGAGTCCGTAAAAGGCAAGATTTTTAAGACAAAAACAGGAATCTGGCTGATAAATAAAATTTTTTGAAAAAAAGCTTGCCAAGAGTCGAGGAATATGATAAAGTATAGAAGTCGCAGAAATGAGACAACAACTTAACTGCCCAGATAGCTCAGTCGGTAGAGCAGAGGACTGAAAATCCTCGTGTCGCTGGTTCGATTCCGGCTCTGGGCATTGTATGCGGGTGTAGTTCAATGGTAGAACTCCAGCCTTCCAAGCTGATCACGTGGGTTCGATTCCCATCACCCGCTCTTTTATTAAGAAGAATGTTATGCATTCTTCTTTTTTGTTGTAATTTTTTATTGTATCGTTTTTTTCAACCATAGTCAATCGAATTATGTTATGATACAATGATAAAAGAACAAAAATCTGAAACACCATACCATAAAGGAGATACAAAAATGGATTACAACAAACTGGCATTAGAAATGCACGAACAAAACAAAGGTAAGATCGCAGTACGTTCTAAAGTAACAGTAAAGACAAGAGATGACTTAAGTACAGCTTATACACCAGGAGTCGCAGAACCTTGTCGTAAGATCCGTGATAATAAAGAAGAAGTATATCGTTATACAGCAAAAGGTAATTTAGTAGCTGTCGTATCTGACGGAACAGCTGTATTAGGACTTGGAGATATCGGACCAGAAGCAGCAATGCCTGTTATGGAAGGAAAAGCCCTTTTATTTAAAGAATTTGCAGATATCGATGCATTCCCAATCTGTCTTGATACAAAAGATACAGAAGAGATCATCAAAACAGTCAAGAATATCGCACCATGTTTCGGTGGTATCAATTTAGAAGATATTTCCGCACCAAGATGTTTTGAGATTGAAAAACGTTTAAAAGAAGAATTAGATATTCCAGTATTCCATGATGATCAGCATGGAACAGCCATCGTTGTAGCAGCAGGATTATTAAATGCCTTAAAATTTGTCGGAAAGAAAATGGAAGATGCAAACATTGTGATCAATGGAGCAGGATCTGCTGGAATCTCTATCTGTAAACTATTATTACAGTTTGGCGCAGGAAATGTTGTCTTAGTTGACCAGAAAGGTGCATTATGTCCAGGAGAAGACTGGATGAATCCAGCACAGAAAGATATGGCAGAGATCACAAACAAAGAGAAACAGACTGGAACATTAACAGAGATCATCAAAGATAAAGACGTATTTATCGGAGTTTCTGCACCAAATATCGTGACAGCCGAAATGGTATCTACTATGGCAGACGATGCGATCATTTTTGCCATGGCAAATCCAACACCAGAGATCATGCCAGATGAAGCGAAGAAAGGTGGAGCAAGAGTTATCGCAACAGGAAGATCCGATTTCCCTAATCAGATCAATAACGTATTAGTATTCCCAGGAATCTTCAGAGGAGCTCTGGATGCAAGAGCTGGACAGATCACAGAAGAGATGAAGATGGCAGCAGCAAGAGCGATCGCAAGTATCATCAGTGATGATGAGTTAAATGAAGAGTATATCATTCCAGGTGCATTTGATGAAAGAGTCTGCAAAGCAGTAGCCAAAGCTGTTGCAGAAGAAAGCCAGAAATAAATGATAGAATTAAATTAAGTACAAGAGCACTTCTGTTCAAAAAGTATGTTTTATGATATACTACATTGAGTTGTGAGAAAATTTTAGGAGATTTTAGGAGAATTCATTCAATGAAAACAAGCGGAATATTATTGCCAATTTTTAGTTTACCATCAGATTACGGAATTGGATGCTTTTCAAAGGAAGCATACAAATTTGTAGATTTTTTAGAAGAAGCAGGCCAGAAGTACTGGCAGATCCTTCCATTAGGAACGATCGGTGCGGGAAATTCTCCTTATCTTTCGTTTTCAAGTTTTGCAGGAAGTGCATATTATATCGACTTAGAACAGTTACTGGAAGAAGGACTTCTTAAGAAAAAAGAACTCGAATCAATTAAGGAAGAAAACAAGGGCAAAGTTGACTATGAGAAAATCAGAGAAGATCACAGAAAGCTTTTAAGAAAAGCTTATTTCAGATTTCATCCAGATGAAGATTATAAGAAATTTATCAAAGACAATGAATACTGGATTGGGGAATATGCAGAATATATGAGCGAGAAGAAAAGTAAATTCCCAGAAAGTTATTTCTGCTTCTGCCAGTATTATTTCCATAAACAGTGGCTTGCGCTGAAGAAATATGCGAATGATAAAGGAATTCAGATCGTAGGAGATCTTCCATTTTATGTAGCCTTAGATGGAACAGCATTTACATACCACAAAGAATTATTTAAAGTCGATGAAGAAGGAAAGGCAACAGTTGTAGGTGGATGTCCTCCAGATGCATTTGCAGAAGATGGACAGGTATGGTCCAATCCTGTATATGACTGGGAATATCATAAGAAAACAGATTACGAATGGTGGATGAAACGTTTACGTCATAATTTTATGTTATATGATATTTTAAGATTAGACCATTTCAGAGGATTCGATGAATACTTTGAGATTCCAGCAGAAGACGAGACAGCTGTTAATGGAGAATGGGTCAAAGGTCCAGGAATGGATTTCTTTGAAGCAATGAAGAAAGAACTTGGTGAGAAGAAAGTTATCGCAGAGAATTTAGGATTCTTAACAGACAGCGTTCACAAACTCTTAGATGATACAGGATTCCCAGGAATGAACGTTCTGGAATTTGCATTCGGAGCATATGATGACAGCATCTATCTTCCACATAAATACAAAGAAAATAGTGTTGTATACACAGGAACACATGACAATGATACGGTTGTTGGATGGTACGAAACATTATCAGAAGATGATAAGAAATTCTTAGAGCACTATTTAAAATACAGTACGATCGAGAGAACAGGAACTGTACATTTAGACTTGATTTCTCTTGCATTAGAGAGTCGAAGCGATATGGTGATCATCCCACTTCAGGATTATCTTGGATTAGGAAATGAAGCAAGGATCAACACACCATCTACGGTAGGTGGTAACTGGGAGTGGAGAGTGAAAGAAGAGCAGTTAACAGATGAGTTAAAAGAACTGATCAGAACACTGACAATAAAATATCGTACAGTTGCAGAAGAGAATGCGAAGAAAGCAGCCGAAGAAGCACAACAATAGAAGAAATTGATAGAAGAAAAAGGATGAAAGAATTTGGGAAATCTTTCATCCTTTTTTGCATAGAAATAAAGAAATATGCGTATAAAATAATTGATATTAGCTTGTATGGAATATGATGTACCATATAAAGCAATAAAATTAGCTTGACGACACAAAATCATAGTGCTACAATTTAGTACATAAAAGCATTGAAGTTTTAAAGTTCAGAAGTTTAAAGCCAAGGAATGCAATCGGGAACGATATTAAGGAGGAGAAAAATATGAGATTAAAGAAAGTCATGGCAACAGGATTAGTTGCTGCATTAGCATTATCCACAATGGTTGGTTGCTCAAGCAAGAAAGACAGTTCAGACCAGAAGAAGATCGGAGTCGTTCAGTTAGTAGAACATGATGCTTTAGATGCATCTTACAAAGGGTTTAAGGATGGTCTTGAGAAAGCTGGATATAAAGACGGAGACAAGATCAAGATTGAATATAAGAACGCACAGAATGAACAGTCAAATTGTCAGACAATTGCCAAACAATTTGTCACAGATAAGTGCGATCTTGTATTAGCGATCGCAACACCTGCAGCACAGGCAATGGCCAATGAATCAAAAGATATTCCGATTTTAGTAACAGCTGTTACAGATCCAGCCGATGCCAAACTGGTGAAATCAAATAAAAAACCAGGAACAAACGTATCTGGAACATCAGATTTAACACCAGTAGCAAAACAGATGAATCTATTAAAAGAATTAATTCCAAATGCAAAGAAAGTTGCAATGTTATATTGTTCTGCAGAAGCAAACTCCAAATTCCAGGTAGGACTTGCGAAGAAAGAAGCAAAGAAATTAGGATTAACAACAGTCGATGCAACGGTATCAGAATCCAGTGAGATCCGTCAGGTTGTAGAATCCTTAAAAGGTAAAGTTGATGCAATCTATTCACCAACAGACAACATGATCGCAGCAGGAATCAATACAGTATCCATGGTAGCAAATGAAGCTAAGATTCCATTTATCGTAGCTGAAGAAGGAATGTGTACAGGTGGAGGACTTGCAACATACGGAGTTAACTACTACAAGTTAGGACAGCAGACAGCAAAGCAGGCAGTAAAGATCTTAGAAGGAAAAGCTGAACCAAAAGATATGCCAATTGAATATCAGGAAAATGCGGATCTGATCATCAATAAAGACACAGTAAAGACATTAGGAATTAAGATTCCAGAGAAGTTAAAAAAAGAAGCTAAGATGGTAACAACACAGAAAAAGACAGATAAAGAATAATAAATAAGATTTTCTTGCATGTAAGATTACAAGAAGATCAGGAAGTGTCTTCCGATTTGCGGGAGGCACTTCTGTGCATTTAGAAAAGAGGTAGAAAATGGCATTAATTACAAATCTTTATAGTGCATTAGCCCAAGGAACATTATGGGGAATCATGGCACTGGGAGTTTATATTACATTTAGGATCTTAGATATCGCAGACTTATCCTGCGATGGAACATTTGCACTCGGTGGATGTATCAGTGCAATCCTTATTACAAGGGGAGTCAATCCATTTGTAACATTATTATTTGCACTTGTAGGAGGAATGTTAGCAGGACTTGTTACAGGCTGGCTGCACACGAAACTTATGATCCCTGCGATCTTAGCAGGTATTTTAACAATGATCGCATTATGGTCCGTTAATATCAGAGTTATGGGAGGACCAAATGTTTCATTACTTGGAGAAGACACTGCATTTACAAAGGTAATGGATCTGTTAGGAGTAGATCAGACACTGGCAACATTGGTAGTTGGAGTCATTATTGGAGCCATTGTGATCGCAGCTCTGTACTGGTTTTTTGGAACAGAGATCGGATGTGCACTTAGGGCAACAGGAAACAATGAATTTATGGTACGTGCTTTAGGGGGCAATACAGATACATCCAAAGTTTTAGGACTGGTGATTTCTAATGGACTGATCTCAGTATCTGGAGCTTTAGTAGCCCAGAACCAAGGATACGGAGATATCAAAATGGGAACAGGATCTATTGTAATTGGTCTTGCATCCATTGTAATCGGAGAAGTTATCTTTGGAAAACGTTTTAACTTTGCTTATATCCTTGCATCACTGATCGGAGGAGCAATGGTATATCGTATGATCATCTCACTTGTTTTACATTTCGGATTAAGTACCGATGATATGAAATTATTCACAGCGATCATCGTAGCATTAGCACTCGGTATTCCTGCTCTCAAATCAAAATATTCACACCGCAGGACACCAGCATAGAAAGAGGGGCAAAGTTATGTTAGAAATTAAAAAATTGTACATAAAACATTTAATAAAGGAACGATCAATGAGAAAAAAGGCATTAAATGGAGTCAATCTTCACTTAGATCCTGGGGACTTCGTAACGATCATCGGAGGAAATGGGGCCGGAAAATCTACAACTCTCAACATGGTAGCAGGAGTCTATCCGATCGATCAAGGAACGATCATTCTAGATGGCAAGGATATCTCAGATCTTCCAGAGTACAAACGTGCCTACATGTTAGGAAGAGTATTTCAGGACCCAATGATGGGAACGGCAGCAGGTATGCAGATTGAAGAAAACATGGCAATGGCAAACCGTAGAGGAAAGAAAAGAGGCCTAAGTTGGGGAATCACAAAAAATGAAAAAAGGAATGTTTAAGAAAATTACAAATGCTCGACTTAGGACTAGAAGATCGAATGACATCCAAAGTAGGACTATTATCCGGAGGTCAGAGACAGGCATTGACACTGCTTATGGCAACACTGAAGAAACCAAGCCTGCTATTATTAGACGAACACACAGCAGCCCTTGATCCAAAGACTGCGAAGAAAGTACTAGACATCACAGAGAAGATCGTAGCCAGAGATAATCTTACAACAATGATGGTAACACATAATATGAAAGATGCGATCAATATCGGAAACCGCCTGATCATGATGAGTGATGGAAAGATCATTTATGATGTGAAAGGGGAAGAAAAGAAGAAGCTTAAGGTAGCAGATTTATTGCAGAAATTTGAAGAAGCCAGCGGCGGAGAATTTGCAAACGATAGAATGTTGTTGTCTTAAAATTTTAATTTGTAGTTGGCCAACTGTAGATTTCGAGTATATAGAGTGGACAATTCACAAGATTGGAAAATTTAAGGTGATGTGTATGTTTTACTGTATTGGTTTATATATTTAGGTAATCAATAGCTGAAAATTCTCGCAATTTAAGGTTTCGTAGAAATTAAGATAAGATAATTTTCAAACATCCCAACAAATCGATGCTTGTTTAAGCCCTTTCATCTTTGGGTAACGAATACAAAAATTATTAATCAGTATCGTATAACATACACACTGTGTGGTGGTTTGAATTACGTAAATTATTTGAATATTATAAAAAGAGATCATGTGTCAGCAACCGTACGGACACGTCTGCACTTAGCGAGTGGATGGTCGTTAGACCATTCAGGAGCTTAGTACAGCTACGTGGGAGTCCGAACGCGAGTGGGTTGCAGACACCAATGTCATTAAGTTAAGATGATATAATAGGAATCGCTATATCAGAAATGATATGGGGGTTCCTTTTTTGCACCTTTTTACAAAAAATACTTGACACAGATTCAAAAATGTGCGGCCGCTTTCGCTA
>ENA-OQHL01001163-OQHL01001163.1-human-gut-metagenome-genome-assembly--contig:-NODE-1163-length-14408-cov-2.720398_pt1 | contig 14408 bp, 17 predicted proteins | sample MGYA00242565_ERZ504723 | MGnify/ENA primary metagenome ERZ504723 (study PRJEB26092, sample SAMD00036211) | human gut metagenome | host: Homo sapiens | study: EMG produced TPA metagenomics assembly of... | reverse complement strand
TGATGATCATGGCCGGATTCTCATTGTATTTCGGTTTTACAAGTACTGGTGTAGATAATGCAGCCCATGTTGGCGGCATGGTTTGTGGATTTATCCTGGCGGCAGTTCTTTATCATCCGGGAAATTTTTCTGGCAGAACAATGTGGAAGGATGTTTCCCCATCGGATTCAATTTCTGCATAAATGTTTCCGCTGTGAGCCTGGATGATCTCTCTGGTGATTGCCAGCCCCAGTCCGGTTCCACCCTCTTTGAATGTTACAAATGGAGTGAAAATTTCATTCAGCTGTGATTCCGGTATGCCGCATCCATTGTCAGTTATGACAATATGTACCCTTTGGTCACTGGAAAAAGCACATAATTTTACTTTTCCATCAGCACAGGAAATTGCTTCTGCTGCATTTCTGAGCAGATTCAGTAAAGCCTGCTTTAATTTAACGGGATCAATAAAGAGGGCAGGCAGTGAGGGCGAAATATCAGTTTTTAAGGTAATGCCCAGGTACTGGTAAGTGGGCTGGATACTGGAAATAATTTCCTTAAGATAGGCAGTAAAAGCAGTTCTTTTCCGTTCAAGTTTATGGGCATTATTGTAATCCGAAAGATTATTTAACAATTCTTTGGTATACTCCAGATTAGCTGTAATATCATTCCAGTAATCAAATGAGACAACTTCAGGATGTGTGTCTTCAATCATCTGAATCTCACTGTTAATAAGTGCTATGGGATTGCGTATCTCATGGGAAAATCGTGATAGTATCAGATGAAATTCATCCTGTTTTTTGTTTAAGATTAAATTATTTTTCATAAGCTCACCTCAAGTGAAGTGTATCATTGAAGTGGACAAATGACAAACAAAATCGTACTTAAAAAATCGAGATTATTCGACAGAGATAAAAATACTGTTCCAAAATTTTTAAAAATTTTGGAAAAAAATGTGATTTTCGCTATTATTAGACGTATAATTTATATATTCTATTTGGGAGGATAAGACTATGAGTGATTGTATTTTTTGCAAAATTGCAAACGGAGAGATTCCATCAGCAACATTGTATGAAGATGAAGACTTCAGAGTAATTCTGGATCTGGGTCCTGCAAGTAAAGGACATGCCTTGATCTTGCCGAAAGCGCATGCGGCTAATATCTATGAGATATCAGATGATATGGCTGCGAAAGCAATGATTCTGGCAAAGAAAATGGCCACAAAAATGACCGAGGCGTTAAAGTGCGATGGTTTTAACATTGTACAAAATAATGGCGAACCGGCAGGACAGACTGTTTTTCATTTTCATATGCATCTGATTCCGAGATATGAAGGAGATCAGGTGGGAATTACCTGGAAACCTGGAACTTTAACGGATGAGGTGAAAAATGAAATCCTGGAGAAATTGAAAAGCTGCTAGAAAACGGGGTACACAAGATGAATAGCGAAGAATTTAACACATTTTACAGACGGTATTATAAAGTCTCTGTTAAAATCGCAAATGGAATTGTACAAAGCCGTTTTACAGCCGAGGATGTTACACAGGAGGTATTTTCATACTTTTACGAAATAAAAGAGAGACTGGATGCTTCCAGCGAAGAAAAGCTTCACGCATTGGTGGTATGGAAAACAACCAATAAAGGAAGGGACTACCTGAGAAAATCATATGTAAAGCGGGAAGTAATGTTTGACAATGATGTGGCTGAATTGCAGTATCGTACTACAGAAAGCGCAGAAGCGGCATTACTGGGGCTGGAAAAACAGAAATATTTATCAATGGCATTTGAAGGCCTGCGACGGAAAAATTTAATTAACTATATGATTTTTATGCGAGTTGTAATGGAAGGTGTATCTACTGAAGAAGTAGCGCGCGAATTTGGCTATACAAGAAATAATGTAAATAACAGAGTACTTAGAGCCAGAAAATGGCTTTTAGCAGAAATTTTAAGACTGGAAAAAGAGTAAAATTAAAAAGCATACCTCTGTTAAATAACAGAGGTATGCAGTGTAAAATCAGGAATGAATACATTCTTCAATGAGATTCACAATATGCTGAATAGAATTTAAGTTTTTGCCTGCCGACATAGCCGCAATATATTTATCACGTTCCTGATAGAGTTTGCGGATTGCCTCTAAGAGAGACGCTTCTGTAATCTCTTCCTCCTCCAGTACCATACTGTAACCCTGGCACTCGAAGGAGCGGGCATTGAGAATCTGATCACCGCGGCTTGCCTTTGCGGACAATGGAATTAAGAGATTTGGCTTTGAAAGTGCGGCAAGTTCACAGATAGCATTAGCTCCTGCACGGGAGATTACTACATCTGCCAATGCAAACATGTCAGGAAGCTGTTCCTGAACATATTCATATTGGACATAACCTGTCAGCTGGATACTTTCATCCGTTTTTCCCTTGCCACAAATATGAATAACCTGGAATTCTTTCAGCAGTTCAGGAAGAATTTTTCGTACATTTTCGTTTACAGAAGCAGCACCCAGACTGCCGCCAATTACCAAAAGAACTGGTTTATCTGAAGTAAAACCACAATATGCGCGAGCGTGTTCTTTATTACCATGGAGAAGCTCCTGACGAATAGGAGTACCTGTAAGAACTGCCTTATCTTTTGGAAGATTATTTACAGTTTCTGGAAAGTTACAGCAGACTTTTGTGGCGGAAGAAAGGCAAAGCTTATTAGCAAGTCCCGGAGTCATATCAGATTCATGAATGATTGCCGGAATGTGGCGTTTGCCTGCGGCAATTACCACTGGTACTGTTACGAAGCCACCTTTGGAAAATACTACATCAGGCTTTAATTTTTTCATAAGACTTTTAGCCTGAAAATAGCCTTTTATAACGACGAATGGTCTGAAAAGTTTTTCAAATCAAAATATCGTCTTAATTTACCGGAAGCAATTCCATAGTAAGGAATACCAAGCTCCTCAATAAGCTGTTTTTCAATACCATTGTAGGAGCCGATGTAAGAAATTTTATAACCTTTTTCCTGTAAAGCGGGAATCAGAGCAATATTCGGGGTAACATGTCCGGCAGTACCACCGCCGGTAAGGATAATATGCTTCATAGGATCCTCCTGAATAAGTGTTTAATAGTTACAGTTCACTTTGTGAATAGCGACCTATTTAATAAATATGAACCCCTAAAAGGGAATTGTCAAGAAAAGGAAAAAAATCTGGGAGAAAAAAATGAACAAAAAAAAGATAGGAGAGAAAACCGACAGTCTGTTAGAAACTGAAATGATCAAAGAAGCAAAAATGATAGAAGAAAGTCTTCTTGGAAATGCTGCAAATGATTTTGAGATTTCGGATGAGGAACTGGATGAGGCGTATCAGCAGTTTTTAAAGAAAATGAAAGCAGAAGGCAAACTGGATGAAGATAAAATAAATGAGGCCAATTCTGCAAAAGCTATGAATAATGATACAAAGACTGCTGAAATAGTGAAGTTTCCAGGATTCCGGAACGAGGCGTCCAAAGAGGAAAATTTAAAAGATGCTCAATCAACAGAAAGTTCAGCTGAGGAAATTGATTTTATTGCAGGATTTTCTGATAAGCTACGTCAGTTTGAAAAAGAAGAAAATAAACCCTGGTACAAATATGGAAAGGCAGCAGGGATTGCAGTTCTTGCTGCAATCGGTATTCTTGCCGGAAGTATGGCAAGCCAGGCTGATTCAGCGAAATTTGTCAGCTCTGTTCAGCATATTATAAATAGTGAAGATGTTATGCCATAAAAACAGAAAAATATATGTAATATAAGTAAGAGTTCGGGTAAAAGGGGGAATCTGTATGAAGATCACTTTTATTGGAGCAACACATGAAGTTACCGGGAGCTGCTATTACCTGGAAGCAGCAGGAAAAAAGTTTCTTGTAGACTGTGGAATGGAACAGGGACCTGATTATTATGAAAATAAAGATATTCCTGTGCCTCCGGGAGAATTAGATTTTGTGCTTTTAACACATGCACACATGGATCATTCCGGAAATCTTCCTGCTATTTACGCAAAAGGCTTTAAAGGACCTGTATATGCCACAGAGGCAACCTGTAATCTTTGCGATATTATGCTCCGTGACAGTGCCATATCCAGATGTTTGAGGCAGAATGGCGTAACCGCAAGGCAAAACGTCAGGGGAAGCCTGAATTTGTTCCAGCTTATACCATGGAGGATGCATTAGGGGTTATTCGTAATTTTGTAGGCTGTCCATATGAGACTGGAATAATTCTTGGCGAGGGGCTGAGAGTAAAGTTTATTGATGCAGGTCACCTTCTTGGATCAAGCAGTATTGAGGTGAATATCTGTGAAGCTGGAGTTGAAAAAACAATTGTATTTTCGGGAGATATAGGAAACAAAAATCAGCCGCTTATAAAAGACCCTGCCTATTTTAGAAAAGCAGACTACGTGGTAATGGAATCTACATACGGAGACCGGAGCCACGGAGAGAGACCAGATTATGTGCGCCTTCTGGCAGATGTCATTCAGGAGACCTTTGACCGGGGCGGTAATGTGGTAATTCCCTCTTTTGCAGTGGGAAGAACGCAGGAGATGCTGTATTTTATCAGACAGATAAAAGCAGAAGGCCTTATTCACGGGCATGATAATTTTAAAGTGTTTGTAGATAGCCCTCTTGCAAATGAAGCAACAAATATTTTCGGTATTCATAAATATGATTGTTTTGATGACGAGGCTCTGGAACTTATTCGAAAAGGAATCAATCCTCTTAGCTTTCCTGGTTTGAAGATATCCGTAACAAGTGAAGACTCAAAAGCAATCAATTTCGATGATGACTGTAAGGTGATTATTTCTGCCAGTGGAATGTGTGATGCAGGAAGAATTAAACATCACCTGAAACATAATCTGTGGCGGGAGGACAGCACCATTCTTTTTGTGGGCTATCAGGCTGTTGGAACTCCGGGACGCGCCCTTTTGGAAGGAACTCAGGAAATAAAACTCTTTGGTGAACCGGTGCATGTTGCAGCAAAAATCTGCCGTATGCCGGGAATCAGTGGCCATGCAGATGTAAATGGTCTGGTTGACTGGATAAAAGCATTTGAAGTAAAGCCTCAGAAAGTGTTTGTTACTCATGGCGAGGATACTGTGACAGAACTGTTTGCTGCAAGACTGCGTGATGAGATGAACTATGATGCATATGCGCCATTCAGTGGAACAGAATTTGATCTGGCTGAAGGCGAATTTCTGTACGAGGCAGAGGGCGTTAAGATACAGAAGCCTGCTGCGTTACAAAAAGCATCTAAGGCTGCAAAGGTATACGAAAAGCTGCTTGCGCTTGGATACAGACTGCTTTCCGTCATACGCAAAAACGAGGGCTGTGCAAACAAAGATCTGGAGAAGTTTTCAAGGGATGTCCAATCTTTATGTGATAAATGGGACAGAACTGATGGGTAAGTGTTACAGTCTGAAAAAAAACTCCCCGGGACAAAAGTCCCGGGGAAGTAATTATGAAATCGCTTCTTTTAAAGCAGTGGCAAGCTGGTCAGGGCATGAAGTAGGTCTGCGTCCACACTGGATTCCCTCCAGGCGTGCAATTACTTCTTTCGCCGGCATACCTTCTACAAGTTTGGCAACTCCCTGTGTATTTCCAGAACATCCACCAATAAATTTCACATTGTGAACTTTCTGTTCATCATCAATATCATATTGAATTGCCATAGAACAAACACCTTTTGTTTTATATTCCATTGTTTTTTCCTCCAATCGTTATGTAAAATCAGGAGCTCAGGAACGCTGGTCAGGTTATGAACAGCAATAGCTTTGCACCTTCTCTCATTATAGCAGAAGATATTATAAGTTTCCATGCCAAATTTAAGTTGGATATAGCAAGAAGTTTTGGTATAATGTCAGATGAAGAAGCAGTTAACTTTCAAAAACAGAGGAGAATGCTAAATGAAAACAATTGGTATTATTGGCGCAATGGAAGTTGAAGTTGCGATTTTAAAAGAAAAAATGGAAGATGTACGAATTATAAAAAAAGCTTCCATGGATTTTTATGAGGGAATACTTGCTGGAAAAAAGGTTGTTGTAGTGCGTTCCGGAATTGGCAAGGTAAATGCTGGTATCTGTGCTCAGATTCTGGCAGATGTATTTTCAGTAGATGCGATCATTAATACAGGAATTGCAGGAAGCTTAAATAAAAATATTAATATTGGTGATATTGTTCTTTCCACAGATGTTGTACAGCATGATATGGATGCTACCGGATTTGGATACCGCAAGGGACAGATTCCGCAAATGCCTGTATTTTTCTTTAATGCAGATGATAATCTCCGCAGACTTGCTGCAGAAGTATGTAAGGAAGTAAATCCGGGATATTCAGGTATTTGAAGGAAGAATTGCTTCTGGAGACCAGTTTGTCTGCGATCAGGATGTTAAGAATCGAATTGTATCAGAGTTTTCAGCATATGCGACTGAAATGGAAGGTGCAGCCATTGGACAGGCAGCATACTTAAATGAAATTCCGTTTCTGGTTGTCCGTGCTATTTCTGATAAGGCTGATGGAAGTGCGCAGATGGATTACAGCGAATTTGAGAAAGCAGCTGTTGACCATAGTGTGAGGCTTACTTTAAATATGCTGGCGCGTATTTGAAAAATGGTGCAATTGACCGAAAAACGGAAGCTTGCATATAATGAGAGTGAAATGGAAAAGGAATCGAAATTGCTGATATGATATATAAAGATTTTTATCCATTTTACACAAGCTATGCAAATCCCTTGCTCTACCGGGGAGAAAAGGAACAAGAAGAGGAATTTTTTCTGATGAAATCCTACTATCCGGACACTGCCAGAAAGATACAGGAAAAAGTGGAAGAAGAATGTGATCTTCAGGATTATGAAGGCAGCCGGCTTTACGATGAATATCCTGACAGGTTTATGTTGTATCACCTTGGAAGGAAGATCGTGGATGAAGTAAGATCAGAGGCTGATATGGAAGCAATGTCTGATGGACTTCTTGGTGATCTGGTAGAAGTGCTTCTTTTTCATGAAATATCACGAAGAAGATGCCGACGAAGAAGATGCAGGGGAGATTTTTACAGATAAGACGCATCAAAATGACAATTAGAGGTTGCTGTGAGCGGAGTGAACAGTAACGATTACAGAATATAAAAGAAAATATTTATAATAAAAATGAAAACAATAGATGAATATTTAGAGGAACAGATAAATGAACAGCTGTGTCAAGCTATCCTAAGCGGCAGCAGAGGGGACGGACCATCCAAAGTAAAAATACGCCCGGTAGAAATCCGGGGGAAGGTGGTTTATCAGGCTTCTGAAACTGTAGGGACGAAGGTGCTCCATAAAAATTATTCCAGAGAGGAACTGATCTCATATTTAAAAGCGGGGCTGCAGCATGATTTTTCTCAGCTTCAGGCAAGTGGGATGGCGCTGGATGGAACTATTCTGGTAAGCAAAAAAGGAAAGATGACCATAAAGACCAGACGTCATCCCGAAAATGGAAAAGGTCTGGCTTTCGGAAAGGACAAGACCTTCAGCAAGGGCACGCAGATATTGGCCCACAATCGTGTAAAGCAGTACATACTTAAGGAAAATATTCCAGTCCCCTTTCTTGTTGATCTTGGTGTTATGAATAAGGAAGGCAGGATTATTACCCAAAAATACGATAAGTTCCGACAGATCAATCGATTTCTGGAATTTATTCAGGACATTCTTCCAAGACTGGATCAACAGCGGGAAGTGACCATTCTTGATTTTGGATGCGGAAAGTCCTATCTTACATTTGCCATGTATTACTATCTGAGAGAACTGAAAGGTTATGATGTAAATATTATTGGTCTGGATCTGAAAACAGATGTAATAGAAAAATGTAATCATCTTGCAGTAAAGTATGGATATGAAAAACTGCATTTTTATCAGGGAGATATTGCTGATTATGAAGGTGTTTCTTCTGTTGATATGGTAGTAACCTTGCATGCCTGTGACACAGCTACAGATTATGCTCTTGCGAAGGCTGTGGAATGGGGAGCGAAAGTTATTTTGTCTGTACCCTGCTGTCAGCATGAGGTAAATAGACAGATAAAAAATGAAGTGTTGGAGCCTGTACTGAAATATGGCATTCTTAAGGAGAGAATGGCTGCTTTGATGACAGATGGAATTCGAGCCAATCTGCTGGAAAGTATGGGATACGAAACTCAGATTCTGGAATTTATTGATATGGAGCATACACCCAAGAATTTGCTGATCCGTGCTGTAAAGACAGGCAAACCAAAAGATATGAAGAGTACAGTGCAGCTTATGAAGGAACTGCATATAAATCCTACACTGGAAAGACTTCTGTACCGTGAAGGGGAGGTACAATCAGAGAGTTAAGAGGAGAAAGAATGATTAAATTTTTACGCAGAGCAGTGATTCTCCTGTTTGTTTTTGTTCTCGGCGTGGCAGGAAGTTCGTTCCTGCTGAATAGTGAGACTACGGATGACCGCTCTGATATGAATGATCCGGTTTTTCCGGAGGTAATGGTTGATTTTGATGGAAATTATGCAAACAGGATGTATGGTTATGCACAGCCTATGCAGTCTGATTTTACCAGGGACAGTGTGACGCCTATTGATACATCCAAGGAACTGTCCTTTGTCATAAATGCCTATGATACAAAGGTGAAAAGCCTTTCCTATGAGATACGTACTTCAGATGGCAGTAAGGTACTGGAAAACCGTAAGATTAAAAGTCTGGATAAACAGGACAGCTATCTGACAACAACAATTAAGCTGAGCAGTGATCTTTTGATGAATCAGGAGTATTCTTTGCAATTATCTCTTGAGACAAATAAGGGAACAGCTTATTACTATACAAGAGTAGTTTCCAGATCCAATGTGAATGCTGCTCAGTACGTGAAGTTTGTTGCGAGCTTTTATGAAAAATGTCTGGATAAAGCGTCCGCCGAGGATCTGACTGCTTACCTGGAATCAGACACATCCAGTACGTCTACCAACTATACAGACATTAATATCAATTCTACATTTGCCCAGATCAGCTGGGGCAATCTGAACCCTCAGATTTACAGAAAGGGAATTCCTGTAGTGAAGGATATTAATGAAACCACAGCCAGTCTTTCTGTTGAATATCAGATTGTGGCACTGGATGAAAATGGAAACCAGGAAATCTATGATGTGACAGAATTTTACCGGATGCGTTATACTGAAACCAGAATCATGCTTCTGGATTTTAAACGAAGTGCATCACAGGTATTTGAGGAAAGCTCCATCAGCATTTCCGACAAGGGGCTTTTACTTGGAGTCAGAGACAAAAATGTGGAATATATGATGAATGAAAACGCAGGAGTTCTTGCTTTCGTTCAGGAAGGGGATTTATGGTCTTATTCTCCTGATGATGGAAAATTTTCCAGAATTTTCAGTTTTCGCAAAGAAACGGATGGAGATTTCAGGGATTCCAGATACCAGCATAATATAAAGATCATCCGTGTGGAAGATAACGGAGATGTGGACTTTGTTCTTTATGGATATATGAACAGAGGCGTTCGGGAAGGATACTGTGGTGTTTGTGTATATCATTACAGCAATGATCAGAATGTGGTGGAAGAAAAAGTATTTATTCCGTCTACAGAATCCTACGAATTCCTGAAAGAGGATCTTGGAACATTATCCTATGTCAGTACAGAAAATGCTCTTTATCTTTTATTTGCAAATAAGCTTTATAAGATAAACATTTCAGATGGTACCAGTGAGGTTCTTGAGGAAGGAATTAAAATAGATGACTTTGCTGTTTCGGATACAGGTGCACATGCTGCATGGATCATTCAGGAAGGTGAAAGCGCCGGAAATATAAAAGAAATAGATTTTGAAACATTAGAAACCAGGAGTCTTGCACCATCTTCAGGACAGTCTTTAGTGCTGAATGGATTTATGAATGAAGATCTTGTTTATGGAATCGTAGTTGATGGAGATGTGATCGCAGACGATAATGGTCATGAGACTACGGGGATTCATACGGTCCGTATTGAAGGATTTGATGGAACTTTGAAAAAAGAATATCATCAGGATGGATTGTATGTAACTGATATTACCATGGGAAACACTATGATGGAATTTCAGTTGTCCAAGAAGACAAAAAAAGGATACAAAGCAGTAAGCAAGGATAATATTCTGAATAATTCCAAAGCCTCGACCAATACTGTATCCGTGGAACTTGTGACAAATTCCAGAACCGGAACTCAGATACGACTGGCTCTCACTGAAACGCCTGAAATTCAGGAACCGTTAGTTGTTTATGCAAAAATGAAAAATATAGGTGATGACCGTATTATTCTGGATACGCAGATTCCTGAGGAAGATATTTACTATGTTTATGCAAAAGGAGGATTGGACAGTACATTCACAGATCCTGCACTTGCGCTTCAAAGAGCAGATGATCAGACTGGTGTTGTGCTGAATCGTGCTCAGCAGTATGTATGGGAGCGTGGAAATAAGAAGACAAAGCTGACTCTTAATCTGGAGGATGTGCCGGAAGCAATGAAGAGTGCATCCCTGGATGTTACAGCACTGCAGGAGGCTCTTGGGGATGAGGGTACTATCATTGATTTGTCTGGTTGTACATTAGACAGTGTCTTATATGAGGTCAGCGCCCAGCGTCCGGTAATTGCCAAGACCGGGGATAATACCAGTGTTGTGATCATTGGATATGATGAATATAACACATATCTGTACGATCCGCAGAAAGGGGAAACTTATCCTTACGGTATGAATGACAGTACGGAGCTGTTTGAAAAGGCCGGCAATATTTTTATAAGTTATGTTGAGAAACTGAAGCTTTAAAGTGGCTGTTGGGAAAGCCGGTACAGTCCGATATTGAACATGTATGCAAAAAATGCTGGATGTGAAAGATGCAGCAAAGTGGTGGTTAACAGTCTGTCTGTGGTGGAGGACAGACTGTTAAAAATAAAGCAACAGGAAAGGACAGAAAAATGCTAAGCGAAAGTATTAAAAAACTGGTACAGTATGGAATTGAGACAGGGCTGACTCCTGCCTGTGAGAAAAACTATACAACAAATCTTCTTCTTGATGTTTTTAAAGAAGATGAATACACAGAACCGGCAGAGGAATATTCTGATATTAATCTGGAAGAAGTTCTGAAAGAACTGTTAGACGAAGCTGTAGAACGTGGTCTGATTCAGGACAGTGTGGTTTACAGAGATCTGTTTGATACAAGATTAATGAACTGTCTTATGCCCCGCCCGGCTCAGGTACAGAAGTCTTTCTGGGGAAAAATATGAGAAATCTCCGGAAGAAGCAACAGATTATTTCTATAAATTAAGCCAGGACAGTGATTATATTCGTCGTTATCGTGTAAAGAAAGACCAGAAATGGACTGTGGATTCTCCTTATGGAGCAATTGATATTACAATCAACCTTTCTAAGCCAGAGAAAGATCCGAAAGCTATTGCTGCGGCAAAGCTTATCAAATCAAGCAGCTATCCCAAATGTCTGCTTTGTCCGGAAAATGAGGGATATGCAGGCCGCGCAAATCATCCTGCAAGAGAGAATCACAGAATCATTCCGATCACAATCAATGACAGTCCGTGGGGAATGCAGTACTCTCCTTATGTTTATTATAATGAGCATTGTATTGTATTTAATTTCCAGCACACACCTATGAAAATCGAGAGAAACACATTTATCAAGCTGTTTGATTTCGTGAAGCTGTTTCCACATTATTTTCTGGGGTCAAATGCAGACTTACCGATTGTGGGAGGTTCTATTCTCAGTCACGATCATTTCCAGGGCGGCCATTATACGTTTGCTATGGCAAAGGCTGAAATTGAGAAATATGTAACTATTCCGGGCTATGAGGATGTGGAGGCTGGTATTGTAAAATGGCCGCTGTCTGTACTTCGTATCCGTCATAAAGATGAGAAGCGCCTGATTGATCTGGCAACTCATGTGCTGGAGGTTTGGAGAGGCTATACAGATGAGGCTGCATTCATTTTTGCAGAAACGGATGGTGAACCTCATAATACGATCACTCCGATCGCACGTAAAAAAGGTGATATGTATGAGTTGGATCTGACTCTGCGAAACAATATTACCACAGAAGAAAATCCTCTTGGCGTATATCATCCGCATGCACAGTACCATCATATTAAGAAGGAGAATATCGGTCTGATCGAGGTTATGGGCTTGGCAGTTCTCCCTGCGCGACTAAAAGAAGAACTGGAGCTTTTGGAAGAATATATTCTGGATGGCAAGGATGTTGCTTCTAATGAGAAGATTGAAAAACATGCGCAGTGGGTAAAAGAATTCCTTCCGAAGTACGATCATCTTGATAAAGACAATATTGAAGAGGTTCTTCATAAAGAAGTTGGAAATGTGTTTGTTCACGTGCTGGAAGATGCTGGTGTTTACAAATGTACAGGAGAGGGCAGAGCTGCATTTATGCGTTTTATTGAAAATTTGTAACCAAATCATAAAGACAATCTTTTGGGGTTGAAAGAATGTGTCCGTTTGATTATACTGAAGACAGCACAGAAGATGAAATAAGAACTATTTATTTTCTGTGCAGATGATGAAAGCAGGAGAGACATTAAAAAGCAGAGGAGTGCCTATGAAAAATAAAACAAAAAGAAAAATAGGATTTTCCGGGATTCTGTTGGCCACAATGTTGATTTTGTTCGGAGTTTCATTTAGAAATGATGGAAAAATTGGGATTAGTGGTGTTCAGTCTGTACAGGCGGCCACTAAGAACGTAGTTGTCAGATTCTGGAATCAAAGTGGAAAAACATCTTATTCCAAGCTGCGTATAAAGGTAAGTGCCGGGAAAAAAATTAAGCTTCCGGCAGTTCCTGCAATTACCGGATACAAAAATCTTGGCTGGTCCACTCAGAAAAACGATACCAAAGCGGTATATGCCGCGGGGAAAAAAATACGTCTGAAAAAGAATATAAATCTGTACGCGGTGCGTAAAAAAGTTGGTATATATAAAGTTTATTTCTATGATAATACCGGAAGCACCAGTACAGTATTTAAGAAACTAAACAAAGCTGTTACAAAAAACGGATATCTTACCTTGCCAGAGCTTCCACAAAAAAAGCGGCTATAAGGCAGTTGGATGGAGTACTAAAAAGAATGCTTCCCAAGCGGCGTATACAGAGGGACAGAAGATTCGAATCAAAAAAAATATAAAATTATATGCTGTTTACGAGTCTGATACAACATTTACGGTGGCTTTGTGCAAGAATGATGGAACCGTTTACAAGACAGAGAATGTAGCATCTGGAAGTTCTTATACATTGCCGTCTGTAAGAAATGCATCCGGATACACCTTTATGGGATGGGATATCCAGTTAGGAAAAAGCACAGCACCGCGTTATGAAGCTGGTGATACTATTACAGTAAACAGCAACATAAAGCTGTATGCAGTTGTGTTTAACCGTTCCGCTGAGGAAGACCTGACTCTTTCAGAGCTTCTGCAATCCGCAAGCAGCTGGAAGATTGGAAATGGCAGCAGCCGGGGGTACAATCACATTATTTTTGTAGGAGACTCCCGTACCAATCGTATGCAGAGAACGCTGCAAAATTTAAATTCAGGGTATTATGAGTCGAATCTGCTGCGTGATATTGATTTTGTATACGAAGAGGGAAAGGGCCTTGAATGGCTGAAGTCTCAGGGAATGAATACGGTTCTTTCTATTGCAGAAGAGAATTATTCCGTTCTGAAACCGACTGCGGTTATTTTTAATCTGGGAGTAAACGATCCTGGAAATATGTATGATTATATTTCTTATTATCAGGAGATTGCTGAGAGCTTACAGAAAAAGAACTGCAAGCTGTTCTTTATGTCGGTGAATCCGGTAAACAGTAAGACAATCGAATATCTTGGTAAGAATGCAATCCGAAAAGAAGAAGTAATCCGCAAATTCAATTCTGTTGTGGGTAGTGCTCTTGGCAGCACTTTCGAATATATTGATACGTATTCTTATCTGATGGAGAATGGATATGGTACCAATATTAGTGGAACTGGAGTTGACATGCCGGACGATGATGGACTTCATTACACCACTAAGACTTACAAACGAATTTTTAAGTATTGTCTGGATTATCTTATATTGCATTAAACGTTCAGAGAAATACTGAGAATGCGGCAACTTTGCAATAGGAAAATACTTACAGAAGAGAAGATCTTTGTCCAAAAGTGTCGAAGCTTAACAGACAGGATCTTCTTTTATTCCCTGGAAAAATATCCTTGCGCGAATAAGAGGAATAGTCTATACTATAGAGAAATGAGTGTTTGGAAAAATGAGGAGAAAGAGGAACTAATTATGAAACTTACAACAGTAAAAGAGATTTACAGAGAACGGGATAAATACCTGGATCAGGAGATCACCGTAGGCGGCTGGGTACGAAGCGTTCGTGATTCCAAGACCTTTGGCTTCATTGTC
>ENA-OQHL01001161-OQHL01001161.1-human-gut-metagenome-genome-assembly--contig:-NODE-1161-length-14426-cov-3.355829_pt1 | contig 14426 bp, 17 predicted proteins | sample MGYA00242565_ERZ504723 | MGnify/ENA primary metagenome ERZ504723 (study PRJEB26092, sample SAMD00036211) | human gut metagenome | host: Homo sapiens | study: EMG produced TPA metagenomics assembly of... | reverse complement strand
CGCTGACGCCGCACTTCCGCTTTGAGCAGACGACGAGGAATTTCTGCGCCGACGTGACGAGGCGATGAAGCCCTTCTGACCCGGCCCTGAAAGCCGGAAGAGCAGCCCCCACACTGAAGCCGGGGGCAGAGATTTTCTACTCTTCCCAGCTGGCGGAGACCGACCTGCGCCCTTTGTGTCTGGCCGGCACGCCGCTTCTGCTGATTGAATTTCCGCCCGCCTACCTTCCTCAGGGCACCGGCGATGTGCTGCATCAGTTGACGCGGCAAGGGTTCATCCCCCTGATCGCCCCATGTGGAGCGGTACGCCTTTGTGCGTGAAAACCCCAACCTGCTTTGCGACTGGATCGAGGCGGGAGTCTGCACGCAGATGAACGCTTCCGGTCTGCTGGCGCGCACGAAACAGCGGCGCCTGCTGGTGCGCATGATCCGCCACGGAATGATCCACACGCTGGCCACGGACGTGCACTCCCCCGCCAGACGGCCACCCCGGCTGAGACAGGCGCTGGACCTTGTGCGCCGAACATGCGGCGAAGAGACGGTCGGCCGCCTTTTGGACAGTGCAGACGCACTGTTTCAGGGCGCGGTGCCGGATGTCCCGGAGCCCCGCCTCATGCGCTGCATTCTGGGAAAATGGATGTAAAAACCGAAGCCCGGTCCCCTCAGGGACCGGGCTCTTTTCATGAAACGGTAAACAAAAAGCAGCAGGACAGCCGGGCATATCTGCGCCGGAACTCGTCCAGCGTGCACACCACCGGACGGCCGTACACCGCGTTCAAAAAGCGGAACCGACCCTGACCTGCCGGTACAAACGCAGCGAAATGCATTCCCCGACCGGTGAAATAATACACAAAGCCCGCCGGGCAGCGGCGCATGCGCAAAGCGGCGGTCAAAGGCGACAGCGCCAGCCGGGGCCGCAGTCCCTGACAGCGCAGCCATGCCAGCAGAAAGAACAGGTTGGTGCCCAGCACGCCGCCCAGCAAAAGCCCTTTTTCCAGCCCCCGGCGAACCCGGTCCGCGCTGGGGTCCCAGCCGGCCGCGTGCAGAATGTTGTATGCCGCCACCCATCCGCAGCCCGACCGGGCCGAGGAAAAGCGCCCGTAAGGCACATCCCGCAGCCTGCTTTGATCGGTCAGATATCCATCCCGGGAAAAAGCCGCGCATCCATTTCAATCCTCTCCTTTTTGGCCCAGCACATACCACTCGATGGCTTTGGCCACACCGTCCTCATCGTTGCAGGCGGTGCGCACGTCGGCGGCCGCCGCAATTTCGGGGGCGGCATTGCCCATGGCCACGCCCAGCCCCGCGGCCCGCAGCATGGCCAGATCGTTGATGGAATCGCCACAGGCCATCACCTGAGACCGGTCCAGCCCCAGCAGACCGGCCAGGGTCAGCAGCGCCTTTCCCTTGTCCACACCTTTGCCGTTCAGCTCCAGATTGTTGGGAATGCTGCTGGTCACTTCAAACCGGCCGCTGTCCTGATACACCCGGAAGGCCGTGTCGCGCAGAGCCTCGTTTGTAAACAGCATGGTCAGTTTTTCCACGGGCCGGGTCTCGGTTTCCAGCCAGCGGACCTGGTCCGCCACCACGGTGCGCGTGGTGGAAAAGTACGTGCGCATGGCCGGCGGGGCCGCCGCCACCAGCGCCTCAAAGGTAGCGGCGCCCGTGTAGGCCCGCCCCTCCACATAAACGTCGATCAGGCCGCCCAGCTCCCTGCCCCGCACCAGCGCCCACAGGGCGTCCTCTTTGGGCAGCGGGTCCACCGCCATGCAGCGGCCGCCGGCCAGATCGTAGACGGCGCCGCCGTTGGAGGTAATGGCGTAGCGCACGCCGGGAATCTGCACAAACGCGTCCGGCAGGCCCGCCCGGGGCCGCCCCGTGGCAGGCAGGACCGCCACGCCCCGGGCACACGCCGCCGCGATGGCACTGCGCGTGCGGGGCGAAATGCGCTTTTGAGAATCAAAGACCGTTCTGTCCAGATCCAGTCCGATCAACCGAATGTCCACGAAAAAGCCTCCTTATGCCTGGCGGGAATGCTTCCACTCCAAAAACTCCTCATACGTGCCCGGCCGGTCCAGACAGCCCGGCTGGCCCAGAGGAATCTCGATGATGCGGTTGGCGATCTCGTCGATGAACTGATGGTCGTGCGAGGAGAACAGCAGGTTGCCCTTGAAGGAGGCCAGCCCGTTGGACAGCGCCTGAATGCTCTCCAGATCCAGATGGTTGGTGGGCTGGTCCAGCACCAGCACGTTGGCATGGGTCATCATCATGCGGCTGAGCATACAGCGAACCTTTTCACCGCCGCTGAGCACCTTGGCGGGTTTGTACACCTCGTCGCCGGAGAACAGCATCCGCCCCAGAAAGCCCCGCAGGAAGGTCTCGGCGGGGTCTTCGCTGTACTGGCGCAGCCAGTCGATCAGGTTGCCTTCAAAGCCTTCAAAAAAGGCGGAGTTGTCCTGCGGGAAGTAGCTCTGGCTGGTGGATACGCCCCACTTGAAGCTGCCGGCGTCCGGCTCCATTTCGCCCATCAGAATCTTCATCAGGGCGGTGTTTCCGGCCTCATTGTCTCCCACCAGGGCGATCTTGTCGTTTTTGTTGGCGATGAAGCTGACGTTGTCCAGCACTTTCACGCCGTCCACGGTCTTGGTCAGGCCCTCCACAAACAGAATGTCCTTGCCGGCCTCCCGCTCGGGCGAAAAGCCCACAAAGGGATATTTCCGGCTGGAGGCAGGCATCTCTTCCAGCGCGATGGAATCCAGAATCTTCTTGCGGCTGGTGGCCTGCTTGGACTTGGATTTGTTGGCCGAGAACCGCTGAATAAAGGACTGCAGCTCCCGGATCTTCTCCTCTTTTTTCTTGTTCTGGTTGCGAATCAGCTGCTGCATCAGCTGGCTGGATTCATACCAGAAGTCGTAGTTGCCCGCGTACATCTGCACCTTGTTGTAGTCGATGTCCACGGTGTGGGTGCACACGGCGTTGAGGAAGTGCCGGTCATGGCTGACCACGATGATGGTGTAGGGATAATCGATGAGAAAGTTCTCCAGCCAGTCGATGGCGTCGATGTCCAGGCCGTTGGTGGGCTCGTCCAGCAGAATGATGGTGGGCTGACCGAACAGTGCCTGGGCCAGCAGCACCTTTACCTTCTGGCGGCCGTCCAGCGAAGACATGGGGGCGTAGTGCAGCTCCATGGGGATGCCCAGGCCGTTGAGAAGCTGGTCGGCCTCAGTCTCGGCGTCCCAGCCGTTCATCTCGGCGAATTCGCCTTCCAGCTCGGCGGCGCGCTCGCCGTCGGCATCGGAGAAATCGGGTTTGGCGTACAGGGCCTCTTTCTCTTTCATGATATCGTACAGCTTGCGGTTGCCCATGATGACCGTGTCCATCACGCTGTATTCATCGTACTTGTAGTGGTCCTGCTCCAGCACGCTCATACGGTCGTCCGCCCCCATGGACACCGAGCCGGTGGTGGGTTCCAGCGCACCGGACAAAATGCGCAGAAGCGTTGATTTGCCCGCGCCGTTGGCGCCGATGATGCCATAGCAGTTGCCGGGCGCGAATTTAAGGTCCACGTGTTTATACAGGGTGCTGCCCTGAAACTGAAGACTGACGTCGGTCACTGTTAACATAAAGTTCCTCCAAAAGGCGCCGTAATGGGCGCATAATCATTGTTATTATACCATGAAAAGGGGCTTTTCGTAAAGCGAACGAATTTTTGTTTTCAATGTGCTGAAAAAAGAATTTGATCTTTGTGCAATATGGACATTGCACAATTCGACAGTAATATGATACAATACTAGTAGCAATTGCACACGTTAACATTTTGCTTTTGCAAAGATATCTCTTAGCGTGTGCTCTTTTTTCAGGATCGTTTGCACACGCGTGCAAAAGGAGTGTGAACATGGGAAGTGTAACCATCAAAGACATTGCGCAGCTGGCGCATGTATCACATACAACGGTATCCCGCGCTCTCAATGGAAGCCCTTTGGTCAACGAAGAGACCCGTCAAAAGATTCGTTTACTGGCAGAGAGCATGAACTATGTGCCGAACCTGTCTGCCAAAGGACTGGTGCGTGTTCGTTCCTATAACATTGGCGTTTTCTTTACCAGCTTAGTACATGCAACCTCGTCTGATTTTATTTACACAGTGATTCAAAGTGTGAGCGACTGCATTTCCGGAAGCTATAACGTGCTGTTCAACGGCATCGACAAACTGGCCGATGACTATCGCATTACAACAGCCAATTACGATGGTGTTCTTCTGGTAAGTCAGCGTCCGGAAGACGATGTTTGGATCCAGCGCATCCAGGCAGCAGGCGTTCCGCTGGTAGTTATCAACCGCAAGCTGGATGACAAGGGCATCAAAAATATCTACTGTGATGAAAAAGCCGGTGTCCAACAGGCGGTCGCATACTTGATTGAGAATGGCCACCGGGACATCGCTTACCTGAAAGGGAACGAGGAATCTTCATCCACACATCGGCGTTATGCAGGATTCGTGGATGAAATGGAAAAGCACCATGTCGATATCCGCCCGGAATGGATTTTATCCGGCGATTACAGCGCCGAAAGCGGCTATCGAGGTATGCAGGCTCTTTTGAAACGCGCTCAAAAACCTACCGCAGTAATTTCCGCATCGGATGCGGTAGCGTTTGGCGCCATGAGAGCAGCGCACGAAGCCGGAATCGATATTCCCGGGGATCTCTCCCTCGTTGGATTCGACGATGGCATGCTGGCGGCTTACTCCTATCCGCCCCTCACCAGCATCCGCCGACCAATCGGAGAAATGGCGGCAGAAGGTGCCCGGCAGCTTCTCCGCCTGATTGAAGGAGAAAGCTGGCCGGAAAATACGGTATGCTATCCTGTACGCCTTTCCATAAAAAAATCGATCCGTCGACTGAACGCAACCGAACGGAAATAACAATTGTGCTCGCATCAAAAAAGCACACCCCTTCGCAGAACGAAAGAATGCGCTTTTCAAAGGGAGAACTTGGCCATCCTCCTTTTCTAATTATAGCACAAATCATGCGTGTTCGACAAGTGGCTGCAACAGGGGATGCGTTTTTGGTTATATTCTGCATTATTTAAAAGGAGGAAAATTATGAAACGCTTTCTCACACTCGCTTTGACCTTTGCAATGTGCCTGACTCTTGTTTCCTGCAGTGGAACAACAACGTCCGAGAGTCCGGCTTCCACCGGAACGGCCAGTGCCGCTGAAGCGGATGACACGGTATACGAACTGAAGCTGGCACACATCTATGCAGCGGATCATCCGTTTAATGTCGGCCTGAATCAAATTGCACAGGAAATCAGCGATCAAACCGACGGCCACGTCAACATCACGGTATATCCAGCCGCACAGCTGGGCGCCGAAACCGACGAAATCAACAACATTCTGTCCGGCTCCATCGATATCGCAGTTCTTGGCATCGGTGAGGTAGGCAAATATGTGACAGATTTTAATGTGTATGAAGCCCCCTATGTCTTCAGCAGCTGCGATCAGGCAATGCGCGCAGTCAACAGCGACGTCATGGCACCTTACTATGAACAGATAAAAGGAAAAGGGTTCTCCATTCTGACTTCTTTGTATTACGGAGTTCGTGATTTGACCTGCAACTTCCCGGTGGACTCGCCTGACGACACAGCCGGTATGAAAATTCGTGTGCCGGATCACACCATTCCTTCCTATATCGCAAAATACGTCTTCAAAGCGAATGCCACGCCTATGAGCCTGAGCGAAGTGTATCTGGCGCTGCAGCAAGGTGTTGTAGACGGACAGGAAAATCCGATTCCCACAATTTACGCACAGAAATTCCACGAAGTATGCAACTACATCAATCTCACCCAGCATCAAATCACCATTTGCCCGGTCATCATTGGCAATAACGTGTTAGAAGAAATGCCGGATGAATATGCACAAATTGTGCGTGATTGCTTTGTCTCCGGAACAGATACCGTCAATCAACTGGTGTTGGATGCGGAAGAGGAGCAGCTGCAGCTGATGATTGATGAAGGTGTGCAAGTCCATGAACCGGCTGACCGCCAGGCTTTTGTAGATGCCGCCGCTCAGGTAGTAGAAGCTTGCGAAGCCGAAGGTCTGTGGACCGCCGGTCTGTATGATTCGCTGCAGGCCATCGAGTAATCTCTCACGAAACAAGCCGCCCGCCTCTGTGCGGCGGCTTTCTTTCACACAATATTTTGAAAGGAGAATGGCCAAATTATGAAACGCAGCATTCAAAAAGTGGATAAATGTTTATCAATGATTGAAAATGCGGTCATTATTCTCGGGTTATCCGCCATGTTTCTTATTTTGTTGGCACAAGTGATTATGCGGTATGTGTTTTCCCGCCCGCTGACCTGGAGCGAAGAGGCCGCACGCTTTATTTTTGTATATGTAAGTTTTATTGGAATCAGTTATGCGTACCGTCAAAAAGGACATATCCGGATGGAAGTGGTTGTAAATTTATTCCCTCAAGCCGTTCGCCGCGGGTTGGAAGTCCTTATTAACTTGGGTACCATCGCGCTGTTTTGCTATATGATCCCCTTTTCTTTTCGCTTTATCGGCATTCAGGCGGGTGTGAAGGCAACAGCCACTCACATTCCCATGAGCATTGTTTATACTGCTCTTCCGCTGGGCATGGCGCTTTCCTGTGTCCGACTGCTGATCAGCAGTCTGCGCATCGTATGGGGAGAGGAGGAGAACGCATGATTTTGTTGATTGTTGTTTTTGCCGTGTTAATGATTATTGGCGCTCCGGTCGGATTGTCGCTGTTGGGCAGTTCCGTCGCTTATCTGGTTGCAAGCGGCTATTCTCTTCAACAGGCTTTTCAAGCTTTTACAAGCGCCATCAGCAACTCTTTTACCCTGATCGCTGTTCCGTTTTTTATTCTTGCAGCCTCCATCATGAACTCCGGCGGCATTACCAAGAAAATTTTTGATTTCTGCAATGTCGTTGTAGGCTGGGTACCCGGTGGATTGGGTCATGCCAATATTCTTTCCTCCGTCGTATTCGCCGGTATGTCCGGTGCGGCCATTGCTGACGCAGGCGGGCTGGGCGCAATTGAATTAAAAGCCATGAAAGAACAAGGGTTTGACGAAGATTTCAGCCTTGCCATTACCGGAGCTTCCAGCATTTTGGGGCCCATTATTCCGCCCAGCGTACCTGCCATTTTATTCGGCGTCGCCGGCAGTGTCTCGATCGGGAAACTGTTTATCGGCGGCATCATCCCCGGTATTCTCATGGCAATTGCAATGGCTGTCCTTGTTTGCATCCAAAGTATCAAACGAAATTATCCTCGCATGCCGTTTCCCACTGCACACAGCCTTTGGCATTCTTTTAAAGCAGCTTTCTTCCCTTTGCTGTGCCCTGTGATTATCATCGGCTGCATTATGACGGGTGTCTGCACTCCCACGGAAGCTGCGGTCATCGCCGTATTCTATGCATTGATTCTGACATTGTCAACCCGCACCATTCGCCTTCGTGAACTTCCCGGCTTCCTTTTGGAAACTGCCAACAGCACCGTCAATGTAATGTTTATTATCGGTGCTGCCAATGTGTTTGCCTGGATCCTTACGGTGGAGCAGGTTCCGCAGAACATGAGCCTGTGGATGACTGATCACATTGATGACAAAATCGTCGCACTTTTGTTCATCAATCTGATCCTTTTGATTGTCGGAACCTTTATGGAAACCGCTGCTGCTATTTCCATCCTGGTCCCCATCCTCATGCCGATTGCTTTGAGCTATGGCATTGATCCCATCCATTTTGGCATCATGTGCATTCTTAACCTGATGCTCGGCCTGCTCACACCTCCTATTGGAATGGTGCTGTACGTTTTGAGTTCTGTCTCCAAAGTCCCGTTTGAAAAAATTGTGCGGGCAGTTCTGCCGTATTTGGGAGTTCTCCTGATCGTCCTCCTGATGATCACCTTCATTCCCGGTTTGGTCACCTTCCTGCCCAATCTGGTTTTATAAGGAAGGAGTTGTGCAAGTATGAACGATCGCTTATTCTGTCAAATTCCCCGCCCCAAAATTGGAATCCGTGTGGTTGTTGATGGGCGCTGCAATGGTGTTCGTGAAAAATTGAAGCACCGACTTTTGCTCTGGCGCAAAAAGCCAAAGAGCTTCTGGAGAGCCACGTTTTTCATGCCGATGGACAACCCTTGGAATGCGTAATTGGTTCTGTTGGTGTGGGCGGTGTGCGCGAGGCCGCGCTGGTAGCGCAAGAATTTTCGCAAGAAAACGTAGGCGCGGTCATCAGCATTTCCCGTGCGTTTGCCTATGCGGCGGAAGTAATGGTGTACGACGATCAAATTCCGCAGGCAATTTGGGGCTTCAGCGGCAGCGAACGCCCCGGTCCGTCTATCTGGCGGCCGCAGTTGCCGTTGCAGAACAAAAGGGCGTTCCCATCTTCAAGATATACGGCCAGGATGTACAGGATGCAGATGATATATCTGTACCGCAGGATGTTGCAAAAAAGTTAGTGCTCTTTGCGCAGTGTGCCCTTGCCGTAAGCACCATGCGAAATAAGGCCTATCTCTCTGTGGGCAACGTTTGCATGGGAATCGGCGCTTCCATTGTAGACCAGGAATTTTTTCCGCTGCTATTTGGGCATGCGCACCGAAACCGTGGATATGAGCGAAGTGCAGCGCCGCCTTCAGTTAAATCTATTTGATCCGAATGAATATCAGCGTGCTATGGCTTGGACCAAAGCAAATTGTACAGAGATGGAGGACCCCAATCCCCCTGAAATCCAGCAAAGCCGGCAGCAAAAGGACGAGGTGTGGTCTACGATCGTCAAAATGACGCTGATTCTGCGGGACCTGATGGTGGGAAATCCTGAGCTGGAAAAGCTGGGCTGGAAAGAAGAGGCCCACGGCCACTACGCTCTGATGGCAGGATTCCAGGGACAGCGCCAATGGACGGACTTCATGCCCAACGGAGATTTTTCCGAAGCAATTTTAAACAGTTCCTTTGACTGGGACGGTCCTCGCCGCCCGTATACGCTCGCTACAGAAAACGACAGCCTCAACGCTGTGACAATGTTGTGGGGTACGCTTTTAACCAGCACGGCACAGATGTTCTGCGATGTACGCGCTTATTGGAGTCCGGAGGCGCTTGCCAAAACCGCCGGTCAGGTACCGGAAGGCGCTGCCGCGAACGGATTTATCTATTTGACCAATTCCGGCGCCGCTGCTTTGGATGGAAGCATGGCTTCCGACGTCGACGGCCATCCGGGTATCAAACCCGCTTGGGAGATGACCGAGACCGATATCTCCCGTTGTCTGGATGCTACACGCTGGGGTGCGGGAAAACTGGCTACATTCCGCGGCGGCGGATTTTCTTCCAGCTTTTTGTCCAAAGGCGGCGTGCCTTTGACCATGATCCGCCTGAATCTTTTAAAAGGTCTCGGGCCTGTGTTGCAGTTTGCCGAAGGCGAGAGCGTAGAACTTCCGGATAATGTGGAGCAAGCTGTAATCCGGCGCACCGATCCCACTTGGCCCAAGACCTTCTTTGTCCCAAGGTTGACTGGTCAGGACGCCTTTTCCAATGTTTACTCCGTCATGGAAAACTGGGGCAGCAATCACTGCACTTTATGCTATGGTCACATTGGCGCACAGCTTATGACGCTGGCCTCTATGCTGCGTATTCCTGTATGCATGCATAACCTTCCGGATGAATCGATTTTCCGGCCGGCAGCCTGGCGAATGTACGGTACACATGAAGCCATGAGTGCAGATTTTCGCGCCTGCGCCACTTATGGACCGTTATATGGTCCCTACCCTGTTCGGAGGTAACGACTATGGAAATCATCAATGCTCCCAGTTTGGCAAACTGTGATTTTCTGAATTTCCGCGATCAAATTTTTCAACTGGTCGATGGAGGGTGCCAATGGTTTCACATTGATATCATGGACGGTCATTATGTTCCCAATCTATGTTTTCCCGTGCGTTTGGTGAAAGAGTTAAAACAAACCTTTCCCGCCATCCAGATGGATGTGCATCTGATGGTCACGGACCCCATGACTTATATTGCCCCACTGCGTGAAAGCGGTGCCGATTGGGTAAGTTTTCATCTGGATTCTACCCCCTTCGCGCGTCGTGGCCTTGCCGCAATTCGGGCACAAGGAATGAAAGCCGGTATCGTGATCAATCCCAGCCAGCCAATCTCGCTTTTGGAGCCTCTGATTGGCTTTGTGGACTATATCGTCCTCATGACCGTGGAACCCGGCTATGCGGGGCAGCGCTTTCTGCCGGACAGTCTTTCCCGGCTGGAACAACTGGTCCAGCTAAGAGGGAACCGGCCGATCCCATTTCCATCGATGGCGGCGTAGATATGTACCATGCCGCAGAATGCGCCAGACGGGGAGCCCAAATTTTTTGTAACCGGAATTTATACGGTCTTCAACCAACCGGACAATATTTCCGCTGCCTGCCGACGTTTTCAGAGAGAAATCTCCGCTGCTGCGGGCTAAGTTTCAGCAAAAGCTCTGCTTCTTTTATCGGGAAGCAGAGCTTTTTTGCGGCAAGCAGACTGTTCGCCGCACAAGCAAACCTTCACAAAATTTTTACAGCTGTCCCGGCGCATCCGTGCTATACCCATTTATAGACGATTCCGTCTGTTTTTTTGAAAGGAAGCGAAACGGATGATTTTTTTACAGATTCTGCGGCTTTTGGCGGTCATGGTTCTGGCCTTCGGAGCCGGCAAGCTGGCTTCAAAGCTCGAAATGCCCGTCATTCTGGGCTGGCTGATCGCAGGATGGTGCTGGGGCCCCATGCGCTGAACCTGCTGGACCAGCAGACGCTGGACGCGGCCTGGTTCGGCAGTGTGGAACACCTTTTGGAGTGCGTTGCGGGCCTGATAATCGGCACCGAGCTGCTGTGGAAAAAGCTGCGCAGTGCCGGGCGGCAGATCCTGGTCACCACCGTGACCGAATCGCTGGGCACCTTTGCAGTGGTCAGCCTGGTGTTTGCCTGCGTGTTCCGCATCACGGGCGTGCCGGTCTATCTGGCGTTTTTGTTCGGCGGCATCGTGCTGGCCACAGCGCCCGCGCCCTCGCTTTCCATTGTGAACGAGCTGAAGACCAACGGCCCGGTGACCCGCACCCTCATGCCCATGGCCGCGCTGGATGATCTGGTGGGCGCCACGGTGTTCTTTGTAGTGGTGGCGCTGGTTTCGGCGCAGATCTCCTCGGTGGGGATTCCGGTGGCAGGCATTCTGGTGCTGGTGTTTCTTCCGGTTCCGCTGGGCGGAGCGATGGGCTTTTGGGCCGGGTGCCGGATGTGCCGCGCGCGGACCCCCGCGCCAGGCCTTTGGTACCATGCTGGTCCTGCTTGCAGCCACCGCCGGACTGGGCGCGCTGGTAAATGCGCTTCTGCCGGTTCCTGTGCTGAACTTCATGCTGCTGGGCATGTCCTTTTCCGCGGCATTTGCCAACTGCATTCCCGAAGGCCTTCTGGAAAACATCATGCGTGTGATGAATCCCGTCATCGGGGTGGGGCTGATTGTGGTCATTTTGAACCTGGGTGCGCCGCTGGACTATCATCTGATTTTCGGCGCGGGGATCTATACTGCCGTGTACATTCTGGCGCGGGCTGTGGGCAAGTACAGCGGGGCCTATCTGGGGGCCGCCGTGACCGGCGCGCCCAAAACCGTGCGCAATTTTCTGGGCTTTGCCCTGCTGCCGCACTCCGGCGTGTCGCTGGTATTCACCGGTATCGCGGTATCCGTTCTGAGCGGTCCCGCCCCCGAGTGCGCTTCCATCCTGCAGGGACCATTGCGGCAGCCGCGGTCATCAATGAGGTCATTGCGGTGTTCATGGCGAAAAAAGGCTTCGAGTGGGCGGGCGAACTGCCCGGCACCGGAAAGGAAGTGCCGGCATGACCCAGCAGGAACGCCAGGCCCGCAGCCGGGCCAAAATTTTTTGAGGCGGCCATGGACGAGTTCGGCACACAGCCTTTTGAAGACGTGACCATGGACGCCATCTGTTCCCGCCACGCCATCTCCAAGGGAATGATGTATCATTATTACACCAGCAAGGAAGCCTTGTTCCTTCTGTGTGTGGAGCACACCTTCCGCGCGCTGGCGCATTATCTGGAAAGCCGCCGCGCCGCCCTGGAACAGCAGGATGCGGAACAGGCGATTCAGCTTTATTTTTCAGCCCGGGAACTCTTTTTCCGGAAGCATGAGCGGGAGCGGACGGTTTTCGAGAGCGCCATGCTGCGCACGCCCTTGCCGCTGCGAGAAGACATTGTCCGCCTGCGCGCCCCGGTGGCGGCGCAGAACCGGGCGTTTCTGGCGGCGGTGGCGGCGCGGCTGCCCCCTTCGCCCGGGCCTGAGCCGGGAAGACGCGGCCCGCTATCTGGAAAGTCTGGAAGCGGTTTCCCCTCTTTGCTTCAGAACTACGAGACCACCGACGTGCACAGTATGATGGATGTCTCCCAAAAAGTTCTGAACCTGGCATTGTTTGGGCTGGCGCGGGAATAACCGTTGATTTTAAGGGAATCCTAGAAGTATCTCACCCGAAGGAGGCCCTTTTATGATCGAACAGGACACCATCCGTCTGCTGCGGGAATGCGACGCCGGCGTGCAGATGGGCACACAGTCCATTGCGGACATTCTGCCCGATGTGCAAAGCGACACGCTGCGGCAGTTTTTGACCCGGTGCAAGGAAGAACACCTGACATTGCAGGGAGAAATTCAGGCGCTTTTAAACCAGTACCACGACGAAGGCAAGGACCCCAACCCCATTGCCAAGGGCATGTCGTGGGTGAAAACCAACGTGAAGCTGGCCATGGAAGACTCGGACCGCACAGTGGCCGACCTGATCACCGACGGCTGCAATATGGGCGTCAAATCTCTGAACAAATATCTGAATCAGTATACGGCCGCCAGCGAGCAGGCCAAGGACATCGCTAAACGGCTGATTCATCTGGAACAGGCGCTGGCGGTGGACATCCGGCGTTTCCTGTGACGCAAAGCAAAAGCCAGGGTGCTGACGCACCCTGGCTTTCTTGTTGTTTCGTTTACTCGTCCCGCAGAAGGTTCTTCATGTCCTGCATGGCTTCGCCGTGCTTTCGGGAGACTGCGTACGGGTTTCGGCGCAGATGGCGCGCAGCCCGCTGATACATCTTGTCCGTGCGGCTTTCCATGGCCCGCAGCTCGCTTTTCAAAATCTGCATCTCGCTTTCCAGCCGCTCCGGTGAGCGGCGCCGGTCGAAACGCATTTCCTCCAGACGAGCCGCTATCATGCGCAAAAGCGTTTTTCGCTCCTCCCGCAGCGCTTGGAGCCGCTGGGCAAACCCCTTCTTTGCACTGCGCACCGCCTCCGCCTGTCTGGACTGTTCCCAGTCCAGCTGGGTGAAGGCCGCGGTCACTTCCAGCCGCTTCTGCAGCCGGGCAATGCGCCGCTTGCTTTCGCTGAGGGCGTTCAGCAGCGAACGCATGTCCATGGCCTCCCGCATGGAGACGATCAGGTCTGCCGTCATCCCCAGAGCCAGCACCAGAGCCAGGAGCCCGGCTCCCAGAGGCGACAGCCCCCGGACCAGCCCGGCCACCGGCGGCTGAAGGACCCGCACCAGAAGGATGGAGAAGACGCCCCAGCACAGCGATGCCACCACACAGATGTACCCGTTCAGGTTCCAGCGGAACCGGCTGTAGTCCCAGTAGCGGACATGGAACAGCTTTTCCATGCTGTAGCCGGTAACGTATTCCAGAAGTGTGGCTCCCAGCATGCCGGCCGCAAAACACCAGCAGCGTGTTGTTCTGCACCGGCCAGGTGAAAAGCAGAATGGCCACGGCGCCGAACCCGTAGATGGGAAGAAACGGGCCGTTCAAAAAGCCACGGTTCACCCAGCGGTGCTGCTGCACCGACACCAGGCACGACTCCCACACCCAGCCCAGGAACGAATAAATGAAAAAGTACAGCACCCACTGTGCCAACCCATAACCTGTCATGAAAAAAACCCTCCCGGTATTCGGTTTAGTAGTCAAGAACAAACGCTGCGACCCGCTCCATCGCCTGCTGAGACTGGGGCAGCGGGAACATTTGAAACACGTGCCACATCTCGGGCCAGCACTGAAGGACATTGGGGATGCCTGCTTCGTCCAGATGCTTTTTCAGGCGGATCGCATCATCGGCGAGGATCTCGTGTCCGCCGTACTGGACCAGCACCGGCGGGAAGCCGCTCACATCCTGAAACAGCGGCGAGAGTTCCGGCTGGTCCCAGCCGCCCTGGGGCGCGTAGGCCTGGCGGACTGCTTCCAGATACGCCCGGGTCAGAACAGGGTCGTCCTCTTTGTGCGCCTCATAGGAATCTCCGGAGCAGCTCATATCTGTCCAGGGAGAGCACAGCACCAGCTTGCCCGGCAGGCGGCGGCCGGCTTCTTTCAGCGCCTGCGTCAAAACCAGCGCCAGATTTCCGCCGCCGAGTC
>ENA-OQHL01001159-OQHL01001159.1-human-gut-metagenome-genome-assembly--contig:-NODE-1159-length-14470-cov-3.134909_pt1 | contig 14470 bp, 16 predicted proteins | sample MGYA00242565_ERZ504723 | MGnify/ENA primary metagenome ERZ504723 (study PRJEB26092, sample SAMD00036211) | human gut metagenome | host: Homo sapiens | study: EMG produced TPA metagenomics assembly of... | reverse complement strand
CATCACTGCGTTCCTCTAATTCACTTCTCTGATAAATAGATCTTTTGCAATTCTGCTTTGGTTTCAGGTTTCGCCTGCCACAGACCACGCTGATCCGCTTCCAGTAAAATCTCCGCCATGCGCTTGCAAAGCCCATTGGATTAATCATCACGCAGCCATTTCCGTACTTTAGGGTCGAATGTATATTTTTGGCATATTTTTCATACATCCAATCTTCCATCACAGCGCTTGTTACATCCCACTGGAAACTGTGTGCAATATAGTTAGCCATATCGGCAGCACCTTTATATCCATGCTTCATCATACCTCGATAAATTTAGGATTAATAGCTTCACTGCGGAAAATACGTTTAGCCTCTTCCTGTACACTGTGCATGACGACCTTGCTTTTATCAGTACTGTCGCCGCAGTACGAACGCGGGGCAGAACCTTTGATACTGCGTACTGCAGCGATCATACCACCATGATACGCGTTATAATCATCTGAACTGAGCATATTAGTTTCATGATTATCCTCGTTTTTAATTGTTACGTCCAAGCTTCCCATTCTTTTACGGAACTGCTGCGGTAAAAACTTACCCTTGACCTTGCCGCCATAAGCATGCGCGCCCCAACGAACATACACCTCGGCAATATCATCAATACTTTCCCAATTTTTTTGCCTCTAAAAGCGCTGCTACGCCAGCGCCATAAACACCCTGCTCATCTCCAAAAATACGAAAAGCAGCCTGCCGCCAAGCATCTTCTTTTGTTAAACCCTCCGCTTCTAGTTCCAGACTATCGGCAAGCAAATGCTTACGCACGTAATTTTGCTCTTCATCTTCTTCAAGTTCCCCTACCAGTAAAACAGCTTTGTCCAGCAAATTCATTACACTGGGCATAGTATCTCTAAACAAGCCACTGATCCTGGCAGTAACGTCAATACGGGGACGTTTCAATTCCATCAGCGGTATGACTTCAAGACCGATTACTCTTTGACTGCCATGCTGCCATTGCGGCCGTACGCCCAAAAGATATAAAAATTCTGCTACGCACTGACCGTGACTGCGCATATTGGCACCTGACCATAAAACTATACCAACACTTTCAGGGTATCGCCCTTCTTCGCTGATATACCTTTCGATTACCTGATCGCCCAAAGTTTTTCCTATTTCCCATGCAGCAGGAGTTGGCAGATTTCTCGGGTCAATACCATAAAAATTTCGTCCGGTAGGTAAAAGATCAGCACCGCCGCTGCTTGGAGCTCCTGACGGTCCCGGTTCGATATATTGCCCTTCTAATCCTCTTAGCAGGTTTTCTCTTTCCTGTGAAGTAAGCATCAGATTGGGATAAATATTATTACAAATATAGCAGCATATTTGTTTGAGCGCTAACTTAAATTCGCTGCTTCCATCACATACCCACTCAAGATTTTCTAAATTATACAGTTTTTCTTCATCAAAACCGTGCTCAATCAAAAGTGCTATGATATTGCGGCTGCGGGCACGTAATTTATCTATTAAAGCGCCATAAGTAATATTTAAAGGTTCGTAAATTAAGCCGCTGTTTTCCAACAGGTCATAATAGTCAAAACCATACTGTTTTGCCAATACCTGCATCAAAGACGGAATATCACCATTTTCCAGCCGCGTCAACAGCATTAGATACTCACTCAAATTTTCGTCCTGAGGCGGTTGTCCCAAAATATGTAAGCCAATCCTGACCTGCATATTTTTCAAATCAGTAATATAGTTATGCAGATCCATGACGTAATCATTAAAAGGCTTTTCTTCATCAAAAAAAACTTCATCCTGCAAATTTGCCTGCACTACTTTTTCTAAAATCAAGCTTTGAAGTTTTTCTAAATTTTCCGGCTGAGTAGTCTCAAAATGACAATATTCATCCATCAGTTTTTCAAGCTCTTCTAATTCGTCGTAAACACCGGCATCAGTCATAGGAGGCGGCAAATGTTCTATCAGACAGGCAGCACCACGTCTTTTGGCCTGAATACCCTCACCGGTAATCGTGATAAGATAAGGATAGATATTAGGCAGATCGCCCAAAGAAATATCCGGATAACAGGTATTATTGAGTCCGGCATTTTTACCAGGCAGCCATTCAAGGGATCCATGAGTACCAACATGCACAACCGCATCAGCCTGCCAGATATCGCGCAGCCAGTGATAGAAACCCAAATAATGATGAGTGGGAGCGCAGAAAGGAGAGTGATAAATTTTGCTTGGATCTTCACCAAAACCACGCGGAGGCTGCACTGTAACAAATATATTTCCGTTCATTGTTCCGGGAATAAGTAAATCGCCATCATAGTTCATAACTTCACCCGGAGCTTCGCCCCAATCTTTTACCAGCTGCGCTTTTACGCCCTCATCCTGCAATTCAAAGAATTTTCTATAATCAGCACCACTTAACTTATTGGCAGCTGCCAGTTGCTTTTCCGTAAGCAAAGCTCTATCATTAGTAGCATTTGCCGTCAATTCATTGATAAATTCTTTCCCGTCTTCAGGGATAGTATCAACTTTATAGCCACGTTCTCTCAGCGCCTGCAAGACAAGTCTGATACTTTCTATAGTATCTAACCCGACAGCACTGCCAATATTAGAATTACGCGGTGGGTAATTGTGAAAAATGATCGCAACTTTTTTATCAGCATTCTTTTTTCGCCGCAAAACAGCCCATTTCCGTGCTTTATTTACCATACGCACAATGCGCTCGTTGATAGGCAGATAACGTACATCGCCATTTTCCAGTAGTTTTTTATTAGCTATAGGCACACCATGGATCGCGCCGTCAAATTCCGGCATCGTTACGCTGATAGAAACTTCCATAGCATTCATGCCTTCAAAATCATCACGCCAGTTTTCGTAGGGTGTCAATAAAGTATAAGCCTGTAAAACAGGTACATTAAATTTCTTCAGAAAATCTAGCGTCATTGATCGTGCACCTGTCAACGAAAATTTCATTGTATTGATAAAAACATCTATTGACGGCACACCATTTTCACAAAAATAATCTTCAAAAATTTTAATCAGGCTTGGCATTCCTAATTCTAAAACAGGCATACCGTTACTAAATACGCAAACAGCATTCATTCCTTGACGTTCTATTTCTTCAATCAATGCCGTTTGATAGGCCAGGTCACCCCATACCCATTCGTCACGATAAAATAAAATACCAATAGTCGGTTTTGCAGCATCGCAAAAATCTTTTTTATATGCTGCCAGATCTGTATAAACAGTTTTAGCTTTCGGATGATAAATCGCGCTCCAATACATAGGATCTGGCAGTTCGATATCCGTTTTACCGGTCAAAATACCATTAGCATATAAAAACAAATTACGATAATTTTTCATACCGCTGTACAAAGCATACGCTTTTAATTTTTCTAAATCATTTTTTTCTATTCCGCTTACCAGTTCTTCCTCTTCAGTACCGGCAGCGTCAATATAATATCGCAGTTGATGTTTTTTAATAAATGGCAGCAGTTTTTTGAAAAAATGGGTGTCAAGTCCTGCTCCCATCCATTTAAGCAATAGAATATCTGCATCTTCTAAAAGCTTCTGCCATTCGTCATTCCAGACAGTATTATCGGAAAGCTTAACGCAAACAGAATCATTACTCAATAAATTTTCCTGCTGCAGCTACTGCAAAGCAACCTTCATCATTGCAAAACGTCTGTCGACATTACTTAAAAATACTACTTTGCTCATTTTCTTCCTCCATATTTCTCACTTTAAAATACCTGTTTCTGCATTCTACGCAGCAAATAAAGGAAATAAGGCGTTCCTAAAAGGGCAGTCATAATGCCTACCCTGACTTCTGCAGGTGGAATAATGATACGCCCTAAAGAATCACAAACAACCAAAAATGCAGCTCCCGCCAAAGCACTGGCAGGTAACAGCACGCGGTGATCAGGTCCAACCAGCATACGCATCATATGTGGAACAACTAATCCTACAAAACCTATATTTCCACTGACACAAACAGAAGTGGCAGTTGTCATAGCTGCAACAAACAGTAAACCCATTCTAAATGGTAAAACAGGCATACCAACTGCTCTGGCTTCTGTTTCTCCAAGTACCAGAATATTTAGATGTCTTGATAAAGCAAGCATTATTATCACACCAATACTTACAGGGCCAATTGCCATATAAACATGTTCCCAGCGTCTGTAGTCAAGACCGCCAACCATCCAGAACAGATACTGCTGTAATTTTTGTTCATTCATAAATGTCAACAATCCAGATGTCACCGCACCAAGCAGCATCCCCACAGCGACGCCGGCAAGCAGCAAAGTCATAACAGGTATTTTCCCATTACGCATTGCTAAAAATACTGTTAAGGCAACAGCACAAACAGAACCGCAAAAAGCAAAAGCAGGCATCACAAACATACTTTCCGTCGCCCAGCCCAATGCTATCGAAAGTACTGCCCCTGTCGCAGCGCCACTTGAAACGCCTATAATACCAGGATCTGCCAATGGATTACTGAAAATCCCCTGCATAACGGCTCCCGATATACCTAAAGCGGCACCTACCAAAAGTCCCACGACCATACGGGGCATCCTTATATACCAAACAACCGCCATCTGCTCCTGTGTAAAATCGTTTTTATCAAAAAAAGGCAGACCTAGCTGATAGCCAATGGCTGATAAAGTATTATGCAACGGTATTTTTATCTGCCCGCAGGTCAAAGATATCGCCGCTACAATCAGCAGACCTATAAATAATAAGAAGATAAACTTTTTGCCGGATTTTCGATTAAACAAACTTATTCCCCCTTGGCAAACAATTCAGGATAAACGACCTTTGCAACAGCTTCTATACTATCTGTAACATGCTGTGACGCAACATAACGATAACGGTCAGACACAAACTCAAGCCTGTTGTTTTTTATCGCTTTGATATTCTTAAAGGCAGGATCAGCAGCCACCTGCTGTGCATATTTTTGCACATCATTATTAGAATCAAAATTCCATGTTGGTAATAAAAATACATCAGGATCAATCTCAATGATACGTTCCTTGGATAATGCATTGCTGCCCTGATCAAGTCCAGCTTCCGCCGCACCATTACGAACATGAGCATACGAAAAAATATCATCAAGCAAATTATCTTTGCGCCCAATAGCGCCGATAAATGAAAATGCCATTACAACCTTTTCCTTATCTTTAGGAATTACTTTCAGCTTACTTTCAAGTTCAGCCAGTTTGTTATCCATAGTATTTACAAGTGCTTCACCCTTAGACTTTTCACCAGCAGCAGCAGCTACGCCCAAAACCTTTTTGCGCATAGCTTCTATTGTTTTAGGACTTCCGGCAACATATACAGGAATTTTCATATCTTCCAGATTTTTCACCAAAGAATCTGGAGTAGCCGTAGAAACAAAAACCAAATCAGGATTTAATGCTACGATTGCTTCAGTATTTTCACCAACCTTATTACCGACACGGTCTGCCTGCTCCTTAGTTATAAATGTTATTTCAGGATCACCAGCCCATTTACTAAAAGCCTTAACCCTATCAAGGGTTACGATCTCAGCTAAAATTTCATCAGTCCCATAAGTTGCAGATACTATTCGTACCGGTTTACCTGCAATTTTTATCTGCCGGCCTTTATCATCTGTAACAACATAAGCAGCGGCAGAATTTGCTTTAGGAATATCTGTATTTTGACCGCAGCCACTGGTTATAAGCAATAAAACAGCAAATAAAACCAACAGTATCTTTTTCATTAACCTTCACTCCTAATAGGGCAGCTGTGCTTTTATTTTTAAATTCCACAGCCGCTGCAGCATATGCCCGGCGCCACGAATACCTGCAAACGGAGCTGTCGTCAGCAGTACCTCATCTTGTACGGGATACGCAATATTACAACACCAAAATTTTTTCCCTTCACGCAATAAAACAGAGCTTTCACTACTGCTTCCAAGAATAAGCGTATTATCAGACTGCTGCAATATCTGTTCAATTTTTTTTACTGTCTTTTTCTGCCAGTAGAATTTCATCTGCTTCCACAGGCCCCCGTAAATCTTTAAGAGTGTTTTGACAGATAACAGTCAATTTTTCTGTATCCGCCCATTCTTCGCGCAATGTTTGTGCAATGCAAAAAGCAGTTGTTCCAGGAGCGGCAACAATAATTTTATCAAACCATAATTCGCCCCAGGTGCATCTGGCTTCATTAACTGCAGCCAGTAATTCTTCCTGAGTTTTTACGCATTCTTCTCGGACACTTTCCAAATCACTGGGTAATACTTCTGCAATTTTTTCCAGCCAACGCAGTGTACCTATTTTCAATCCATCAAGGTATCCCTGCTACAACATAAGGAGTGCCTATCGTTCTTTAAGATATTTAGCCGTCTCTAGACCTAACTCCTCATTGATAACGATGTTCAACTGAGCAGCAGGAATTTTTTGCAATGTCTCAAGTTCACTCCCGGCTCCAGGCACCGCAATAACTCTATAATTTGCAGTTTCTAAAATCCTTTTAATTTCTTCAAGATCGTTTCTGCCGTTAAAATAAGCAGTAGTCGCTCCTAATAAATTAACGCCTAAACGACATTTTATTTTGATATCAGGTAAATCCAAATATTGCCAAAGCCTGATGCTGGCTTTGCTGTATCCTTCAGCAAAACCGCCGCGTAGACCGCCGCTGTCCATTCCTATTACAGAAAAAGGCAGCTTTGCTTTAGCGGCAATGCCCTCAATATCATCACCAATCAAACTGACGCTGCAGCTGTTTTCAATCAAAAGAATTGAAGGTGCCCTATTTTCCCTAATATAATCCAAAGCATCTGTTAAACATTCTTCTGTTCCATAAACGACCGCATTATTATCCGGCTGCGAGCCATGAAAGCGTTCTCCCAACCTGCTGTTAGATTTTTCAAGGTGGCGCAGGGCATAAAAATAGCACCATAGCGGCCCGTTAACCAACACCTCCGCACCTTTAATACCAGTAAAAAAAGCTGCTGCACCAGTTAAAGCACAGGTGTCGACTCGACTGCACACATTGCCCCACTCGGCTGTTTCAGACATAGACTATACCTCCTTTTTCACCACGGCGACATAAGGTTTTATAAATACAGTCCATAAACTCAATCTCTCCACTTGTACCTACAAGTGGGAGCATCGGTAAAAATATCTGTTTAATATCCTGGTTATTAGTTATTTCATGAGTTGTAAGAACTAAATCAACTGTTTCCAATAGTTGTTGACCTGCTGTCTGATCAATGATTGGGCCTGACATTGTGCTGAAACAGCTTCGACCATTAATTTTCTTTCTTTCGTGTTATAATTGTCAAACAAAATAATCGCTTCCACCTGCATCTCTAATCTGCGTAATGTTTCCAGAATCCCAGCCGGATGGAAATACATCAGCATCCTGCCAATACAAACGACACAACGCTTTCCCTGAGTTATTTTTTTACTTTATCGGCAAAAGCAAATAATTTATCCTTTTCCTGTACTACAGCCTTTTCTGCCAAATCTTCCTGATGCAAAAAAACTCCCAAATTTCTCAGCCAGTCGACTGTATTATCCCATCCTACAGGATATCCATCCTGTAAATAAGGAACCTCATAATTCATTTCTAACAGCCTGGCTATTTTAGTCAATCCGTTATAAGTCTGTCCGCGTCCACCGAGAATAATACTAAAAGACGCAGCTGTAATCTGAGGTAATTCATTTATAGGAATATATCCCGGAAACTGTCCAATAACCTTAATCGAAAAATATGCCAGTAAACGTTTTACCTCTTTGGCATAATGTCCCCAAGGGCCTCCATTGTCACCAATAAGCAACGCAGTATTCTCCAATTTTGTCTGTTTATGGAAAAATCTTTCAGCAAGTTGTTCTGCTACCGCAAAATATCCTTGATAATATTCTCCATCCAAAAAACCATAACACGGAACAGTAAGAACAGGAATACCATATTTAACTTCGCTTTCCTTTCCTACTGCTTCGACATCATCACCAATAACTCCGGCCACACAAGAATTGGCAATTATCAGGCACTTCGGCCTATAAGTATTTACTACATCTTCAATGCAGGCACGCAAACGATCTGCACCACCAAAAATAGAATGTTTTTCCTGCAGCATACTTGATACCACTGGTATAGGCTTCAAATTTTCAGCAGCTCCATTAGCCAAAGCTCGATATTGTGCGCTGATATCCATACTGCGCGCAACATGAGCACATGCTCTGGGACTATGAAAAATAACAGCCGCACCACTGCAGTAAGCAGCAGCCCGCCAAACTCCGGGCATACTACAGCTACAGCTTTTTGTTTTAGAGAGCATTCTTTTAGTCTTGATTGCCATAGCTTGCTACTAAATCCTCCAGTTCCTCAAATTTCAGAGGTATAGGTATAGACAGTTCTGTATTTTTCAATATATCATCGGCTAAGTTTCTATAGACCTGTGCCTGCTCAGAGTCTGGTGCATATTCTATAACAGTCTGTCTATTATTTTCAGCTTTGTTTACAATCACATTGCGGGGAATAAAGGCGATCAATTTAGTATTCAGTCTTCTGGCAAATTCTATCAATAACGCATGTTCATTGGGAGTATTTCGGCTATTGCCAATAATACCGCCAAGCCTTACTTCACCTCTTGCGGCAAATCTTTTAACGCCTTTAGCAATGTTGTTTGCTGCATACAACGCCATCAGTTCACCAGAAGAAACTATATAAATATCAGTAGCATAGCCTTCTCTAATAGGTACGGCAAACCCACCACAGACGACATCGCCCAGAACATCATATAACACTAGATCCTCATCGTTTAAAACCTCCAGTTCTTTCAATTTTTCCAAGGCAACGATGATGCCACGTCCCGCACAACCTACTCCAGGTTCCGGTCCTCCTGCTTCAACACATTTGATTCCGTTAAAACCTGTATGCACAATCTGTTCAGCTTGAATATCATCTTCAGCATCGCGTACCAGATCCAGCACTGTCTGACGACAAATTTGTCCTAATAGCAATCTGGTAGAATCATTTTTAGGATCGCAGCCTATCTGACATACTTTTTTTCCCATTTTACTGAATGCGGCAGAAACATTAGCGCTGTAGTAGATTTTCCAATACCGCCTTTACCATAGAATTGCAATTTTTTCTCACTCAATTACCTCCGTAAAAGATTAAAAATAAAAAAGAACAGACCTATGCCCCATAAGGGAAGCCATGTTCGTTAAAAAATATTGGTACAAATGCCAAATACTTTACCGACGCCTTCCCATCTCTCGTGGGGGAACGTACAAAGATCTGGCAGTTCTTCTGACTCTGATTCATTGCTCGCCTTCCCTTCCCAGGTTTCAACCCAGTGGTTTTTAAGGTCCGCTCATCATTACAGCGACGGGATCGTATCGGAGTTACACCGATTTCTCTATTATACGCAGAAAGCGCACCAGATCCAACAATATAAAGTTTTATTTTACCAGGTCTACCGGAAGCAATGCCGGCATACCATTACTGCAGATAAATTCATCAGCCTCAACTTTAAAAACATCTTTCAGAAGTTGTGCTGTAACTATTTCCTGCGGCTTGCCTTCAGTTACAAGATAGCCTTCTTTTATAACAGCAATATGATCGGAGTACTGCACAGCATGATTAATGTCATGGATAACCATAACTACCGTTAACTGTAATTCACGATTAAGCTTTTCTAAAAGCTGCATTACCTCCAGCTGATGACAAATATCCAAATAAGTGGTAGGTTCATCAAGTAAAAGCACTTGCGGACGCTGCGCCAAAGCCATCGCAATCCATGCCCTTTGTCTTTCCCCTCCAGAAAGTGTGCTTAGCAGACGATGCTGCATCCCCAGCATATTAGTTTGCCCTAACGCCCACTCTACATGTGCATCATCTTCCATACTTTTGCGGCCAAACCAGTTTCGGTGTGGAAAGCAGCCCATCTCTGCTAAATCTTTGACTGTCAAATCTGCCGGAGACTGCGGAGCCTGAGTCAAAATTGCCAGTTTTTGAGCAAATTCCCTGTGACTGAACTTTTTAATATCTTCACCATTAAAGGTTACATTGCCTTTATAACAGGGCCATATACGTGCTAAAGCTTTTAATGTAGTGCTTTTTCCGCAGCCGTTAGGTCCGATGATGGATGTTACCTTACCTTCCGGTACTGATAAACTCAAACCATGAATGATTGTCTTATCAATAATACGAATCGTAATCTCGTTTGCCTGCAAAATACTCATCAGATTTCCCTCCTTAGCAGAAATAAAAAGAAGGGAGCACCAATAAACGCCATAATTATACCTACCGGTAATTCAACAGGTGCAAAAACCACACGTGCAAAAGTATCACTAAGCGTTACCACAGCAATACCTAAAAGCCCTGAAGCCGGCATCAAATAGCGGTAATCTGACCCTATTATCAGCCTGGCTGCGTGCGGAACAATCAACCCCACAAACCCTAAGAGGCCAACGACACTGACAGCGCTTGCCGCCAATAACGCCGCAACGGCAGTCATGGCAATACGCGTAACCTCAACATTAACACCTAGCCCACGCGCCATTTCGTCACCAAGCTGCAGAATATTGAGATAAGCGGCACCGATAAAAGCCAGCAGAACACCTGCAATAGCATAAGGTAAAATAATACTGACATGCGGCCAGCTGCGGGCAGCCAATCCGCCAACCATCCACATTAAAGCTCCATGTACACGGTCACTATAAAAAATCATCAGTCCAGAAATACCAGCGCTTAAAAACGCAGATACGGCAACACCAGCTAAAATAATCCGTACAGGCTTGATACCATTTTTCCAGGCCAAAATATAAATACAGACCGCCGCAAGCATTGCACCAATAAATGCAGCCGGTGTAATCAGGTATTCCAGGGTAGGAAATAAAATCATAATCGTAACACCAGCCAAACCAGCACCACTGGAAATACCAATAATATGCGGATCAGCCAGAGGATTTCGCATTACCGCCTGCAATACGGCACCTGCAATTGCAAGATTTACACCCACTAACGCACCAACTATTGTACGCGGCATCCTGATATTCCAGATAATCTGACTTTGCGGTTCTAATGTTGGATTAGATAAAATATTAATGATCTGCGCTAAACTAATATCGGCCGAACCTTTTGTTAAGCTTAAAAAAGCACCTAAAAATGCCAGCATGGCAAAAGCAGCCATGACACTAAGCCGCCAGGCTGTACGCGAAATGCCAAATCTTTCAATTCTTTCCAAAGTATCCGCCTGATTATTTGTCATCCTTAAAAACCTCTGGATATACAGTTTTAGCCATGTATTTTACAGCATCCGGATAGTGCAAACCAGGATTGAGCAAAAATAATCTTTCAGGCAGTAAATATACTTTGTTATTCCGTACTGCTTCTAAAGATGCCCATGCCGGATTACTTTTCACATCAGCACGCAGCCTGTTTTCTATCTCTTCACTGTCGCCCATAAAAGTAATAAAAATAATTTCCGGATTCTTTTCTACTAAAGCTTCCATACTATACGGAGTCTTCTCCGGTTTTCCTTTAATAGGCGTTGCCCCTACAGCAACATTTTGAAATCCCCAGCATTTTGGCAACGCATGCCGGCAATGCTGGTTTTCCAGCTCAACTGTCACATTAGAAGGAGTTGCATGCATAATAACAATACGTTTTCCATCCTTCGGTAACTTTTCCGTCACAGCTTTAACCTGCTGATCCAGTTTCGCAGCAGCAGCTTCACCTTTTTCTGGTACACCATAGATTTTCCCATTAAAATAAGTTTATCTTTTACCTCATCATATGTTTTTGGATTGATTGCAATAACAGGTATTTTATTAGACTCCAAAAGCGGAAGAAATTTCTCATGTTGATTTTTATTAGCAATAACCAGATCAGGCTTTAAGCCTATAAGACTCTCCATATTAATATTATAAACAAAACCGACCTCAGGTACATTTTTCATAGTTTCCGGCATTTCTCCTATTTTTGACGACGCACGTCCAACGATCTTACCGCCTACAGCATCAATCATATTCAGGTATGAAGTTGCCAAACTTACAACTCGTTCAGGTTTTTCAGGCAGTACTACAGTACGCCCTGTATCGTCAGTAATAGTTAAAAATGCTTTATCATCACTGGCAGGTTTAGTATTTTCAGCGTTTGGACCACAACCGCTAAAAACAGTCAGACACAATGCAGCAGCAAACACTGCCCTAAAAATTTTCATTATTGCTCTCTCCCTGCAAAATTAAGAAAGCCTCCCAACGTCAGTTATCGTCAGAGGCACTCGTAACGTCTTATTGATTACCGTTTCATAATAGCATAGATTCCTACCAGCGTCAAGGAAGTTCGCTTGTTCTGGGCCTCTAACTTTGCTATAATGCATAGAGGAAACGGAGGTATTTTAAGTAATGGAAATTAATGAGATGATTGCCCGCATTAACATTTTAGCCCGGAAAAAACGCAGTGAGGGTTTGACAGAAGAAGAACAGTGCGAACAAAAAGCATTATATAAAGAATATTTAGGCTTTATCCGCGGACAGGTCAAGCAACAGCTCGATAAAATAGAAATAGTCGATGAACTGCCGTCACAGCACTGATATGGAGTTTAATTTTTCATATACTGTTTTTTACGAAGACGAATATCTGCTGATCGTCAATAAACCAGCCGGAATGCTGGTCCATCCGACAGTAAAGGAAGATGGCAGTACTCTGTATAACTATGTTGCACATTACTATAAACAACAGGGATTATTACACAATATCCATCCTGTCTCACGTTTAGACCGCAATACTTCAGGTCTTGTCATTTTTGCAAAAGAACCACGAATCCAGTTTCTGCTTTCCCAGCAGGAGGTCATAAAAAAATATTTAGGAATCGTTACAGGAACATTACCAGCTGACAGTGGCATAATAGAAGCTCCAATTGCCAGAAAGGAAGGCAGCATTATTGAGCGCTGTGTTTCTCCAAACGGAAAATATGCCCGTACTGATTATAAACTTATCAGCTACCGGGAACATCTCAGTTTGCTGGAACTGCAGCTGCACACTGGCCGTACCCACCAGATACGCGTACATATGGCACATATCGGCTGCCCGCTTTATAATGATAACCTTTACGGAACACCAGGACCGCAAAGCCGCCACGCTCTGCATGCTTATTACCTGGGCTTTAACCATCCTGCAACCGGTATTTTTTTAGAAATATCCTGCGCCTTACCCAACGATCTTTTCAAAATTATATACTATTAAAGTATAGAGTATGCTATAATTAATTACAACAAAAGACAAAAAGGAGGCTGTCCTATGCCACTAGTAACATCTGCTGAAATGTTCAAAAAAAGCTTATGAAGGCCATTATGCTGTAGGTGCTTTCAACGTCAACAACATGGAAATAATTCAAGGTATCGTCGAAGCTGCACGTGAAGAAAAATCACCTTTGATTTTACAGGTTTCGGCCGGTGCCCGCAAATATGCTAACCACATTTATCTTATGAAACTGGTTGAAGCCGCTATCGAAGATACTGGTTTGCCCATTTGCCTGCATCTTGACCATGGTGAAGATTTTGAAATCTGCAAAGCATGCGTAGATGGAGGTTTTACCTCTGTTATGATCGATGGTTCCAAACATCCATTTGAAGAAAATATTGAACTTACTAAACGCGTTGTAGAGTATGCTCATAATAAAGGCGTTGTCGTTGAAGCCGAGCTGGGACGCTTAGCAGGCGTCGAAGATGCGGTTAAAGTAAACACAAAGGACGCTACATATACAGATCCCGATCAAGCTGTAGAATTTGTTGAACGCACTGGCGTTGACTCTTTAGCAATAGCAATAGGAACCAGCCACGGTGCCTATAAATTTAAAGGTAATCCTGAACTTGATTTTGCCCGGTTGGAAAAAATCACTAAATTACTGCCAGGCTTCCCTCTGGTTCTGCATGGCGCCTCTACCGTTATCCCCTCCTTTGTTGAAGAGTGCAATAAATACGGCGGTAAACTTGACGGCGCACAAGGTGTTCCTGAAGATATGCTCTTGAAAGCCGGTACCTTTGGTGTCTGCAAGATCAATATTGATACCGATTTGCGTTTGGCTATGACTGCCTCTATTCGCAAACATCTTGCTACTAATCCAGCTGATTTCGATCCGCGTCAATATTTAAAACCAGCACGCGAAGCAATCAAACAAATGGTAGCTCACAAGATGCGTGATGTTCTCAACAGTTCTAACAGACTGTAAATATAGCCGTTATCTACCCCTGCAGAAAATCTGCAGGGGTTTCTTTTTTAGTAAAATAAAATCCCGCTCTAAAAAAGAGCGGGATTTTATCTGTTGTTAATCGATCATTGGAACAGTATTTGCAGCATGCTGCATAATATTGACTGTATAATCCTTTAGTCCGCGTTCAGCCAGTTGTTTTTGGGCCAGTGACCAGGCTTCTTCTAAAGTTTCTACCGGTATCTGACCAGTCTTTTTCACTGTATCAAAGTTTTCCTTTCTCGTTACGATAT
>ENA-OQHL01001155-OQHL01001155.1-human-gut-metagenome-genome-assembly--contig:-NODE-1155-length-14497-cov-3.951635_pt1 | contig 14497 bp, 13 predicted proteins | sample MGYA00242565_ERZ504723 | MGnify/ENA primary metagenome ERZ504723 (study PRJEB26092, sample SAMD00036211) | human gut metagenome | host: Homo sapiens | study: EMG produced TPA metagenomics assembly of... | reverse complement strand
AAAAATGATATCGATACCACGATATTTTTTAGGCACCAGCATTTTTACTAATGTCGGATAGCCTGCATAAGTCAGGCTTAAATAAAGATAAGCAATAACGGAAATCGGGACGAACAGTTCCGGAGCCAGCATCAAGGAAGTAAACAGAACCATCGGCCCATCAGCACCGCCGATCGAAGCTACAGCAGCAGCTTCCGGTGGAGTCAATCCAAGATTCACACCCAGAATAAGCGTAACAAAGGTACCTGCTTCGGCAAAAATAGCAATAATGATGGAAGTCCACGGATTAGCCAAAATAAAACCAATTTCACACATAGCCCCAATGCCCATAAAAACCAGACAGGCTACCAGACTGTTGCTGAAGGTCAAATTATAGATCGGCTGCAAAAAATTGATCTGCATGATATTCATCAATGCGCCCGGTTCTGAAACGAGCGGATCCAAAAACAAAGTGCCAAGCTTACCGCCGTCTAAAAAAAGTACGCCGCAGTTGATACAAATCATACCAACACCCATCGGTACCATGATCAAAGGCTCTAAGGTTCTCTTAAAGCCCAGATAAGCCAGAATAAAACCGAAAATTATCATAAAAATACGCGCACAGGCGATTACAGGATCTTGCACAAATAAACTGGCAATACCAGGAAACAATGTTGCGACCAGACTCATTTCCATCGTTATTCCATCCCTTCTCCATTAGAATTATTATTGCCCATCAATTTATTGAGCAATACCACTACGCCAATCATAAACAACGAAATAGCCGCAGTGAACAAGTAAGAAAATCCTGCATACGCATAAACATTCATTGCTTCAAACCCCTTTCAAACTTTTCTTTCCTGGCGTATCAACTGTCGGTTTCCGGATAACCAAATTATGGTAAAAAAAATAGAGAAACAGAATCATCTCCATCTCTCTTTCACCACTTTGCAATTGCCAATCAGGAAAATTAATGCCAAACACTCGCACACTCACAAGACTTTATCCTAACCGGTTTTTACCGGTGCCTTGTCCGTCATTGAAACATGCTTAAAAATAAAAAAGACGAAGTAATAGAATCACTATCACTCCGTCACCACTATGCAGTTGTAATAAACTATTTTGAAAACTCTCAAATACTCTCTTGGTAAAGCTCTCATATTCTCTACGCTTTTATAATAACACAAAAAATCGATTTGTCAATTATTTGTTAAATATTTTCAAACTTTTCTATATATGCATAATGCCAAAACCCATGCGTTTATGATTAGTGATATAATGCGCCGCTGAATCTCCATAAAAAGTTACGGCAATCCATCCATTTCCTCTTACAATCGCAACCTTACACGAAATATTGGCCTGAAGCAGGTTCTGGGAATAACCAGATTTTGCATCAGCTGCTGCATGTAATACCGCATGTATCTCCTGCGCAGTTTTTGAAATAACACTACAGTTGAGACAGGCTCCAATAATTGACCGTGTCATTTTTTCTCTAAATTCGCTTTTAGATGCATCGCCGCCAAGTTCCGTAACAGCAAATTTGTAACCTTGTTTCTGTAACAGCTCTTTTAAAGCATTTTCATCGGCCAGTGATGTCGTCATTGCTAACAAAATTGATGCAGCCTCGGTACAATTCAGCATACCCGTCAAAATATCATGTTGCTCCTTCATCTCTGCACCCTCTCTTTCTACTTTTCAAGTACGATTATTATAACATGTACCCCCCCACATCACAAATTTCTGTTCCAAAAAAACAAAGAACTTTGCGTTTACACCAATTTTAAGCATAAACGCAAAGTTTTTTAATTATTAGTTATCGTTTTCCATTTAACTGCAAATTCCGCTCAGTTATCAAAAAATCTGCGCAGTTCCTCATTATCCTTCGTCAGTCCCAAAGCCAGCATCAGCTTTATTCTGGCTTTCTGTCCTGTTAATTCCCCGCCCAGAATGATCTTACTTGCTTCCATTGACCTAGCGCTGCCAAAATAACTGTACGCCGGAACTACACGCCCCGTATGAACACGTGAAGCCAAAACTACAGGAATATCCCTGCTCCGCACATATTCGATCCCTTCCTTAACTGCCGGCGGCACATTCCCGCAGCCTAAAGCTTCAACTACCAATCCCTGTACCGGCTTTTCCGCCAGCATTTTAAATAAATACGCATCCATCCCCGCATAGGTTTTCAGCAAACAGACATCTTCTGCCAGCACTGCCGGACAGATTTTTTCAAGATTCAGCGGCTGACGTCGAAAAACCACTCTGTCAAAATAAATATGCCCTATAGGACCCCAGCCCGGCGAATGAAATGTAGCACAGGACGTAGTATGCGTTTTGGTAACTTCTGCAGCAGCATGTATCTCATCGTTAAAAATAAGTAATGCGCCTTTGCCCAAGGCTTCATCGCTGGCAGCGACCATTACTGCCGCCAGGATATTTGCCTGTCCGTCCGGTCCTGTTTCTGAAGCGCCGCGCATGGCTCCTGTAAGACAGACAGGCTTGTTCGTTTTTACTGCCAAACCTAACATATAAGCTGTTTCTTCCAGTGTATCTGTCCCGTGGGTCACAACAATGCCGCTGACGTCTTCCCGCTCTGCATACCGATCAGCCATTTTTGCCAAATCAAACATCATCTGCGGTGTTATGTGACCGCTGGGCACATTGGAAAATTCAACTACCTCCACTTCGGCAATCCCCCGCAGCGCCGGACGGCTTCGATCAAATCATCACCACTGACAGCCGGGATCAGGCCCTGCGTCACAGGATCATATTTCATGGCAATAGTACCGCCTGTAGTCATTACAACAACTTTTTTCATGCTCGCACCTTCCTTGCATCATTATTTACTTCATCATAACATATCAGCCGCCGGCAGACAATTTCCTGCCACCCAAATTCCCGCTGGCATTACAAATGGTGTATAATATTTATATCATTGATTACGAGGTGTCATGTATGATAGTAAGCGGTATCAGCCTGGTTTTGGAAGGCGGCGGTATGCGGGGCATGTTTTCCGCCGGAGTTTTTGAAGCATTCATGCAGAAAGAACTTATTTTCCCGCATATTGTCGGCGTTTCTGCAGGTGCCTGCAATATTGTTTCCTATATGTCACAGCAGCCGCTGCGTACCAGACGTGTCATTCAAAATTATGTTGGTGATAAACGTTACTGCAGCCTGAGCAACTGGCTCAGGACCCGTTCACTTTTTGGTTTTGACTTCATTCTCAAAGAACTGCCGCAGAATCTGCTGCCTTTTGACTATGAAGCTTTTCGTAAATATCCCGGACAGCTTTATGTCGGCACGACCGATGTTATCACAGGCAAGCCTGTCTGGTATACCCAGGGCGATATGGATAAAGATTTTCTGCCGCTGCGCGCATCCGCTTCATTGCCCTTTTTTGCTCCTGTCGTCACCATCGGCGGCCATAAATTATTAGACGGAGCTATAGTAGAGCCCATACCTATCAGCAAATCCATTGCTGACGGTTATCAGAAATTCGTTATCGTACTTACCCGTAATGCCGGTTACCGTAAAAAACACCCGGTACCGCAATATCTGCTGCACCTCGTCTATAAACACTATCCTAAATTATGGGAAACCATGGCCAGACGTCCTGACCTATATAATGACCAGCTTGCTTTTGCCGAACAACTGGAACAGGACGGCAAGGCCGTTATCATCCGTCCAACCGTACCTTTAAAGATCGGCAGACTGGACCAGAAACCGCAGCAGCTTTTAAAGCTGCACGATCACGGTATCGAATGCGGATTAGCAAAATTTCACGAAATCATGCAGCTTTATCGTAAGTAATAAAGGAGGAACCATGCGTTTTTTACATACTTCCGACTGGCACCTGGGCCGTATTTTTCACGGCTTACATATGACCGACGATCAGGCTATAGTACTGGAAGAATTAATCGCCCTGGTCAAAGAAAGTAATGTTGACGCCGTCCTGATCGCCGGCGACATTTATGACCGCGCCGTACCGCCGACACAGGCAGTGACCCTGCTGGACGAGGTTCTGCGCCGTTTAGTCCAGGAGGCCGGCAAAAATGTCATTATGATCGCCGGCAATCACGATAATGCCGACCGTCTCGGCTTCGGTCAAAGCCTGTTATCTCAGAACAAGCTTTATATCACCGGGCCAGTCAGCCCTTCTACCCAGCCCGTTGTATTATATGATACCTACGGGCCAGTTTATTTTGCACCGCTGACTTATGGCGAGCCCCTGGCAGCGTCCGAACTGCTCCGGCAGCCTTTAAAAACACACGAAGATGTTGTTCGCTGGCAGATAAGCAACCAGTTAAGACAGATCCCTGATACAGCGCGTAAGGTTGCGCTGGCGCATGTCTTTCTGACAGGAGCGCAGGAATCTCCGGACAGCGAACGCCCTTTGGCTATCGGCGGAGCAACCACCGTAGGCATCGACTGCTTTGCCCCGTTTAATTATGCGGCTTTAGGACATCTGCACGCCTGCCAGAACGGCAGCAGCAAGGTACGTTACAGCGGTTCCCTGCTCAAATATTCTTTTAATGAAGTCCAGCAGTCCAAGGGCGTACATATTGTAGATATGGCCGCAGACGGCAGTATTACTGTTGAAACAGTACAGCTCAAGCCTCGCCGGGAACTGGCCTGTCTGCGCGGCAGTTTTTCTGAATTAGTCAGCAAGCCGCAGCCGGAATTGTATGATTGTTATCTGCAGGTAACCCTGACTGACGAACAGCCGATACTGGACGCCAAATACCGGCTGGAACAGGTCTACCCCAATATCCTGCATTTAGAATACGCACGGCTGCACAGTGGCAACGATGCGGACACTGCCGCAGTAAATCATAAAAAGCTTGGTACTGCCGAGCTTTTTGAAGCTTTTTTTACACAAGTCAACAATCGTCAGCTCACTGACAGTGAAAAATCCCTTTTATCGGACATTATTAACAGCGAAGTGCAGACAGAAAGGCAGGCCTGACCATGAAACCATTACAACTTACCATGCGGGCCTTTGGTGCTTACGCCGGTGAGCAAATTATTGACTTCACTCTTTTAGGAGATAAAAACTTTTTCCTGATCCACGGACCGACCGGTTCCGGTAAAACTACTATTTTAGATGCGATCAGCTTCGCTTTATACGGCAGCGCCAGCGGCGATCTGCGCGAAAGTAAAAACCTGCGCAGCGACTACGCTCCCGCCGAACAAAAAACCGAAGTAGAATTTACCTTTAAAAGCGGGGAATATATCTATCAGGTACTGAGAGCTCCCGAGCAGGAATTAAAAAAGCAACGCGGCGAGGGCACTCGAAAGGTACCGGCAGCAGCCGCCCTTTTTAAAATCCTTACTGACGGCAGCAAGGAACCGCTGGCCGCAAAAAGTGACGAAGTGACGAAAAAAATTACAGAACTTATCGGGTTTAAAGCGGAACAGTTCCGTCAAATAGTTTTGTTGCCCAGGAGAATTCCGACGGTTTCTGATCGCCGAATCGAAAGACCGCAAGTCTATTCTAGAAACGATCTTCAAAACCGAGCTGTACCGGCGTATCGAAGCACTGCTGGCAGAACACAGCACTGCTATCGACAACGATTATAAAGCACTTAAACAACAACAACAGTTTATTTTGAACAGCACCGAATGTGAAAACAACGACCAGCTTCTTGCTGACATACAAATATTTCTGCAGCGGCAAAAGGAAGAAACGGCTGCACTGCAGACTGCTTCCGCACAGCTTGCAGCAGCAAAACTGCAATTGCAGCAGGCTCAGGAGCTGCATAATGCTTTTGCGGAAGCAACTGCAGCACGAACGGCTTTCTTAACTTTGACAGAACAGCGCAGCGCTGTTGAAACTGCAAAAACTGAAGCAGCACAGGCTGATAAAGCCGCACTGCTGGAAGAAATTTACAACTCTACCCTGCGCGCACATAAACACAACCAGGAATGTCTGTCAGCCGAACAAAGCGCTCAGCAGGCAACAGCAGCGGCGCAAGCAAAGCTGCAGGAACTGCACAAAAAGCTTTCAGAACAATTACAACAGCTTGACGGTCAAAGTCTCAAGGATACTGCGAACCTGGATAAAGCGCTGGAGCTTTTGAACCAGCGGATCCTGCAGCTCCACAGCGAAGCCGCTAAATTATCCGGAGTCACTTCTGAATTAGAACGTCTGGCCGCGGCTCTCGTTGACAATGAACCGTGTCCTGTCTGCGGAGCTTTGCAGCATCCGCACCCGGCTACAATAACTGCGGCCCAGAAATCTGAGCTGCAGTTGAAAACACAGACGATTACCAGACAGGTCCAGAGCTTACAGCTGCTGCAGCAAAGCTATCAGCAGGCTCAGCTGCATCTGGCAGGCTGCGAAGCTACTCTGAAAGCAAACCAGGCGGCTTCTGTAAATGCTGCCAAAGAATTCAGCGCTCTGCGCGAACATTTTAAAGAACGCCTGGACGCTTCAGACTTTGAATCACAGACAGCCTTTCTTGCCGCTTTGCGTACTGAAAGTACGCGAAAACAACTGCAGCAGACCATCACCGCCTATGAACAAAATCTGGCCGCAGCAACAGACCGCCTGCAACGCGCTCAAAATGCCGTCAACGGTAAGACCGAGCCAGAACTCAGTGCCTGCAAAGCAGCGGAACAGCAGGCAGACGCTCTCTACCGTCAGCTGACAGCTCAAACGGCAGTAACCGCCAAAGAGCTTTCTGATATGCAAAAAGCACAGCTCCAGCTGCAGGAATTGGAAAAAAAGATGGGCACTTTACAGGATGCCTATCAAACAGCAGCCTCTCTGGCAGAAACCGCAAGAGGCAATAATCCCTCAAGACTTACCTTTTCCGCATTTGTTTTGCAGGCTATTTTAGACGACGTACTGCAGGCCGCCAATCTGCGTTTAACCTCTATGAGCCGTGGCCGTTACAGTTTATCACGTACCGGTGATGTTCTGGATGCCAGAAGGGAAAACGGTTTGAACATTGAAGTTACCGACAGCTTTACAGGCGTTGCCCGTCCTGTCAAAACACTTAGCGGCGGAGAACTGTTTCTGGCTTCACTCTCGCTGGCCTTAGGGCTTTCCGATGTAGTACAGGCCTATGCTGGAGGTATCCGCCTTGATACCATTCTGGTCGATGAAGGTTTTGGCACGCTTGACTCAGAAGCCCTGGATATGGCTATCCGCACGCTTACCGATCTGCAGAAAGGCGGGCGTCTGGTAGGAATCATTTCCCACGTCAGCGAGCTGCGCGAACGCATTTCAGCCCGATTGGAAGTAATCCCCGGCCAGCGTGGCAGTACTGCTGTTTTTCACGTCTAACATAACAAAAACCTCCGCAGGCAAATGCTTACGGAGGTTTTTTATTAACCTATTTCGCGTTCTTTTTCTGTTCCGCGCACATTAACAGGGCGGTTATTTTCATCTACCATAACTACCTTTGGTTCAAAACCTGCCGCCTCTTCAGGCGTCATCAGCGCATAAGCGATAATGATCACTGTATCACCCACTACGACCTTGCGTGCCGCAGCGCCATTAAGGCAAATCACACCGCTGCCGCGTTCCCCTGCAATAACATAGGTTTCCAGGCGGCTGCCATTATTATTATCAACGATCTGTACCCGCTCGCCCGGCATGATGCCGGAAAGTTCCAACAGCTCGGAATCAATGGTAATACTGCCCATATATTCTAGACAGGCTTCTGTCACCGTAGCACGGTGGATTTTTCCATGAAACATATTCAAAAGCATTTATTCAACCTCCAAAATCACATTATCGATCAGCCGCGTAGTCCCAAAACGCACTGCTACTGCCAATAGGCACGAACCGGTAATATCACCTGCAACAGGTTTCAGATCGGGCAGCTCATAAATTTCTACATAGTCAATCTCACTCAACGGCTCTGAACCGATCAGCTTGGCAGTTTCAGCTGCAATTCTACTGCTGTCACGCTCACCCTGCTTAAAAAGTTCTTCCGCATAACGCAGGCTTTTTGATAAAATCAAACCGGCTGTGCGTTCTTCCTGGCTCAAATAAATATTACGCGAACTTTTAGCCAAGCCGTCAGCCTCACGTACGATCGGCATAATCCGCAGCTGAACGTTAAAAAACAGATCTTTGACCATTCGTTTGATAACCTGTACCTGCTGCGCGTCCTTCTGCCCAAAATACGCCCTGTCAGGCTGTGCCAGATTGAACAGCTTGCTGACAACAGTAGTCACGCCACGAAAATGTATGGGACGGCTGCGGCCGCATAAAACCTTTGTAATATCACCTGTTACCTCTACCCAGGTCATATCGGCACTGGGATACATTTCTTTAGCCGCAGGGGCAAAAACGATATCGGCCCCCATTTTCCCTGCCAATATACAATCTGCTTCCAAAGTGCGCGGATAGGCTTCCAGATCCTCCCCCGGCCCAAACTGTGTCGGATTGACAAAAACACTGACTATCACCAGCTCATTCTCTTTACGTGCGGCAGCAATGAGTGAACCATGCCCTTCATGCAGAGCCCCCATAGTCGGTACCAGACCGATGCTTTTACCCGCTGCCTTTGCTAAAGCTACCTCTTCCTGTAAATCTGCTGTCGTTTGGCAAAGTTTCATTTTAAGGCTTCCTCTCAATATAATTTCTCTAAAACTTCATCATCTATTTTAAACGTATGCTCCAGCGCAGGAAAACTGCGCTCCTTAACTTCCCTGATGTATTGCTGCACTGCGCTGACAATACTTCCATGCAGATCGCTGTATTTTTTGGCAAATTTCGGACAGAACCCGTCCGAAAATCCCAGCAGATCATTACAGACCAGTACCTGCCCATCACAGGAATTTCCGGCGCCGATACCAATAGTTGCCGCTGTTTTCAGTTCAGCAGTCACCTTTGCAGCCAAAGCAGCCGGCACACATTCCAGCACAATAGCAAAAGCTCCTGCTGCCTCTAACGCTTTAGCATCATCCAGCAATTTCTGCGCTGCGGCTACATCCTTGCCCTGCACTTTAAAGCCGCCCATTTGATTGACAGACTGCGGCGTCAGACCAATGTGTCCGACCACGGGAATGCCTGCGGCAACCATTTTTTGTACCAGTTCACAGATTTCACTGCCGCCTTCCAGTTTTACTGCCGTGCAGCCAGTTTCCTTTAAAAAGCGGGCCGCATTATAAAGACCGTCAGCAATGCTGGCCTGATAACTCATAAAAGGCATGTCAGCGACAACCAGTGCCGTCCCGCAGGCGCGCATCACTGCTTTGGTGTGATGAAGCATCTCTTCCATCGTTACGGGCACAGTAGAACCGTAACCCAACATCACATTACCAACAGAATCACCTACCAGAATCATCTCAACACCGGCTTCATTAACATTACGGGCCATCGCAACGTCGTATGCTGTAACCATCGTTATCGGTTCACCCTGCTGTTTCATTGCTTTGATAGTCGATGTGGTTATTGCTTTTTTATTCATGGTTTTACTCCTTTACTGTCAAGCTTTCAATAGTTCTTGTAAACTTTTTGCTTTCGCTTCATCGATACTGCCGTTTTCACTCGCCAGACGCACAGTCTGAAGTGCCAGTTCCCGATAAACCAGCTGCAGTTCCTCCGGCAGAATTTTCAGATGTCCTGCTACAGTGCCTGCATCACCGCGGGCAATCGGCCCGGTCAATGCCTTGCGGGCCAACGGAGTCTGATGCAGATTACTGACAGTCCCATCCAGCAGCGGCAGCAAAAACTGCAAAGCCCTTGCCTTGTCAGGTGTCCAGCGTTCAAACAGTTGCTGTGCTATCGCAGTTATTGTCACAAGATAATTAGAACAAAAACAAGCAGCCGCATGATAGGCACTGCGCTCCGCTTCAGGAACTCTGAATGGATATGCCTGAAGCGCTTCGGCCAGATAACAGGCAGCTTGCTGTGCTTCATTATCACCATCAACAGCCATGCCAATATCTTTAAATCTGGCGCTGCCTCCGGCAAAGCTCTGCAATGGATGCAGACTGCCGCAGTGGATCCCCAAGGCAGAAAGCGCCGCCAAAGGGTCCAACCCCAAAGAACCGCTGCAATGCAGGCACACCTTCTTTGACAGAATATCCCTCCGCCCGGCAGTACCGACTTCCGCAGCCAGTGTTTCAGCTGCTGCCGCGATCTGCCCGTCCGGAACTGCCAGCAAAACTACATCAGCAGCCGCCAGCACCTCTGCCCCGACTGAAGTAATCTGAAAGTCACCCATGCCCGCCAGCCTCGCACAACTTTTCGGCGATCGACCCGCTTTGACGCTGACTACCTGTAAAGCAGCAGTTACTGCACAGGCTTTCAAAAAAGCACTGCCAACCTTACCCAGCCCAATGATGCCTATTTTCATGGTTCCCTCCCTTTCTTCGCTTGAGAGCATAACCAAGGCAGTAAAATAAAAAACGCACTCCCGCCGGGAGCGCGCAAAAATACTTATAAAAAGGCCTTGTTATTGCGTCTCGTCCCGGTCATTACTGATCCAAGCGATTAATGACTGATTTTAAATTAAGACCTGCGGCTTATGGTACAGCTCACAAAGATACTGCCCGGCCATTTACGGTCACCGCTATAATAGCACAAGCACTCCGGCCTTGACAAGCGTTTTTTACCTTACTTTACAAAAAAACCTTTCTTTAGGTCCCTGCCTGTATATTTTGTAAAAAGCACCGTGGAAACACAGCGTACTCATGATATCACCCACTTTAAAATTCCTGTTGTTTTTCATTCTTTCATGCTATACTGAAAGAAAAAAGGAGGTCTTTGTTATGCCCTACGTAAATATTAAAATCACCCGTGAAGGCAACGTGACACCAGAGCAAAAACAAGCCCTGATAGAAGGTGCTACCAATCTGCTGCACGACGTGCTCGGTAAAAACAAAAAGTCTACTGTTGTCGTTATCGATGAAGTCGATACTGATAATTGGGGCATCGGAGGCATTTCTGTTACCGAGATCCGGAAAAGAAACAACTAAAAGCACTATTTTAACGCGTTATCATTTAGATAACGGCGTTTTTTATATTTCTTTATTTTATTCATTTGCAGACTAATATTAGCCTGCATTTTAATTTCTAATTTTTCAGTTTTATTCTTAATATTTTAAATACAGCCGACTTTTTATCAGCTATTGTAATTTCAAATTACCCGGAGTAATACCCTGCGCTTTCTTCTAAAAACAAAGTATTATTTCCTTTTCCAAGATTAAACTATATGGATATATAATCTATAAATGCTTGACACGGTACATTTTCGCAAAATATAATTATTTTAACTTATAGGATTTAAAATTCTTTATTACAATAATTATTTTATTATTTTTATCTTCCATTGTTTTATTCTTAAGGAGGACCCAATTATGTACAGCAACAAGAAACGTCAAGCAATACTTTTGGCGCTCCTTGCAGCGCACTGCACCTTTTACGGAACTAACGTAACGGCTGCGCCGGTACCTGTTACAGACGGCAAATACACTGCAGATGGCACAGAAACTTATGATCCTATCACACATACCGATACTATCAACAGTATCAAAGTTTCTAATGGCGCTCAGGTTTCTGTCACCGCCGGTGCAACAACCGTCAACGGTGTAAACAGCAGCGAATCCCTCACCGCCAGCAGCGGCGGTCAGCTTACTGTTAATGGAAGTTTAAATGCCACGGTCGGTTTAGGCGATACCTATTCTACAGGAGTAGGTTATTCTGGAATTGTTGCTAACGGCAGCGGCAGTAAAATAATCCTCAGCGGTACCGATAATTCTATTACCTCTAAATCCACAAACTATAAAAATTCTGAATCAGCATTTTTTGCTTACAACAATGGTGAAATACATGTAACCGGTGACACGACAACTGTCAAAGTAAGTCAGAGCCGCATTGTAGCCGCTCAGGATGGAGCTTCTATAACTTTTTCCAATGGTAAAAGCGATGACCAGTCAGCCTTATTTAAAGCAGCAAGCAGCAGTCAGCGCTGGATGGTAGTTGCCAACGGGACAGGGAGAATCAATTTTGACCGAGTGGAAATAGACGGAACCGGCTACAGCAATGGCAGAATGTTCTTAGCCAACGGCGATCCTGCTAAAGACATTAACGAACAGGCTAAAATAACTTTTCTTGGAGGCAGCTTCAATAGAAATGACGGTGCCGGCAGACCAGGAGCTACGGCACTGGAAACAGGCAATTTCGGGCAGATAGAAGTACTTGGCTATGAGGGCGGTGAGCTTGATATCCGTACAGGAGGCAATCACGAATCCGGTATTATCGCTATTGGCGGCGGCAGAATAGATATCAACAGTACTCAAAGCAGTAATTTCAAAACTACTATCGAAACCAGCGGGCGCAATCATCAACATGGTATTGTTATCGGTACTCTGGCTGCAACAAATCAAGCTGCAGAAAAACATCTGGGAAGTAAATACGGATCATCGGAGGTCAACCTCTATGGTACTGCAGATATAAAAGTAGATCATGAAAAAGCTTATGGCATCAAAATAGCAGGAGATGGGGCTGGATTCAATATGTTTGCTGTCGATGGACAGCTTGAACGCAGTAAGATCCACGCCAGCTCCACAGCCGTAAAATATTCTTCAGCTCTGGGCAACTCCACTGATAAGACCGGTAATAATATGGATGCCGGTAAGCAAATAATCCATTTGGAAAATACTGATATCACTAATGACGGAGTTGCCAGCACCAGTGACAGTGACGGTGTCTATACCGGCCACCTGATACAGATAGGTTCACATGGCCAGGAAATAACCACTGACGGGCATCAACGTGCCAGCAATCCTGGCGGTACTAATTACAGTGACATTATCAATGTCGCGGATGCAGTCAAGGACGCTACTTTAAACTTGGTAAACAGTACAGCAACCGCTCATGATTCCAGTAATAAAGACTTGATCCATATTACCTATGGCGGTCAAACGACAACTAATCCGGATCTTGTTGCCAGTAATATTACTGTCAATACTTCTAAAAACACTGTTCTGAACGGTGCTATTTTTACAGATTATACAATAGACAGTACCGGTAAAAGCAGCAGGCTTGATCTTGCTCTGACGGATAACAGTACCTGGAATATGACCCAAAACGCTTCTGCAAAAAATTTATGGCAGGGATCTGAAGCAGAAGGCAACTTTGTTACTGATCTGTCCCTGAATAATTCAGTTATTAAATTTGGTCATCTGGACTGGAACAACGATAATGAACTTCTCGAAGCTCAAAAGGCTGAAAATTTCAAAAATTTATATGTGGCGGGAAACTACAGCGGCGACAATGGCCAGCTGCATATGAATGTCGTCTTGGGCAAAGACGATTCTGCAACTGATAAAATGATCGTCGGCGGTGACACTTCAGGCACAACCTATATCAATTTTAAAAATATCGGTGGTAGTGGCGCACAGACCGCTCAGGGTATCAAGGTCATTGAAGTTCTCGGGAATTCTGATGGTAATTTCATCAAGTCTAATCCCCTGGTCGGTGGCTTATATGAATATTCACTCGTCAAAGGCGGCAATCAAGGTACTGAAAGTAATTGGTACTTAACATCCTATGCACCTACTACTGCCCCTGTCTATCGTCCTGAAACAGGTTCATATCTGGGAAACATGGCCTTAGCCGGTTCTATGTTCGATCTCCGCCTTTATGATCGTGAAACGCATCTGCAGCATCAAAACAATCAGGAAGATGGCCCTAATATCTGGATCATAAACAGCTATACCCGTACGAAACAGGATTTCAGCAACGATCAGATCCACGGTAATGCCAATCTATACAAACTGCGCATGGGCACTGATCTTTATAATGAAGTCAATGATAAAGGTGAACAGCAGCTGTTCGGCATAATGGCAGCTTATGGCAATGGCAGCCAGACGACTTCAGCCAGTTTCGCCAACCGTGATTCCAAAGGTTCTGTCGATGGATTTTTATTAGGTGTCTATGGCAGCTGGTTTGAAAACGCACATGACAGAAGCGGCTGGTATGCTGATACCTGGTTCCAATATGGCTGGTTTGATAACGAAGTCAATGGTGCCGGACTAAGCAAAGAAAGCTATGATACCAACGGCTGGGGACTTTCGGCAGAAATCGGTAAATCCATAAATTACAAAGAAACAGATCGGCGTACTTATTCTTGGCAGCCTAAGCTTCAGCTTACCTATACCAAGCTTAATAATGATACGTATACTGAAAATAATGGCAGTACTATCGCTTTTGGCAATGAAGCCAATCTTCAAACACGTTTGGGACTGCGTTGGTTAAGTGAACAGAATACAGCTTCGACAAAAAAAGATTCTTTCTTTGCCGAGGTAAACTGGCTCCACAATTCTAATAATTACACTATTTCTTCTCTTGGTGACAGTATTTCTCAAGACGGTAACAAAAATCTTGGCGAACTTCGTCTCGGTTATGAAAAAGAATTCAATAAAGACTGGTTCATCTCTGCTGATCTCAGCGGACGTTTTGGCAGTAATTCTTACAGTTCTTTCCAAGGTATGCTGTCTTTGGAGTATCTATTCTAAAAAGAAAAACTCCCGGTTTTCCGGGAGTTTTTCT
>ENA-OQHL01001154-OQHL01001154.1-human-gut-metagenome-genome-assembly--contig:-NODE-1154-length-14527-cov-2.722500_pt1 | contig 14527 bp, 15 predicted proteins | sample MGYA00242565_ERZ504723 | MGnify/ENA primary metagenome ERZ504723 (study PRJEB26092, sample SAMD00036211) | human gut metagenome | host: Homo sapiens | study: EMG produced TPA metagenomics assembly of... | reverse complement strand
GAAGTAAAGGTGCTGTTTATCACAGGAATGAACGATGGGAAGATACCGCCGAATATAGAGGACCGAGGACTTCTCAGTGATGAGGAAAAAGAAGTTTTAAAAAAATTGTGGTATTTCTTTTATCGCAGAGCCTGCTAGAACAGTCGATGGAAGATGAATTTTATATGTACATGGCATTTGCCAAACCAACAGATGAATTATATTTTTCTTATTCTGTGACAGATAGTGACGGTTCGGCATTGCGGCCTTCACTTCTTCAGAAAAATATAAGCCAGCTTTTCCCAAAGTTGAAGAGAAAACAGTATCCAGAAGAGGAGCGAAGATATTACTTTAATCTGGAGGACAGTCGGGAATTTCTGATAGAAAGTTTTCTTCAGGCAAAAACAGAACCCGAGAAAGTACGGAAGAACAGGGCTTTTGTTATGCTGGCAAAGTACTGGTTAGAGCAGAGTGAGGGAAGGAAAGAACTGGAAAAATATGGACATTGGATTGAAAATGCATATCGGGAACCAGAACTTTCAGAAGAATTGCTGGAGCAGCTTTACGGAAAGGAACTTTCAGGAAGTGTAACAAGGTTAGAGCGATTTGCAGCCTGTCCATATCAATATTTTTGTATTTATGGTCTGGAACTAAGAGAAAGAGAAGAATATAAGATTCGTCCTATAGATCTTGGTAATCTTTTTCATAAGGCATTAGAGTGTTTTTCCAGAAAGGTAAAAGAGTCGGAATATAGCTGGAAGAATATCCCGGATGAAGTGCAGGAACAATATATTTCAGAAGCGCTGCATACAGCGATGGATGAGAATCTGAGTGATGTGTTCCAGAGTTCTTCTCGAAATCAGTACAAAATAAAAACAGTAGAGAGAATTATGAAAAGGACAATTCAGGTTCTGCGCGTCCATTTGAAAAACAGCCAGTTCGAACCAGATAGATTTGAGCTTAGTTTTGGAAAAAACAAAAAGTTAAAAGAGGCGGAAGTCCCGCTTGAAGATGGAAGAAAGATGTTTTTGCAGGGTGTGATTGACAGGGTAGATACCTGCGAGGATGATGATGAGATTCTTATGAAAGTCATCGACTACAAGTCTGGAATGAAAAAGTTTGAATTGGAAGACTTTTATTATGGACTGGAGATGCAGCTTGTCATTTACATGAATGCAGCGGAAGAAATTTATAAAGAAAATGAACAAAATCCCGATAATAAACCTGTTGTTCCTGCCGGAATCTTCTATTATCAGTTACAAGACCCAATTATAAAGGCAGATTATGCAGAAGAAAGCGAACTTCTTAAAAATTTCCGACTGTCTGGCATGGCAAATAGTGATGCGGATATACTGAGTAAGTTAGAAGAGGGCAGTGATGGTTTTGTATCTATGCCGATTCGTCTGAAAAAGTCTGGAGAACCATATAAAAATTCTCCAGTGATGAGTACGCAGGACTTTCATTATATGGGAGCTTATGCCCGGAAAAAGGCGGCAGAATTAGGCGAGAGAATTTATAAAGGAGAGATTCATCCAAGACCGTACAGAAATAAAAAAGGAACAGCCTGTGATTACTGTCCTTTCGCAGATGTCTGTGGATTTGATCCGAAGCTGCCAGGTTATGAGTACCAGAGTTTCCAGGGAATGTCTGTGGAGGAAGTCTTAGAAAAAATCAGAGAGGAGGGAGAATAGATGAATTACACAAAAGAGCAGGAACAGGCCATATTTTTAAGGGATAAAAATATCATGGTATCTGCTGGAGCTGGTGCGGGTAAGACAAGAGTTCTTGTAAGCCGTATGGCGGAACTTATTATGGATGAGAAAAATCCTGTAGAGGCCGATCGGTTTCTTGTTATGACATTTACGAACGCTGCGGCAGCAGAAATGAAAGAGCGTATTAGTTTGGATTTAGAAGAACGTCTGGCAAAAGATCCGGAGAATCACTATTTAAGGAAGCAGATTCGAAAGATAAGACAGGCAGATATTTCAACAGTACACAGCTTTTGTAATCATTTAATTCGTACACATTATAATGAACTTTCTATTGACCCTTCCTTTCGAATCGGGGAGGAAGGAGAGTTGTTCTTACTCCGCCAGCAGGCAATAGAACAATTGTTAGAGGAGGCATATGCTTCTGGACGGGAAAGTTTTGTGAAGTTTGCAGAGTCGTATGCACCAGGAAAAAGTGATAAGGTTTTAGAAGAACTGGTAGGAGACTTATATCGCTTCTCTCGCAGTTTTCCCAATGCTTCTTTCTGGTTGAAAAGACAAAGCAGGAAGCATTGCAGCTTGCAGAGGCAAAAGAGTGGGACAATTCCCCAGCAGTAATGCTTATTTTCTTAAAAGCGAAAAAGGAACTTTTGCAGGAAAAAGAAGCGCTGTCAAAGCTGTTAAAGAATATAGCAGGGGAAGAAGTTCCAGAAAAATACGGTGTTCTTTTACAGGATGTATCAGAGTATGTGGAGGCACTTTCACAGACAGAAAGTTATGATGCTTATTATATGGCATTATCTCGTGGGTCTGTACCGGCCTTTCCAAGAGCGACAAAGAAAGATAAGGAATGGGCAGATTATGAGATAGTAAAAGAATGGCACCAGGAGGTAAAAGAACTGCTGCAAAAGCAAAAAGAAACAGTATTTACTGCTCCGGCAGAAGAACTGCAAAGAGAGGCAGCAGGTATTTATCCTCTTTTAGAAGAATATATTGTGCTTGCACAGCGTTTTGAAGAGATTTATCTTGCATATAAAAAAGAAAAAAATGTATATGATTTTGATGACCTGGAACATTTTGCACTGGAACTCCTGGTAGATCATTATGATGAGGGAGGGCAGGCCTATCCTTCCGAAACAGCAAAAACATTAGCAAAAAAGTATAAGATGATTTTTGTAGATGAATATCAGGACACGAATCTTGTGCAGGAAACAATTTTAGAAATGTTATCAGAAAAAGATAATAATACATTATTCACTGTAGGAGATGTAAAGCAGAGCATTTATCGGTTCCGCCTGGCCAGACCGGAGCTGTTTCTGGAGAAATATCATGCCTACCCGTCTGAACCTGGGGAAGACGGACCGAATCTGAAAATCGAGCTTCATCAGAACTTCCGAAGCAGAGATACGGTTCTGACTGGCATTAACGATATCTTTTACCGGATTATGACGGAAAATCTTGGGAACATCCGCTACACGGAGGATGCGGCCCTGCATCCCGGCGCAGTCTTTGCGGAAGCAAAGGAGCCGGATCGGGTGGGCGGACTGCCGGAGCTTCTTATGGTAAATACCGGAGATGAGGCGCTGTCCGGACTGGATGAGGATGCTGCGGATTACACGGCAAAAGAACTGGAGGCAAAACTGATTGCGGCGAAGATCCGGGAGATGACCGACCCGGAATACGGCTTTCTTGTCTGGGATAAAAAACTGGGAGAGAGCGGCGGTTACCGCACGGCCCAGTACCGCGATATGGTCATCCTGCTGCGCAGCACTACCGGATGGACGGAGACGCTGCTGCAGATTCTGTTAAATGAAGGGATTCCGGCCTACGCGGAGTCCCGCATGGGATACTTCAATACACTGGAGGTGGAAACGGTCTTAAGCCTGCTGGCGGTGATCGACAATCCCATGCAGGATATTCCGCTGGCGGCGGTGTTAAAATCTCCGGTGGTGGGCATGAGTGACCGGGAGCTGGCTGAAATGATGGCAGATTACCGGAACTGCGCTGACAAAGGGCAGGACCGGGGAATTTATGCGGCTGCTGTGCGCTGGGAACATCTGAACCACTTTTTGAGAAGCTGGACCGGTTCCGGCTGCTGGCTTCCTATCTTCCCATTCATGAACTGATCTATCGGCTTTACGAGGAAACCGGTTACTACGATTATGTCTCGGCCATGCCGGCAGGGGAGACCAGGCGGGCCAATCTGGATATGCTGGTTGAGAAGGCAGCAGAATATGAAAAGACGAGTTATAAGGGGCTGTTTCACTTCATTCGTTACATTGAGAACCTGAAAAAGTACAACTCCGATTTTGGCGAGGCTTCCACAGTGGGAGAGGAAGATAACACTGTGCGGATCATGAGTATCCATAAAAGTAAGGGCCTGGAATTCCCCATTGTTTTTCTGGCCGGAATGGGAAAGAAATTCAACAAACAGGATGTGTACGGAAAGGTGCTGATTGACCCGGAACTGGGCATTGCCACAGATTATCTGGATGCAGAACACCGGGTAAAGGCTTCTACCATCAAGAAAAACGTACTGCGCCGAAAGATGGAGCTGGACAGTCTTGGTGAGGAGCTGCGTGTGCTTTATGTTGCCATGACCCGTGCAAAAGAAAAGCTGATCATGACCGGAACGGATCGTAATCTTGGGAAAACCCTGGAAAAGTACAGTCAGATCCCGCTTGCGGGCGGGCAGATTCCCTACACCATTCTTTCCGGAGCAGCTTCCTATCTGGACTGGGTTCTTATGTGTACCGGACAGACCGGAAATGGCCTGCGAATTCAGGTAAAAGAAATTCCGGTTATGGAATTTATCGGGGAAGAACTGGGACGTCAGCTTCAGAAGAAGAGTGCGAAGGATACTCTGACGGAACTGGATCTGGATCAGGAATACGACAGCAGCTTTGGAAAACGTCTGAAAGAACATCTGGATTTTGTGTACCCTTATGCGGCAGACGTTACACTGCATAGCAAGATGTCGGTATCAGAACTGAAAAAAATGGGACAGCTTACCGATGATGGGGAGGCGGAAATGCCGTTTGAGTCAGTGCTTTTGTGGCCGGAAGAAACGGTGGACGCAAGTCCGGATGCTTTAGGAATAGACGCAGCAGAAAGCATCTGTGAGATGTGTGGCGGGCATGCGACAGAATCTGCGCAGGAAATGTCAGGTATGCCTGCAGATTCCGGTGCCGGAGCCGACCGCGGCACAGCATATCACCGCGCGCTGGAACTCCTTCCATTTGACCAGATTCGGAGCCGGTCCGATGTGGAAGCCTGGCTGGAGCGGTTTGTGGAGGAAAAGCAGTACACAGCGGAAAGTCTTAAGATGGTGGACAGTACTGTAATCTGGAACTTCCTTTGCTCAGAAACCGGGCACCGGATGGCAGCAGCTCAGGCAGAAGGAAGGCTTCACAAGGAACAGCAGTTTGTCATGGGGATTCCGGCGAGGGCGGTTGGTCCGGTGGACAGTGATGAACTGGTCGTGATCCAGGGTATCATTGACGCGTATTTTGAGGAAGACGGCGAACTGATTCTGGTAGACTATAAGACAGACCGGACCTGGAGCAGCCAGGTTCTCCTGGACCATTACAAACGCCAGCTGGATTATTACGAACGGGCGCTGAATCAGCTGACCGGAAAAAAAGTCCGGGAAAAATGGATCTATTCCCTGACGATGCAGCGGGCCATTCCGTGCTGAAAAGAAAAATCTGCATTGCATAATTCTTAAAAAAGTGGTAGCATTCTAAAGGCGCGGCACACCTGACAGGAAGCGTCGCCTCAGATTTTAAGGAATGTGAGGATAATCTATTATGATGAAAGACCTGACCGAGGGAAATCCGCAAATCCTTCTGTGGCGCTTTACGATTCCCATGTATTTCTGTTCTTATATAATGCTGGCAACCTTTTCCGACCTGATTCTGCGTGTAGTCCTTTCCTTCGTGTTTGCCTCTTTCCTGGGTGTGATCGGAGTCTGGCTGTCCTGGCCGTTTGGATGGAGTGTGGGAAGCGTCCTGTCATTATGGTGTAATCGCAATGTAACAAAGCGTTTGGAGAAGACCTTTGCGCGAAAGGAATAAAGATTCATGAAAAAGAAAAAGCAGCAGGGAAGCTGTGAAAGCTGTATGTACTATGAGTATGATGAGGATTATGAGTGCTATGTCTGCGAAGTCAATCTTGATGAGGATGAGATGGCGCGTTTTATGGAGGACCGTTTCTATGACTGTCCCTATTACCGGCTGGGCGATGAATACATGATCGTACGCAAACAGATGTAAGATGTCATGGAGGGCAACAAACGATGAAAAACAAAAATTTCTGGATTCTGCTTTTACTGCTTCTGGCAGGAATTGTGTTTGGCGGTTTTCTGGGGGAGGCGACCAAAAGCATCAGCCTGCTGTCCTGGCTGAATTTCGGACAGTCCTTCGGCTTAGACACTCCGCTCGTACTGAATCTCGGGGTACTGGTCATCACCTTTGGACTGACCATTCGCATTACCATGGCCAGTATTATTGGCGTGGCAATTGCGCTTTTGATTTATCGTTATCTGTAACCGGCTTATATGGAGGGGAATAGGAGAAGAATCATGGAGCAGACAGCCAAAAAAAAACGGGGAAAACCTATGAAATAGATATGTGCAACGGACCGCTTTTTCCAAAAATTGTAGCTTTTGCGGTTCCGCTGATTCTTTCCGGTATTCTGCAGCTGTTGTTTAACGCGGCAGATATCATTGTGGTGGGGCATTTTGCCGGCAGGGAATCCCTTGCGGCAGTGGGTTCTACCACAGCGCTCATCAATCTGATGATCAATGTGTTTGTGGGACTTTCCATTGGCGCGAATGTCCTGGTTGCCCAGTATTCCGGAGCGCAGAAGTGGAAGGATCTGGAAGAAACAGTCCATACGGCCATGATGATCGCGCTGGCCGGGGGCATTCTTCTGATCTTTGTGGGTGTGTTCTTTTCCGGTCCGATGTTGAGCCTGATGGGAACGCCGGATGATGTGCTGCCGTTGGCGGCACTGTACCTGAAGATTTATTTTGTCGGCATGCCGGCAACTTTGACGTACAACTTTGGTGCCGCGATTCTGCGGGCCGTTGGTGATACCAGAAGACCGCTGTATTTCCTGCTCTTTGCAGGTGCGGTCAATGTGGTGTTAAACCTTGTTTTTGTCATCGGTTTTTCCATGGGTGTAGCAGGTGTTGCAACGGCAACTGTGGTGTCAGAGTGCATTTCCGCGGTGCTGATCGTGCGTTGCCTGGCTTGTTCCAATTCTGCGTACCGGCTTTACAGGGAGAAGATGCATTTGACAGAGTCCAAGGTGAAGCTGATCATGAAGATCGGACTGCCGGCGGGATTTCAGGGTGCCATCTTTTCTGTGTCCAACGTGCTGATCCAGTCTTCTATCAATTCTTTTGGTTCCATTGCCATGGCAGGAAGCACAGCTTCAGCCAATGTGGAGGGTTTTGTATACAATGCCATGAACGCGGTTTACCAGACTGCCCTCAGCTTTACCAGCCAGAATTATGGCGCGGGAAAGATGAACCGTGTGACAAAAATTCTTTTGTACTGTCTTGGTCTGGTGGTCATGGTGGGTGCTGTGATGGGCGGCGGTGCGGTGCTGATCGGTCCGAAATTACTGCAGATTTATTCCTCTGACCCGGAGGTCATTTCCTATGGTATGATGCGTATGCGCATTATCAACGGAAGCTATTTCCTGTGCGGTATCATGGATACCATGGTAGGTGGTCTGCGCGGCCTGGGATATTCGGTTGTTCCCATGCTGGTATCCCTGACGGGCGCCTGCCTGTTCCGGGTGGTATGGATTTTTGTCTGTATTCGCGATGCACCGGACACTGACAACGCTTTATATTTCTTACCCGGTGAGCTGGATCATTACATTTACAGCGCACATCATTTGCTATATCGTGATCCGGAAACGGATTGCGGCGCGCAGAAAGCCGCGGGATTAAATTGCAAAAAGAGACTGTCACAAAAGAAGGGGCTTTTGTGACAGTCTCTTTGCATTATAGCTTATTTGTCGTTCAGGTATCATGTTTTTTTCAGTACAGAAAACAGCAAATGCAGCAGGGCGGCACCCAGGCAGATGGTGAACAGGTACAGTAAATTGGCCGGAAGAATGCCAATGACCAGCGCAATCTCATGAAAGACCGGCTGAGTGCTGGGGTAGTAGGGAGATATGTAGAACATATCGGCCTGCCCGTGCCCCGGAGCCAGAATATTGATGAGAAAAGCAATCATGCAGCTGCAGAAGAATACGGGGAGTGTCCTGAGATATCCCATCCGGCTTAAGTCGGAACGCCCTCCGGCAAAGACAAACAGTCCAATGAGCACCAGGAGCAGATGCCAGAGATAACCATGCAGGGTCAGGCTCCAGTGGATACCGCGAAAACCCTCAGATACGATGAGGGCGGCCACCCCGCCAAGCAGATTGAAATCCTGCAAAAAGGTGTAGATGGCGGTTTTACTGTGTCCGCGTTTTAAGAACGGAAGCAGAAGGCACAGATACATGGGAAGGCTGCATAGCTGAAAGGGAAAATACCACCAGTCGTAATGTTTCTGGTCAATGATAAAATATAAAAAGCATTGTTTATAGCTCTCCGTCAGGAGCAGGAAGAAACCGCAGAAAAAGAGGATCCGGTCATATGTCCTATCCGTAAGAGAACGAAAATGGTATAATAATTTCATGATGATTGTGACAAACACGATGCAGATATAAAAATGGTTTTCCGGTTGCGGAAAACAGTATAGCACGATGAGGGGGAAAGAACAAGGATGGAGCAGAAACAAATTACGGGTCCGGTGAAAGCGGAGCGCTGGAAACGGGAAACACAATCCTTTGAACATACAGAAGGCCTTCTGGAGTCGCTTGGGTTTGCGGACTGGACCGCTCTGCCGCGGATTATTTCCATTGTAGGAGCAGGCGGAAAGACCAGTACCATGTACGATCTGGCAGAAGAACTTGCGAAAAAGGGCGCACGGGTACTGATCACGACCAGTACACACATTGCGAAGCCGAAACAGTATGATCTGGCAGTGATGCCAAAGCTGGCAGATTTAGATGTATGGATGCGCAGTGGGAATAATACCTCGCCGGACAGGAATGTGGCAGAAGCCGGGGACTATGCAGATGGAAATTCAGGTGAGATCCGAAAGAATGGCGGCCGGATTCTGGCAGCCGGAAAACAGGCAGAGGGGCCGAACAGTACGTGGAAGCTTACCATGCCGGAGGATCTGGGTGAGCAAAGTGTGATGCAGAAACTGCTCAAACAGTTTGATGTGATTCTCATTGAGGCGGATGGTTCCAAACGTCTGCCGCTAAAGGTCCCGTCGGAAACGGAACCGGTACTGGTCCCGCAGACCGGGCTGATTATTGCCTGCGCGGGACTGACAGCGGCCGGAAATCAGTTTAGAGATACCTGTTTCCGGTTTTCTTCCCATGGAAGCTGGCTGCACCGGAATGTGGATGATGCGATTGGCGCGGAAGATATGGCACTAATCCTGATGGATGAGGCGGGGAAGCCGGAAAAGGTGTGAATGGCCGGTATTACCGGGTGCTGTTAAATCAGGCAGATACGGAAAAAGAAAGAGACTGGCAGGAAAAAAATTGCTGGTATGCTGCCGCTTAATTTGCAGACGGGATGTGTGCGGACGACAAGAACGCGCTGACGGAGTTTGACACAGGAAGAATGCCTGGGCAGTGACAAAGAACAGAAATTGGAATATTGAGAGGGCAGAAACGAAAAATACAGACAGAAAAAGGAGAGGGATTACCATGAATCATATCGAAACAAATGTTGAAATAAAGCAGACGGAAGCAGCAGATGGCATGGGCCGTGTACTGATCAAAGGCTCAGGAGACCTGGCCAGCGGCATTGCGCTGCGCCTGCACCGGGCGGGATTCCGGATCCTGATGACGGACATCGCAGTGCCCACCACCGTGCGCCGCACAGTAGCATTTTCCCCGGCGGTTTACCAGGGCCGCATGCAGGTGGAAGATGTGACTGGGGTTCTGTGCGATTCTGTAAAAGTGGCGGAGACAGAGATCCAGAAAGGCAATATTGCCATCATGGTGGATGAAAAAGCAGAATGTATTCACGAATTTCAGCCGGATGTGGTGGTGGATGCCATTCTGGCAAAACGTAATCTTGGAACGAAGATTACCGATGCACCGTTTGTTGTAGGCGTTGGACCAGGCTTTACGGCTGGGGAAGACTGCCACTGCGTCGTAGAGACCAAGCGCGGTCATTATCTGGGACGTTGTATCTGGAAGGGCAGTGCTATCCCAAATACCGGGATTCCGGGCCTGATTGGCGGATACGGACTGGAACGTCTGATCAAGGCTCCGGTGGACGGTATTTTCAAAGGAGACGTGAAGATCGGCGCTGAGGTAAAAAAAGGCGATGTAGTGGGCCATGTGAACGGTGTTCCGGTTCTGGCACAGATTGACGGTGTTGTGCGCGGTCTTTTGCAGGATGGCGTGGAGGTGACTGCCGGTATGAAATCCGGTGATGTGGATCCGCGCTGCGATGTGGCTCATTGCTTTACCGTGTCCGATAAGGCATCCTCCATCGGTGGAGGCGTGCTGGAGGCAATCCTGAACCACCGCGTTCTGCCTCATGCCCATATGCCGGTGGCCATCGTGCTTCTGGCAGCGGGGGACAGTCGCCGTTTTGGAGAAAACAAGCTCCTCACAGAGGTGGATGGCCGCCTCATGTACCGCCATGTGGCAGATGAGGTAAATGCCATGCCGGAGGCCTGCTTCGCGAAAAAAATCGTAGTGAGCCAGTATGATGAGATTCTGAAAGATCTGGGAAAGGCCGGATTTGAGACGGTGAAAAACAACGACAGTGCTCTGGGCATTTCCCATTCCGTCCATCTTGCTCTGGACCAGATCCCGGAGCATTACGCGGTCTGCTTTTCCGTCAGTGACCAGCCATGGCTGACCCGCGAAACCATCCAGGGGCTTGTGACGGCATTCCGGAAAAACAACAAAGGCATGGCCTGCGTGACCTGCGACGGTGTGGACGGAAATCCGGTTGTTTTTGCACCGGAGTACCGGAATGAACTGCTTGCTTTGAGCGGAGACGTGGGCGGAAAGAAGGTTCTTCTGGCGCATCCGGAGGAAGTGACACGCTTTTTGGCGAAAAATCCTCAGGAACTGGCTGATGTTGACGAGAAATTCCAGCTTTGCTATAATCAGAACGATTGACCTGCGGCCAATCTGAGAAGTGGGCAGGTCACAGCGACTGTTTTGACATGTACCCATAAGGAAGGAATAGAACATGATTAAATTAGAACGTACCAGTGTCATGAATTTGGAAAATGCTATGCGCGGGGCCAGAAACCCCATGAACAGCTGGGACCGGATGGACAGCTTTTACGATGAGGATGGAAACTATGTACTTGGTCCGAATGATCTTGGACTGGCAAAACGCCTGCGCCGGGCCGGAAGCGACCACCGCAAATATATCCGCCAGGTATTTGTGTCTGCAGATATCACCGCGCCGATGTACTGGTGGAAGGAGTATGACACTTACAAAGTGGCAACGGTAGCCAACTCCACCAGCACCATGCACAAAATTCACAGCAAACCCTTTGAACTGGATGATTTCAGTCATGATCATCTGACGCCGGAGAGTGAAGCCTATATGCAGACCATCGTAGACCAGCTGGAGAAAATCCGTTTAAAATATGTGGAAACCAAAGATAAGGCATACTGGTACGATATGATCCAGCTTCTGCCTTCCAGCTACAACCAGATGCGCACCTGCACCTTAAATTATGAAACTCTGATCAATATTTATTTCGCAAGAAAGAACCACAAGCTGGATGAGTGGCACACCTTCTGTGACTGGATTAAGGGTCTGCCTTACGCAAAGGAACTGATCCTGGCAGAGGAAGAGGAAAATTAAATGAAACTGATTGCGGCAGTAGATAAAAACTGGGCCATCGGAAACAAAGGGCAGCTTCTGGTGTCCATTCCTCAGGATCAGAAAATGTTCCGGAACGAGACTATGGGAAAAGTTATTGTCATGGGACGAAAAACCCTGGAAGGCATGCCGGGCGCGCAGCCGCTTTATGGCCGGACCAACATTGTGCTTTCCGCCGACCCAGCATTATAAAGTTAAGGGAGCCACTGTATGCGGCAGTGTGGAAGAGGTGATGGAGCTGCTGAAGGCTTATCATACGGACGATGTTTACATCATCGGAGGGGAAAGCGTGTACCGGCAGTTCCTGCCTTACTGTGACGAGGCACAGATCACCTGGATTGATTTTGCCTACGCGGCAGATACCCATTTCCCGAATCTGGACCAGGATGTGGCCTGGGAAATGGTCCAGGAGAGCGATGAACAGACATATTTTGATCTTTGTTACGAATATCGGCTGTACAAAAAGAAATAAAGCTGTATAATATATGTTATGTTATTAACAATAATGTATTGTCATTTAAACAAAGAAGTGCTAAAATACTTTCAGCATATCTAAAAAAGTTTTTTGATGGCATGCATAATTTGCAGATTGCAAAACAGGAGGAAGGAAATGTATAAGATTTTAAAAGCGGAAAAGCTTGCGGAGAAGATTTTCCTGATGGATGTAGAAGCTCCGAGAGTGGCAAGATCCTGCCAGCCAGGTGAATTTGTCATTGTAAAGATGGACGAGAAGGGAGAGCGTATCCCGCTTACTATCTGTGATTTTGATCGTGAGAAGGGCACCGTAACCATCGTGTTCCAGATTGTAGGCGCATCTACCTTAAAGATGTCTGAGTTACAGGCAGGTGACGCATTTCAGGACTTCGTAGGACCGCTTGGTCAGCCGTCCGAGTTCGTCAAGGAAGATTTCGAAGAGGTAAAGGGCCGCAAGTACTTATTCGTAGCAGGCGGTGTTGGTACTGCACCGGTTTACCCGCAGGTAAAGTGGATGAAACAGCACGGCATTGATGTGGATGTTATTGTAGGTGCAAAGAACAAAGACCTTTTGATCCTGGAAGACATGATGAAGGAGCAGGCTGGAAATCTTTACATTACCACTGATGACGGTTCCTATGTGCGCAAGGGCATGGTAACCGAAGTGATCAAAGACCTGGTAGAGAACCAGGGCAAACAGTACGATGTATGCGTAGCCATCGGACCGATGATCATGATGAAATTTGTATGCAAACTGACCAAAGAGCTGAATATCCCGACCATCGTCAGCATGAACCCGATCATGGTAGACGGAACCGGTATGTGCGGAGCATGCCGCTTAACCGTTGGTGATGAAGTGAAGTTCGCATGCGTAGACGGACCGGAGTTTGACGGCCATCTCGTAAACTTTGACGAGGCTATGAAGCGTCAGCAGATGTACAAGACCGAAGAGGGCAGAGCCATGTTAAAGGCTGTCGAGGGTGATACCCATCACGGCGGCTGCGGCCAGTGCAACGGTTAATCCGGGCTGCAGGTTCACTCATTTGGATTCATTAGGCAAGACAGCGGGAAGCTGTCTGTGATCGGAGGATAATTAAGAATGGACGTATTAAAGAAGACTCCTGTCAGAGAGCAGGACGCAAAGGTGCGCGCTACCAACTTTGAGGAAGTGTGCTATGGATATAACAAAGAAGAGGCTATGGAAGAGGCTTCCAGATGCTTGAAATGTAAGAACAACGCAAAATGTATGGGCGGATGCCCAGTTTCCATCAACATTCCGGGATTCATTAAAGAAGTAGAAGCCGGAAACTTCGAGGCTGCAGCGAATGTGATTGCTGAGTCTTCCGCACTTCCGGCAGTCTGCGGCCGTGTATGCCCGCAGGAGAGCCAGTGTGAGGGTAAGTGCATCCGCGGCATCAAGGGTGAGCCGATCTCCATCGGTAAGCTGGAGCGTTTCGTGGCTGACTGGTCCAGAGAGAACGGCTTTGTTCCGAAAGCAGCAGAAGAGAAGAATGGCAAGAAGGTTGCTGTGGTTGGTTCCGGCCCTGCAGGCCTGACCTGCGCAGGCGACCTGGCAAAGCTGGGTTACGACGTTACTATCTTCGAGGCACTTCATGAGCCAGGCGGAGTTTTAACCTACGGTATCCCGGAGTTCCGTCTCCCGAAAGAGACCGTTGTCCGCTCTGAGATTGAGAACGTGAAGAAGCTGGGCGTTAAGATTGAGACTGACGTGATCATCGGCAAGTCCGTTACCATCGACGAGCTGATGGATGAAGAGGGCTTTGAGGCAGTATTTATCGGTTCCGGCGCAGGCCTTCCGAAGTTCATGGGCATCCCGGGCGAGAACGCAAACGGCGTATTCTCCGCAAACGAGTACTTAACCAGAAACAACCTGATGAAAGCATTCCGCGAGGATTATGACACCCCGATCGTAGCAGGCAAGAAGGTTGCTGTAGTCGGCGGCGGAAACGTAGCTATGGATGCTGCAAGAACCGCACTGCGTCTCGGCGCTGAGGTACACATCGTGTACCGCCGAAGCGAGGCAGAGCTTCCGGCACGTGTGGAGGAAGTTCACCACGCAAAAGAAGAGGGCGTAATTTTCGATCTTCTGACCAACCCGGTAGAAATCCTGACCGATGAGAATGACTGGGTTAAGGGCATTAAGGTTGTGAAGATGGGATGCTGGCGAGCGATCGATCCGGACGCAGCGCCGGTAGAGATCGGCAGGTCCGTCAGATGTAGTGTGGATGGATGTAGATACCGTCATCATGTCACTTGGTACCTCTCCGAACCCGCTTATTTCCTCTACCACGGAGGGACTTGAGATCAATAAGCGTAAATGCATCGTTGCGGAGCCGGAGAACGGACAGACCTCCCGTGCCGGAGTGTTCGCAGGCGGTGATGCCGTAACCGGTGCTGC
>ENA-OQHL01001152-OQHL01001152.1-human-gut-metagenome-genome-assembly--contig:-NODE-1152-length-14531-cov-2.962927_pt1 | contig 14531 bp, 10 predicted proteins | sample MGYA00242565_ERZ504723 | MGnify/ENA primary metagenome ERZ504723 (study PRJEB26092, sample SAMD00036211) | human gut metagenome | host: Homo sapiens | study: EMG produced TPA metagenomics assembly of... | reverse complement strand
ATGAAAAGGATCCGGCTTCCATGGACCAAAAACGGGGGACGGTGTTATCAGCGTATGTACTGCTGGAGGGAGAAAGCAATCACCAGGATTCCCTGATCCGGACAGAGTGGTCTGTCCAGACGTTAAAGGACCGGGGTGTCCCTATTGAAAAAATCACCGGAGGCATTGCCAACTGGGAGCGCTCCCAGGCCTCGGCCCTGATGGAGCAGTGGCTGGAGCTGTATCCGGATACCATTGAGCTGGTCCTCAGCAATAACGACGATATGGCTCTGGGAGCGATCGATGCCCTGGACCGTGCCGGAGGAAAGAAAATCAGCGTTGTGGGGATTGACGGAACTACGCAGGGACAGGATGCCGTGCAGAGCGGAAAGATGCTGGGAACTGTGTCATCGGATAAAACCGGCTATGCGAATGCGATCTTTACGATTGCCGCCGCAGCCGGAATGGGTGAACCAATTCCGGGCGAAATTACGCTGGACAAAGGAAAATATTACTGGAGCCGGCAGAATAATGTCGTAAAAGAGAAAATAAATCCATAAAAAATTGTATAATCGAAAAAATTCAATAATCCAGGAAAGAAAATCCTATGGAAAAATGCACAATCCACCATTATAATAAGCTTGTCAGATGGAGAAAGTAAACAAAAACTTACAAACTATGACAATTTTATTTAAGGGAGGATTTACATTATGAAATTAACTAAAAAAGTAACCGCAATGGCAATGGCATCCTGCATGATCCTGTCCATGACAGCATGTGGCGGAAGCAAACCGGCAGAGACCACCGCAGCAGCTACCGAGGCCGCTACTACTGAGGCAGCAAAAGAGGCAGAGACCACCGCAGCAGAAGTGAAAGAGGCAGCAGGCGGCGATTTTTCCGATAAGAAAGTCGGCATTTCCATTTATAAATTCGATGATAACTTCATGACTCTGTACCGTACCGAGCTGGAGAGATATTTAACCGAGGAGCTTGGCTTCAAGAAAGAAAACATCACCATCCAGGATGGTAAGGGCGATCAGGCAGAGCAGACAAACCAGATCCAGAACTTCATCGCTTCCGGCGTTGACGTTATGATCCTGAATCTGGTACAGGCTTCCTCCGCACCGCAGGTAACCGATATGTGTAAGGATGCAGGTATCCCGGTTGTTTACATCAACCGTGAGCCGGATACCGCAGAGGAAGAGAGATGGGCTTCTGACAGCATCAGCGCAACCTATGTTGGTGCAGATGCAAGACAGTCCGGTACCTATCAGGGTGAAGAGATCGTTGAGACCGCTAACAAGGGCGATATCAACGGCGATGGCAAAGTAAGCTACATCATGGTTCAGGGCGATCCGGAGAACGTAGATGCACAGTACAGAACTGAGTTCTCTGTAAAGGCACTGACCGATGCAGGTCTGGAAGTTGAAGAACTTCTCCTTCAGAGAGGTGACTGGGATCAGGCAAAGGGCCAGCAGATCGTTCAGGATGCTTTAACCCAGTTCGGCGACAAGATCGAGGTTGTTTTCTGTAACAACGATGCAATGGCACTTGGCGCACTGCAGGCGATCGATGCAGCAGGCAGAAAAGTAAATGAGGATATCTATCTGGTAGGTGTTGACGCTCTGACTGAGGCTGTTCAGGATATCACCGAGGGCAAGATGACCGGTACCGTATTCAACGATTACATGGGCCAGGCAAAGACCGCAGCAGACATGGCTGTGAAGTTCTTAAACGGCGAGACTGTTGATCCGGTTAATATGGTTGACTATGTAAAGGTTACTCCTGACAATGCAAAGGATATTCTTGACATCATCAAATAGTCAGACTCTGACCTGTGATTTACAGTGATTCATGTTTCGGGTGTGTCGTCTGACACACCCGATTTTTAAAGAGACCGGCTTTGGATCTGGTCTGGAATCAGAAAGGAGAGAATGGGATGGCAGAGTACAGGTTGGAAATGAAGGGAATCTGCAAAAGCTTCCCGGGTGTCAAAGCCCTTGACGGGATCAACTTAAGAGTCCGTCCCGGAACTGTTCACGCACTGATGGGAGAGAACGGAGCCGGAAAATCAACGTTGATGAAATGCCTGTTTGGAATTTATAAAATGGATGAAGGTGAAATCTATCTGGATGGCGAAAAGATGACGATCCTGAATCCGGATGATGCATTACACAAAGGACTGGCTATGGTTCATCAGGAGCTGCAGCCGATCCCGGAGCGGACAATCGCGGAGAATATGTATCTTGGCCGCTATCCGCTGAAATCGGTCGGACCGCTCAAGTACATTGACCATAAGACCATGAATGAAGAAGCAGCCAAATGGCTGGAAAATATCAAAATGCCTTACGATCCGAAAGCAAAGCTTGGCACGCTTTCTATTGCCCAGATGCAGTCTGTCGAGATCGCAAAGGCCGTATCCATGAATGCGAAAGTAGTGATCCTGGACGAGCCGACGTCTTCCCTTACGGATAACGAGGTAGACGCTCTGTTCCGTATTGTCCGGGATCTTAGATCCAGAGGCGTATCCATGATCTACATCTCCCATAAGATGGCTGAGATCCGTGAGATCGCCGATGATATTACCATCATGCGTGATGGCACGTATGTTGGCACCTGGGAAGTTAAGAACATCAGTGATGATGAAATCGTCCGCCAGATGGTAGGACGTGAGCTGACCAATGTATATCCGCCTAAGGAAGATACCATCAAGGATGATGTGATCCTTGAAGTGAAGGATCTGTGCAGCATCCACGAGCGGTCCTTCCAGCATATCAGCTTCCAGTTAAAGAAAGGTGAGATCCTTGGCTTTGGCGGACTGGTCGGAGCGCAGAGAACCGAGCTGATGGAGGCTATTTTCGGAATGAGGCATATCAAGAGCGGAGAGGTGCTCGTTCACGGAAAACCGATCCAGGTTTCCAGACCGCGTGATGCGATCGGAGATGGTATCGGAATGATCACGGAGGACCGCCGCGGAACCGGTATCCTTGGATGCCTTTCCATTGCAGATAACGTATCCATCTCCTCCCTGAACAATTATCTGAAGATCGGCCCGATGCTTGACACCAAAAAGATCGAGGATCTTGTAAAGGATAATGTCGCAAAACTGAGAATCAAGACGCCGAGCAGCAAAACGCTGATCCAGTCTCTTTCCGGAGGAAACCAGCAGAAGGTCATCATTGCCCGCTGGCTGGCCAACAATCCGGACGTGCTGATCATGGATGAGCCGACCCGTGGTATCGATGTCGGCGCTAAGTATGAGATCTACCAGATCATGATCGAGCTGACCAGACAGGGCAAATCGATCATCATGATCTCCTCCGAAATGCCGGAGTTGATCGGTATGTCACACCGGATCCTGGTAATGTGTGCCGGCAAGCTGACCGGTGAGGTATCCGGAGAGGAAGCAACTCAGGAGAATATCATGAGTATGGCTACTCAGTTTAATTAAGGAGGATACGAGCATGAATAAGAAAAATATCGATATTAAGAAAACACTGCTGGACAATGGAATCATCATTGTACTGCTTCTGCTGGTACTGCTCACCGGCATCACGAAGGATAATTTCTTCTCCTGGAACAACTTATCCAATATTTCCGTAAACACAGCAGCCCGCGTCATCATTGCATTCGGCGTCAGCGGCTGTCTGATCACGAAAGGTACGGACCTTTCCGCAGGACGTATGGTAGGTCTTGCTTCCTGTATCGCAGGTACCTTACTTCAGACCGCAGACTACAGCGGTAAGTTTTTCCCGAATCTGGGGGATATGCCGGTATTTGGAGTCCTGCTGTTATGTATCCTGATCTGTGCCATCTTTGGCCTGATCAACGGTATCGTAATCGCTTACCTGAATGTACCGGCTTTCATCGGTACCCTGGGCATGCAGCTGGCTGTCTATGGTATCTGCCTGGTTTATACCAACGCAACACCGCTTGGCGGCTATCGTAAGGCATATACCGCAATCGCAACCGGCAAGCTGTTCGGACAGCTTCCGTATATGTTCATCATTGCATTTGTGATCGGTCTGATCATGTGGTTCGTATTTAACTATACCCGTCATGGCAAATACATGTACGCGATCGGTGGCAATGAGGCTGCTGCTGAGGTTTCCGGCGTTAACGTAAAGAAAAACCAAGATCATCATCTACGTAACCGCAGCCGCTCTGTATGCGATCGCAGGCTTCCTTCTCGGCGCAAAGGCCGGCGGTGCCAGCGTTAACATGGGTCAGGGTTATGAGCTGGAGGCAATCGCAGCCTGCACCATCGGCGGTGTATCCGTAAATGGTGGTATCGGCCGTATCTCCGGTGTTGTCATCGGTGTTCTCGTATTCGAGCTGCTGAAATCCTCCATGCAGTTCCTTGGAATTCCGACCAACTATCAGTACATTGTACAGGGTATCGTTATCATCGTAGCGATTGCACTGGATATCCGCAAATACATCGCGAAGAAGTAATCTTTTATGATCACGTATCGAAAAAAAGCAGGGAGTTCTGCAGTTTTGCAGCAGAACTCCCTGCTTCTTTTTCGTTGTCCTTTCAGCGCGTTTGGCTCAGTCTGCTGTTCTGGTATTTTCCGGAGAAGGTTACATCTTCCCCGAACCAGGACGGAGGCACAAAGTGCTCCGCCGCTTCCATATCTGGAAATTCTACCTCCGCCAGCATCAGTCCTTCATAAGTCCCGGAAAAAACATCGAGCTCGATCACAAGTCCGGTTCCGCTGATCGGCTTTTTATAGCGTGTCTTTGTGATGATGATGCCATCGGCCTTTGAGAGCAGATGCTCATAGGCATCCTTTGTAAGCGGAAGATTGTACTCCTCCCGCGCAAGAAGCCCTTTTGATTTGCAGGTGAGCACATAGGAATCATTTTCCCTGCGGACACGTACGACTGGCTCGGTGCAGAGATAGGCCTGCTCCATCTGAACGGCCTCCCAGGTGTGGTAGTCTGAGGGCGGTGCAGTGACCAGATACTTTCGTTCAATTTCCATAAGAATACTTTCCCAGACTGTATTTTGTGATATTATATGAAAAATACAGTAATTTCCTTTCTTTATTTTACATGAAGTATACACGAAAATGTTGGAAAGCGGAAGAGCATGTGGTATAATAAGAGTGTTTTTGTCACAGTCAGTGCTGTATCAGCGGACTGCAGCTGTTTGGAAACGAGATGTCACCGGATGGTGGTGATCACATAAATACAGGTCAGAGAGGACGAAAATCAGATCATGAAGCATATCAGTTATTATTCTGTGCGGCTTTGCTTGGCACGGCGGTGCTTACTGCCTGCAGCGGCGCAGAAAAGGTGAAAAGTAACACACCGGTACAGATCACGATGTGGAACTATTACAATGGGGCACAGAAAGAGGAGATGGACCGACTGGTCCAGGAGTTCAACGATACAGTTGGACTGGAACAGAAAATCGTGGTGGAGTCTGTCAGCAAAGGCAGCGTATCGGAACTTGAGGATGAGCTGCGTGACAGTATGAATGGAAAGACCGGAAGTGATCCGCTTCCGGATTTCTGTTCTGCCTATGCGGACGCGGCATATGACCTCTGGAAAAAGGATAAAATTTCGGACTTTCGTCCTTATCTGACGGATGAGGAGTATGACAACTATATTTCAGCCTATCTGGAGGAAGGTAATTTTGGAACCAATGCGGCCATGATGATTTTTCCAGTGGCCAAATCAACGGAAGTGCTGACGATCAACAGTACCGCCTGGGAACCGTTTGCCAGCGAGACCGGTGCTTCACTGGAGGAGCTTTCCACATGGGAGGGACTTGCTCAGACAGCAAAAGCATATTATGAATGGACTGATGCAAAGACGGAGACACCCAATGACGGTCAGGCCTTCTTTGGGCGCGATTCCTTCGCAAATTATATTCTCGTTGGGAGCTATCAGCTCGGTCATACCATTTATTCCGGCGAAAACGGAAGCATATCCGTGAATGTGGATCCGGACACTATGCGCCGCCTCTGGGATAACTTCTATGTGCCTTACATCAGCGGTTATTATCTGGAGAATGGGAGATTCCGCAGCGATGACCTGAAAACAGGAAAGCTGATCGCCTATGTCGGATCTTCCAGCGGAGCTGTCTATGCGTCGGATCAGGTGACTTATGATGATGGCTCGACCGAGACAATCCGGTGTGACATCCTCCCGCTGCCCGGCTTTGCGGGAGCGTCTTCCTGCGCAGTCCAGCAGGGAGCCGGCGCGGTTATGTTCCGCACGGATGAGAAAAAAGAAAAAGCCGTTGTCACATTTTTAAAATGGCTGACCAGGGAAGACAACAATATCCCATTCTGTACGGCATCCGGATATCTTCCGGTAACAAAAGCTGCCAGTGATGTGGAGCGATGCATTTCCTGCATGAAGGAGCAGAACCTGGAACTCAACCCGAATGTAGAGACTATGCTGAAAACAGCGATCCCACAGGTTAAGGAATACAGTCTTTACACAACCACTCCGTTTCCCGGTGCCCAGGATGCGAGAAAGGTGATTGATTCTACACTGCCGGAACGTGCCAGGGCAGACCGGCAAAAGGTTCTGGAACTCATAAGCTCCGGAATGTCCCTGGAGACCGCGGTTTCGGAATGCAATACAGAAGAGGCTTTTGAAAGCTGGTGTGAAGACACGAAAGCGCAGCTTAGAAATTTGAAGTGATGAGGTTGATCGTATGAAAAAAACACGGTCTATGAAGTGGAGGCTTGTGATTCCATTTTGTCTGATCCTGATTTTTCAGACTATTTTCATGATGGCATTTCTATCCACCGGAAATGTTGCCCAAGGCCTTTATCAGACAGAACTCCGTTCATTGAAAAAGGATGTGGAAAACAGCGGGCTTCTTCTGGAGCGGGAGGTGCTGCAGCACTGGATGAATGACATCCGAAGCTCGGTGACGATCCAGACAACGATCCAGAGTGTCCTTAAGGAAGAGGGGAAAAAAGCATCAGACATTTCCCATGACTGGGAGCTCAATGAGCGGATCATAGGGGAAATCATGCCGGATGTCCTGGAACTGCTCCGCCGAAGCTATGGCAACAGTATTTATGTGGTCCTGGACGGTCCTTCTGCACAGCAGAGTGCCGAAGGCCATCAGGCCGGTATTTCCGTGTTGGATATGGACAGCAGCGACTTTGCCGCGGATAATTCCGATCTCCAGCTTTCCCGTGGCGCTGCTGTTATCTCAAAGCAGTTTAAGGTTCCATTTGCCAGCGACTGGAAGCTTGATTTTGACATGTCAGAAGAGACAGGATCTGGCTTTTACAATCCGTATTTTCTGCCAAAGGGTCAGAAGCTCAAAGGTAATATTGCTCGCTTTGCCTTCCTGGGGCCCATATCCAGCGCACTGCAGGCAGAGACGTACGGGGTCAGTTACTCTATACCGCTGACAGCAGAAGACGGCACGGTGATCGGTGTTCTCGGCGGAACCATGCTGAAGGAGCAGATTTATTCACTTCTGAAAAATGAACTGCTTCAAAGAGATGAGAACACCATCCTGATGCTCGCGAAAAGGGGAGAAAATGAAACGGTCCTGACCCCGGTCCTGACGTACGGCCTGTCCTTTCACCGGTCCTTTGGAGGCATGAACGGAATCGGCGGGACTGCCACCAGGTGGAATGACATTCAGAAAACAAAGGATCAGAACGGAGACTGGTGGTATCTTGCATCCAGGGAGCTTCCGGTATATGGGCGCGATTCCGCGTTTCACAGAACGAGCTGGCAGATCGTGGTGCTCAGGCGTCAGAGCGTATTTCTCTCCTTCTATCAAAAGCTTCTGAACAGCCTTCTTTCCGGCTGTGCTTTCACCATGATCCCTGGGATTTTGTTTGCCCTGATGTACGGAACGTACTTCAGCCTGCCGATCCGCAGGCTGATCTGCCAGCTGCGCTCTGCGGAGGATGATTCCCGGATCCATCTTCAGCCAACCTATATCAGCGAGCTGGATGAGCTGAGCCACGCGATTGAATATCTGAGCGCAGATGTGGCGGAATCTGCTCTGCGTATATCCAGGATCCTGGAAGGCTCCGGTGTTCCCATTGGCGTATTTGAATATCTGCCGGATCGGAAAAAGGTATTCTGCAGCCGGACTCTGTTTGAGCTTCTCGGACTTGAACAGACGGATCGGGATTATACGTACCTGGAAGAGACCGGCTTCCGGAAGATGATGCAGATCCTGGGTCCTGGGGTTAAGGAGCACCAGGATGTCCGGCTTTATCATCTGCAGGCGAACGGAAAGGACCGTTATCTTCGATTAAAAATCGTCCGGGCGGAAAACGGCAATGAGACAGGCGTCCTGCTTGATGTGACGGAAGAGCTGGAGAACCAGAAACGTCTGGAGCTGGAGCGTGACTACGATCCGCTGACAGAGCTTTATAACCGGCCGGCCTTCCGCAGAAATACGCTAAAGCTTCTGCAAAGCGGAAGGATCAGCTGTGGTGCCATGCTGATGTGGGATCTGGATAATCTGAAATATGTCAACGATAACTATGGTCATGAGATGGGAGACCGCTATATCCGTCTGTTCGCAGATCAGCTGAAAAACCTGAACCGGTACGGTGCTGTGGTAGAGCGCCATTCCGGCGATGAATTTATGGCATTTCTCTGCGGAAACAGTGAGGAGGAACTACGTGGTATTCTCTGTGAGCTGCGCACCAGGTCGTGCGCAGTCAGCCTGAAGGTGTCCGACCAGTATGAGCTTCCGCTGCGCGCCTCAGCGGGGGTTGCCTGGTATCCGCGCCAGGCCCGTGATTTTGAAACGCTTGTCCGGTATGCCGATTTTGCCATGTACATGGCAAAGCACAGTACCAAGGGTGTACTTCAGGAATTTGATCTGGAAAGCTATCAGAAGAATTCCTACCTTTTGTCCGGGCAGGAGGAGATCAACCGTCTTCTCGAGCAGGATGATGTCCCGTTTGCGGCACAGCCGATCGTCTGCCGTGACGGAAGTCTGTATGGATATGAGCTGCTGATGCGTCCGGAAACCCGGAATTTCAAAAATATCCAGGAGGTTTTGAATCTGGCCAAGTGTCAGGCAAAACTTCCGCAGTTTGAACGACTGACCTGGGTTGGCGCCTTACGGTGGCTTTTTTACTCACAAGGCTGAAATACCATCCGACTGCCATATCTTCATCAATTCCATTGCCAATGTATCTCTTGACCCGGATTGCGTGAATGAACTGATCCGGAAATATCCGGATCTTCTGAAACGTGTTGTCATGGAGATCACAGAGGGAGAGGCCATTAGCAGCAGTGATATGGAATTCAAAATGGAGACCATCCGCCGTACTGGAAGCAGGATCGCGCTGGATGACTTCGGAAGCGGATACAGCAGTGAGGGAACGCTCCTGAATATGGAGGTGAACATTGTAAAGCTGGATATGGGACTAGTCAGCGGAATCGACAAAAACCGTGATAAGCAGGAGCTTGCCGCAAACCTGATCCACTACTGCAAGGAACGCAATATCCTGGTACTCGCAGAGGGTGTGGAGCGGATCGAGGAGGTTCACACTATGCTGCTTCTGGGAGCTGATCTCTTCCAGGGTTATTATTTCGGACGGCCGGAGCTGGAAATCCGTCCGGTAAACCCATATGTGATCGAAAAAATGCGTAAGTTATTGCAAAAATAGGACTGGTAATTATAAAAAGTCTATGCTATAATGGTGAATTGAAGTGTGGCGCCCTGCCGGGACAGCCATACATAGATGCAAGGAGGAACCCATATTATGAGTTTACAGGTAGAAAAATTAGAAAAAAACATGGCGAAATTAACCGTAGAAGTACCGGCAGAGCAGTTTGAGGCAGCTCTTAAAACTTCCTATAACAAGAATAAAAACAAGTTTAACATTCCTGGCTTCCGTAAGGGCAAAGCACCGCAGGCAATGATCGAGAAGATGTACGGTGTCGGCGTGTTTTACGAGGACGCTGTAGATGAGGCAATCAACGCTTCTTATCCGGACGCTGCAAAAGAGAGCGGTCTTGAGATCGTTTCCAGACCGGAAATCTCCATTGAGCAGGTAGAAAAGGGCAAGTCCTTTATCTACGTTGCAACCGTAGCTACCAAGCCGGAGGTAACCCTGGGCGAGTACAAGGGTATTGAAGTAGAAAAAGCAAAACCGGAAGTAACCGACGCTGACGTAGAGGCAGAGTTAAAGAAGGTTCAGGAGCAGAACTCCAGACTGGTATCCGTTGCTGACCGCGCAGTTGCAGACGGTGACCAGACCGTGATCGACTTCGAAGGTTTTGTAGACGGCAAGGCATTCGAGGGCGGAAAGGCTGAGGACTACACTCTGGTGATCGGTTCCCATTCCTTCATCGATACCTTTGAAGATCAGCTGATCGGCAAGAACATCGGTGAGGATGTAGAAGTAAACGTGACCTTCCCGGCTGAGTACCATGCAGCAGAGCTGGCTGGCAAGCCGGCAACCTTTAAGGTTAAGATCAAAGAGATCAAGATGAAAGAGCTTCCGGAGCTGAACGATGAGTTCGCAAGCGAGGTTTCTGAGTTCGAGACTCTTGACGCATACAAAGAGGACGTTAAGAACAAACTGGCTGAGACCAAGCAGGCACAGGCTACCGCTGAGAACGAGAACAACGTTGTACAGAAGGTTGTTGATAACGCTCAGATGGATATTCCGGCACCGATGGTGGATGAGCAGGTTCGCAACATGATCGAGGACTACGCACGCAGACTGCAGAGCCAGGGCATCAGCTTTGACCAGTACCTGCAGTTTACCGGAAGCACCATCGAGCAGTTACAGGAGCAGATGCGTCCGCAGGCTGAGTTAAGACTGCGTACCCGCCTGGTACTCGAGGCTGTTGTAGCAGCAGAGAAGATCGAGCCGTCTGAGGAGTTAGTTGAGGCTGAGATCAAGAAGATGTCCGAAAACTACAAGATGGACGCTGAGCAGATCAAGACCATCATGGGTGAGGCAGGAATGGCTCAGATGAAGGCTGATATGGCTGTTCAGGAGGCTGTAGATTTCCTGGTAGCTGAGGCTAAATTAGTATAATATTTTCCAGTATAGGAATACTAACACTATGACTAGGTGCAGATTTCGGGCCAGACCTGGAGTCTGCACCTATCATTGCAAAAGACAGTAATGAAAGACAGGAGGATCTGACGATGGCATTGGTACCTTATGTAATTGAACAGACCAGCAGAGGAGAACGCTCCTACGATATCTATTCCCGCTTGTTAAAAGAGAGAATTATTTTCCTTGGGGAAGAAGTAACTGACGTTTCCGCAAGCCTGATCGTAGCTCAGCTTCTGTTCCTGGAGTCTGAGGACCCAGGCAAGGATATTAACTTATACATCAACAGTCCGGGCGGATCCGTGACTGCCGGCATGGCCATCTACGATACCATGAATTACATCAAATGCGATGTATCTACCGTGTGCATCGGTATGGCAGCCAGCATGGGTGCATTTCTTCTGGCCGGCGGCGCAAAGGGCAAACGCTTCGCGCTTCCGAATGCAGAGGTTATGATCCACCAGCCGTCTGGTGGTGCTCAGGGTCAGGCAACCGAGATTCAGATCGTTGCTGAGAAAATCCTGCAGACCAAAAAGAAATTAAATGAGATTCTTGCAGCCAATACCGGTCAGCCCTACGAGGTCATCTGCCGCGATACGGAACGCGACAATTACATGACCGCGGAAGAAGCCTTAAAATATGGCTTGATCGACCAGGTGATCGCAAAGCACTAAGGCTGCCTTACGCTCAAGAATTCTTACAACCAGGAAAGGACAAGGTGTTATTTTATGCCGACAAGAACAGATGACAGGGTCAGATGCTCTTTCTGCGGAAAGACCCAGGATCAGGTAAGAAAACTGATTGCCGGTTCCAAAAATGTATTTATCTGTGACGAATGTATTGAACTCTGCGGAGAAATCCTCGCGGAGGAGCTGGAAGAGGAGGAAGAGAAGGAGCCGGTATCTCCGTTAGCTGGCATTAACCTGTTAAAGCCGAAGGAGATCAAGGCATTTCTGGACGAGTATGTCATTGGACAGGATGCAGCCAAGAAGGTACTGTCTGTAGCGGTTTACAACCACTACAAACGTATCACCTCCGGTGCAGGCAGTGATGTGGACGTGCAGAAGAGCAATATTCTTATGCTGGGACCGACTGGTTCCGGTAAGACTTATCTGGCGCAGACTCTGGCCAAAATCTTAAATGTACCATTTGCCATCGCGGATGCAACCGCGCTGACTGAGGCCGGTTATGTAGGTGAGGATGTTGAGAATATTCTCTTAAAGCTGATCCAGGCGGCAGATTACGATATCAGCAAGGCGGAGTATGGTATTATCTACGTGGATGAGATTGATAAGATCACGAAGAAATCTGAGAACGTATCTATCACCCGTGATGTATCCGGTGAGGGTGTCCAGCAGGCACTTTTAAAAATCCTCGAGGGAACCGTAGCCAGTGTGCCGCCGCAGGGAGGAAGAAAGCATCCGCATCAGGAGCTTCTGCAGATCGATACAACCAATATTCTGTTTATCTGCGGAGGAGCGTTTGATGGTCTGGAGCACATCATCGAGAGCCGCTTAAGCGCCGGCTCTATTGGATTTAACGCAGAGGTCTTAGACAAGAATAAAACCGACATCGATGAGCTCTTACGCCAGGTAGAACCGCACGATCTTGTGAAATTCGGCCTGATCCCGGAGTTTATCGGCCGTGTACCTGTAACGGTTTCCCTGGACCTTCTCGATGTGCATTCCTTAAGCCGGATCCTGACCGAGCCGAAGAATGCCCTGACCAAGCAGTATCAGAAGCTGTTTGAGCTGGATGGCGTTAAACTGGAATTTACCCCGGAAGCCATTGAAGAGGTTGCAAAGCTTGCGGTAGAGAGAAAAACCGGAGCCAGAGGACTTCGTTCTATTCTGGAATCCGTCATGATGGATCTGATGTATGAGATCCCGTCTGACAATAATATCGGCATCTGCACCATTACCAGGGATGTCGTAGACAAAACAGGAGAGCCGGAGCTGGTATACCGGGATACGGCTGTGCCGCGCAAAACACTCTCCCAGAGACTGAAGAAAGAAACATCCGGCGAGATCGCATAAACGCCGGAGCAGGAAAATGGGAGCTTATAGCTCCCATTTTCTATTTCAGTCTGTTCATATTTTTTTAGGAGGAACCTGATGGAAGATACAAAGATTATAACGATGCCGGTCATAGCACTCCGCGGACTTACCATGCTTCCGGAGATGACCATCAGCTTTGATATCAGCCGCAAGAAATCCATTGCGGCTGTAGAGAAGGCCATGGTCAGTGACCAGAGAGTCTGTCTGGTAGCCCAGAAGGACCCAGAAATCCAGGATCCGTCTCTGGAACAGCTCTATCATATCGGTACCGTTTCTTACATAAAGCAGCTGGTGAAGATGCCAGGCGGCATAGTCCGCGTGATGGCAGAGGGCCAGGAGCGCGCAGAGCTTCTGGATCTGGACAGCACAGAGCCGGCTCTGATCGGGGAAGTGCTTCTCACCAGTGAGCAGGAAGCAGATGTGGATGGCGCTGCGGCCGAGGCGATGTCCCGCATCCTGAAGGAAAAGCTGGAATCCTACGGACGCCAGCATCCGAAATTCAGCAAAGAGAGTCTGCCGGGCCTGATGGTTTGTGAGGATCTGGAGTCCTTAATGCTTCAGATGGCCAGCGAACTGCCGTGGGATTACCGGATCCGCCAGAGCTATCTGGAGGAGGCAACCCTGGCCGGTCAGTATGAGGTGCTGCTTACCAACCTGATCCATGAGATTGAAGTATCCCAAATTCACCGGGAACTGCAGGAAAAAGTAAAAGAAAATATTGATAAAAATCAGAAGGATTATATTTTACGGGAGCAGATGAAGGTAATCCGCGAGGAACTTGGCGAGGATCTGCTTTCGGATACGGATGAATATGAAAAGCAGCTTGCTTCCTTAAAAGCCGATAAGGAAGTAAAAGAGAAACTTCAGAAGGAGATTGACCGCTTAAAAGGCATGCCTGGCGGTGGTCAGGAGAGTAATGTCATCCGTACCTACATTGAAACGCTTCTGGAACTTCCGTGGAATAAAACATCCAAAGACAATAATGACATCAAGCACGCCAAACAGATTCTGGAAGAGGATCACTACGGCCTGGAGCAGGTGAAAGAGCGCGTTCTCGAATATCTGGCTGTGCGTGTCCTTGCCAAAAAAGGCAACAGCCCGATTATTTGCCTTGTGGGCCCTCCTGGAACCGGTAAGACATCCATTGCCCGTTCCGTAGCCCGCGCCCTGAATAAAAGGTATGTTCGGATCAGTCTGGGAGGCGTCCATGACGAAGCGGAAATTCGCGGACACAGAAAAACCTATGTGGGGGCTATGCCGGGCCGTCTTGTAGATGGACTGCGTCAGGCAGGCGTTTCCAACCCGCTGATGCTTTTGGATGAAATCGATAAGGTCAGCAGTGATTACAAGGGAGATACCTCCTCTGCGCTGCTGGAGGTTCTGGACGGAGAGCAGAACGTAAAGTTCCGTGACCACTATGTAGAACTTCCAATCGATTTGTCCAACGTTCTGTTTATTGCGA